>SDBS01002811.1_pt1 | contig 17219 bp, 21 predicted proteins | sample 2277091 | NCBI WGS metagenome assembly SDBS01 (sample SAMN10404972, study PRJNA504765) | marine sediment metagenome | isolation source: marine sediment core GS10_PC15, 163 cmbsf | place: Arctic Ocean: Southern Knipovich Ridge | collected 2010 | reverse complement strand
TTCAGCACCAACTATATAGTGCCTTACTGTGTTTGCTTCTCCTTTAATCATGGAAACAACTTTTATATCAACTGCATGATTATTAGGATTTTGTAAGGTCAACCATTCGTCAAAGCCATTACCAGTGTAACCTTCAGGAAAATACAAGTTATTTGACGGGGAAGTAGCACCAATAACACTATGTCCACCTTGCCATTTACCTTGATAGTTGAAGTACATTGGTCTTTCGGCAACAATAGGTGAGTCACAAGATACTTTCATAGATACTTCTTTACCATGTCCTATAGCATCATTAACAAATACAGTATATCTTGTTTCAGGACCAACTATGTAATTTCTTACTTGGTTAGCCCCTCCTCTGATCATATAGACAACATTTACACTTACAGTATGGGAATTAGGATTTTGTAAGGTCAACCATTCTTCAAAACCTTTTCCTGTATATCCTTCTGCAAACAGCCACAATTTAGATGTGGAAGCAGCTCCTGAAACATTATGTCCACCTTGCCATTTTCCTTGATAGTTAAAGTACATTGGTCTTTCTGCAACAATAAATGAGTCACAAGATACTTTCATGGATACTTCTTTGTTATATCCTACAGCATCATTGACTTTGATTGTTTCTCTGGTTTCAGCACCAATCCTATAGTGTCTTGTTCTGTTTGCTTCTCCAGAAATCATGTAAATAATTTCTACATCAACTGCATGATCATTAGGATTTTGTAAGGTCAACCATTCATCAAAGCCTGAACCTGTGTAGCCTTCAGGGAAGTACAAAACTGTTTTTGTAGTGTTGTCTGAAACATTATCACCATAATTCAAACTTCCTGTTGCTAAACCAAAATTGGTAAAACAAAAGACTAAAATCATAAAAATCGAAACAATCATTCGTGACTTTTTCATTTGTAATGCGCCTACCTTTCAATTAGATTTTTTTCAAAATTTTCCGAATAACAAATCACCTCTTTTCAAATTTGTCACATTTTAACTAATTTTCCATTCGTGCCCCTCCTTTTTTTTCGTGCCCCTCCTTTTTAACATTAAAATCTCCAAAAATTCTGAATTTTTTTGGTATATATTCAAATATCAAAGAACAAGATATTTAAACTAACAATCAATATTTAATAAGAGATTCAATAATATTCCTTAAAAAATATTCTGTCAAGAAAAATATTCAAAAAAGGCGTATTTCTTTAAATAAAGGCATTTTGCCCTGCCTAAATAATCGTAAATTTAGTTGTTCAGTTGCAAATTAGAACATTAAAACAATAAAAAGTAAAATCATAATAAATTACTTTATTTTGTAATAAAAAAGGGGCGAGGTCCAAATATAAAAAAATAAATTGGACTCACCCCATTTTGGAAACAAAATCTGTTGAGACTTTTCCTTCTTTAAATGTAGAAGTTTCTATGAAATTTTGATGAAAAGGAATTATAGTTTTTAAACCATTTTCACTTATTATTGCAAATTCATCTAAAGCTCTTTTTGCTCTGGAAATCGCTTCTTTTCGGTCTTTACCCCAAACAATAAGCTTTCCCAGTAATGAATCATAAAAATGAGAAATTTCGCAACCAGAATAAATATGACTATCCACTCTTACGCCTATCCCCCCAGGGAAATGACAAAAATCAATTGTTCCTGGACAGGAATTAAAATTTACTGGATCTTCTGCATTAATACGAAATTCAATCGCATGACCATGAGGTTTAATATTGGACTGAACTAATTTTAACTTTTTGCCTGCCGCCAATTCAATTTGTTCTTTGACAAGATCAATTCCATAAACCATCTCTGTAACTGGATGTTCAACTTGAATTCTAGTGTTTACTTCCAAAAAATAGTATTTATCACTTTCTGTAAGCAGAAACTCTACCGTCCCAATATTGTTATAAGAAACTGCTTTTACCACGGCAACTGCTACCTCGCCCATTTCTTTTCTACGTTTCTTTGTCATTTTTGGCGCAGGTGCTTCTTCTATTAATTTTTGATGACGACGCTGAACTGAACAATCCCGTTCACCCAAATGAATAATATTTCCATAATTATCAGCTAATATTTGAAATTCTATATGTTTAATATCTTCGGAATATTTCTCAATCAATAATTCAGAATTTCCAAAAGCTGATTTTGTTATACATTGAGCAGTTTTAAAAAACTTACCAAGGTCATCTTTTTTTCTGACAATCTGCATTCCTTTACCGCCGCCGCCAGCTGAAGCCTTAATAATTACAGGAAAGCCTATTTCTTCTGCCTGATCTAAAGCTTCTTTTTCGTCTTTTACTGGTTCTTCACTTCCTAAAATAATTGGTATACCTGCTTTTTTCATAATCTTTCGAGCTTCCAGTTTATTACCCATCCTCTTAATAATTTTAGAAGAGGGGCCAATGAATGTTATGCCGCATTGCTCACAGATTTCAGCAAATTGAGGATTTTCAGCCAGAAACCCATAGCCAGGATGGACGGCATCTGCACCTGTAATTTCAACTGTACTAATAATAGAGGGGATATTCAGATAGCTCAATTCAGGCCTAGGTGGACCAACACAAAAAGATTCATCAGCTAAATGTCTATGCAAGGAATCTTTATCTGCTTCCGAATAGATAGCCACTGTTTTAATCCCTAAATCCTTACAAGTTCTGATTATCCGAACAGCAATTTCTCCTCTGTTGGCAATTAAAATCTTTTCAAACAGTTTAGTCAAATTCTTCACCTCCGGTGAAAAAAATAATTACCCCCTACTTAGGTTCATATAAAAACAAAGGTTGACCATATTCTACAGAGGCATTATTTTCTACCATAATTTTTTTAATTACTCCTGCTTCTTCAGTTGTAATTTCATTCATCAGCCTCATCGCTTCCAAAATACAAACAGTTTGCTCTTCAGAAACTTCATCTCCTTCCTTCACAAATGGATCTGCATCTGGTGTTGAAGCCCTAAAAAAAGTTCCCACCATTGGAGCTTTAATTTCTTTCCAATTATCTGGATATTTTTTTTCAGATTCTTCAGACAATACAGCTTCAGCATTTTTTTTAACAGTACTTTTTTCTTGATTTTCAGCCGTAAAAACTCCTTTGCGGATAGTTATTTTTGTACCATTTTCTTCAATAGTAATTTCGTTAATTCCGCTTTTTTCAACTACCCTTACCAATTCTTTAATTTTTTCTATATTCATGCCTATCACCCACTTTCAAGAAAATATTTCTAATCTCTTTTCTATTTCTCCTTTAAGTTCATGAGCATGAGGAAAGCTTTCTTTCTTTAATAATTCCCATACATTTTCCAGTTTTCTTTCACTGAACATATCATAGAAATCCTTTTCTTCACCATCTTCCGACCTGAACCTCCATTCAGACAAACCTAATCTGAAACTTTCTTTCCCAACCTTATCTGGAGAAAGGCTTTCAGGAATATGGCGAATATGCTTTAACAATTTTTTTGATGAAGTATTCTTGATTCTTTTTCTGCAAGCAATTTCTCTTTTTTTTCTTTCAAATTTAGCCAATTGAACTGTTGTCTGAAGCCCGCTAATATCAAATCTTTCTAAACTATCACAAAGATGAGATATATCACATAATTCTCTATAAAGATTGTACAGAGGAATATTGTTAAAATTTGTCTGTTCATCCACCAGCCCAATAACTTTTACATCATCTGCATGTTCTGTAGAAAAGAAAATCAGTGGATTTCCATTTCCAGGCGGTTGAATTAGAGCATCTTTAATCAAAGCTCTATTGACAGATTCTGTCGTTATTTTAAAATTCTTTTCATGACTAGGATAACTTCCTATTGTTTTTTTAGGACTAAGACATAAAATCTCATCAGGAATTGAAAGCAAACAAATCTTTTTTTTCATCTTTTCCACCATCCTTTATTCAGTTGTTAAAAATGCAATTTTTTATGTGAGAACATATTGTACACCTTTTGTTCTAAAAATCAAGATATTGGATAAGAATACTTAAAAAGAGCCATTTCCGGCTCTTTTTCAAATGTAAAATTTGTTAATTATCTCTTTAACACCGCCATAAATTCCGATTGTTCTTTTAACCTTTTTATTTACCTTTTTCCTTTTTTAAACAAAAAAAATCCCGCCCTTTTATGGATGCTCCTAAAAGCATGTCACATAAAACTGCGGGATAAAATATAAATTTTACGACAAGGGAATTTTGGGTCTAAAATTAAAGAACAGAAAATCCTCCATCTATAGTAATTATAGCACCATTAATATAAGAGGCATTGTCAGATGCTAAAGAAACAATGGATTTTGCAATCTCCTCAGGTTTCCCTAGTCTTTTTAAAGGAACAGTCATTTGAATTATTTCCTTACTTTTTCTTTCTTCCACAGTCATCCTTTTTTCTATCTCATCATCATATATATAGCCAAGACAAACAGTATTCATTCTAATTCCACTACCGGCATATTCTTTTATAATTGATCTCATAAACCCTATCTTTGCCGCACTGATAGTTGCATAAGGCAATATACCTTCTCCTCCTATCCTGGCACCAAGTATAGATGAGGTGTTTACAATAACACCAGATCTCTGTTTTCTCATAATCTCCAAAGATTTTTGGCAATAAAGTAATAATGGAGCAAGATGAGATATTAAATCTATATTCCAATCCTCAATGGTTATATCTTTCATAGCTTTATATCTCGGTGAACCTATATTACAAATTAGAATATCTAATTTTCCTTCTTTTTTCTCAAGTTCATCAAACAAATAGTCGACTTTTTTGAGACTAAAAATATCATCTACTCCTTCTTCTCGATTGAAAATATCACCGTCTCCTAAATGTACCCCCTTAAAACGCTTTGAATTCTTATTTTTCAGCAAATAAGCTTGATCAAATGTTTCTTTGTTAAGGGCTATACAATAAATTTTGCAGCCGGCATTAATTAATTCACTAATTATAGGCAAACCAATAATATAATCACTGATTATTACCAAAGCAACTTTTCCTTTAAGATCAATTTTTGAAGCCATTCACACTCACCTCCAGAATAATCAAAGATTTTCTTTTGCTTTTTTTCGCTGGTTTTTTTCAAGCTCAAGCATTTTTTGCTGATTTATATCACCAATATATTTGATAATAGCTTCACCCCAAGAAAGATACTCTCCATTATCCAATTCAAACGCTCTCCTGCCAACCCCATCATTTAAAACAAAGTTTCCAAGATGGCCCACACCATCATATTCAAATTTATAAACTCCAATGTAGTTATTTTCGTATATAATAATGAGAAATGCTGGTTCTATGCTTACTAAAATCCCATTCACCATATATTTTGATCCATCATATTCTCTAACTTCTTTATCCTGATAAAGATCTGGGTGTACTTTTCCGACAACTGTTTGAATTTTAGTTTTTACTTCCTTTGCCAAAATTTGTCCAGCTTTACGAAGATTTTTTGTGCTTTTTTGGATTTCACGCAATTCTTTTTGATTTTTATACATATTCTCCACTTCCATCTTCACTCACCTCCAAAGGTTATATCCTTTTTCTATTTACATTTTTGCTTTCTTTTTTAGATAAATGAAAAACATTTCTGAAAAAATCTTTAATCTCTTTAGGTATCTCAATCACTTTAAAATAATTAAAGATACAAAACAAAATAACAGTACCAATAAACGATATTAATAGTGCCAACAATACGAGTGATTGAAAAGTATACATCCTCATTCACCTCCAGAAATTTAGAATTAAAAATCACACCAACCTACGTGATGTACAACAGGTATTTTTCCATCAGCATCCGTAATCTTCATATGCATTTCTCCACAATTATGGAAAGCGTCACATTCACTAATTTTAATATTAAGTTCACCTTTAACTTTTTTATCGCCTAAATACTTAAAAACGACTTGCCAAATTTCTTCTATCATCTTCTGATCATTTAAAACATTAAGTCTGTATTCTTCCTTTATTTTTATTTTCTTTTCCAACTTCACTCACTTCTCCTCTATATATAATATTATCAATAAACTGATCGCATATTTCAGCACAGATTACTTCTTCAGATCCATCTGTGACATCACTGATTTGTATAGGTTCATCAAGACATAATACTCCAACTCTCTTTTCTTCAAAAGCAACTATTTCACGATTGTCACCAAGAGCAACTAGGCAGCAATTTCCAAAGTAAGTTTCGAAATTTCCTAAAATTATTCCTTTTTTAGTAATAGATTTGTCACCCCATGAATCCGTACCCTCTATTTTCCCGAAATTGTTTTCGGGCAACAACCTTACTATCTCTACTAATACTTCTTTTATGATTTTTCCATGTTTGGTCTCTACATCTTGAATTTCATCACTAAGCTTTCCGTTAATATCTCTTAGAGACTGAAATAATTCTTCAATTCTTTTAACATCCACAATAATCACCTCCGAATAATCAGAAAATTTTCATTATAATTTATTTTACAAATTGCAAGAACGAATATTATTCTTACACAATACCTGCAGCAATCATATCAGCAGCAGATTTAATAGCTTCTATTAAATCTTTATCTCTCCAATCTTTTTTATAATACGCAGATTCTGTTTTTACCATTTCAGGCAATAATCCTATATCTATACGACCTGCTTCCCTTGGCTTCAAACCTCTAAGATAGTCAATATAAAAATCTCTTACCTCAGACTCATCAATCTTGCCACCTGGGTTCTCTTTATTTTTTTCTTTTACAAAAGGAATGAGTGTTTCTCTAAAAAAAATTTTAATCTCTTTTTCATATTCAAATTCAAAAAATAATATTCCTTCTCTTGGAATATCTTCTGTCATTTTCATTCACCTCCAAAGTATTTTTTATTAAATTTTTAAAGAACAAAAACTAACCCTCTTTTTAGTTTTAAGGCTTAATTATAGACTAATTAACAATTATCTGTCAAATTTCAACTCACAGCTTATTAATAGAGACCCGACCTCCCCAAAGTTCTTTTCTTACTATTGGAGGTCGGGTCTCCCAAAGTTTTGACTTTAATATAGTTTATCTCTTTAACACTGCCATAAATGCTTCTTGAGGAATATCAATTTTCCCAAGCTTTCCCATTTTTTTCTTTCCTTTCTTTTGCTTTTCCAACAATTTTCTTTTTCTGGTTACATCACCACCATATAATTTGGCTGTAACATCTTTTCGCAAAGCAGGAATATCCTCCCGAGCAATAATCTTGCTGCCTACAGCTGCCTGTAAAGCAACTTTAAAAAGTTGTCGGGGGATTATATCTTTTAATCTTTTTACTAAAGCTCTACCTATTTGATATGCTTTTTCTTCAGGAACAATTTGAGAAAGTGGTTCTGTTAAATCTTCTGTTATCAAAATATCCAATTTTACTAATTTGGCTTTTCGAAAATCCAAAAATTCATAATTCAAAGAAGCATAACCAGAAGAAATACTTTTAAGATGATCATAAAAATCGATTATAATTTCATTCAAAGGGATATTATAAGTTAAAAAACAAGTTTCTGGATCTAAATATTCGGTATCTTTATATTCTCCCCTTCTTTCCTGAACTAATTTCATTATTGGGCCCAGGTATTTCGAAGGAGTAACAATTTCCAAAAGAACATATGGTTCGCAAATTTCTTTTATTTCTGTATTTTCCGGCAATTCTGAAGGATTGTTAATTAAAATTTCTTTTTCATTATTTTTAATAACTTTGTAAGAAACACTGGGGACAGTAATTATCAAATCCAAATTATATTCTCTTTGCAGTCTTTCTTTTGTAATATCCAAATGCAAAAGACCCAGAAAACCACAACGGAAACCCATTCCCAAAGCAGGGGAACTTTCCGGCTTAAATGACAAAGCTGAATCATTTAATTGCAATTTTTCTAAAGCATCTTTTAAATCTTTTGGTTCTCCGGAAGTAGTATAAATTGAAGCAAAGACATAAGGCTTTTGGGGTTTATATCCAGATAAAGGATGGGAAGTTGGATTAGAAAATGATGTGATTGTATCCCCAACTTTTGCTTTTTGCACAGATTTCAAACCAGTAGTAATATAACCAATTTCTCCAGCCTGCAAGTTTTTTTTGGATTTAAACTCTGGACTGAAATAACCAACTTCAGTTGCATCACAAACTGTCTTTGAAGCCAAAAATTTAATTTGATCTCCAGACTTTACCTGTCCATCCATAATCTTTACATAACAAATTACTCCTTTATAGGGGTCAAAGGTAGAATCAAAAACCAAAGCAGAAAGTGGCTTACCTAAATTACTTTTTGGCGGAGGAATACGTTCAATAACAGCTTGTATAATTTCTTCAATTCCTTTTCCTTCCTTGGCTGAAGCTGTAAGTATCTCTTCTTTTTTAATATCCAAAACTGATTCAATTTCTGCAGTTACTTTTCCAATATCTGCCTGGGGAAGATCAATTTTATTTATAATAGGGATTATTTTTAGATTTTGTTTTTTGGCCAGATTTAAATTGCCCAAAGTTTGGGCTTGAATTCCCTGGGTCGCATCTATCAATAAAATAGCTCCTTCAACACAAGCCAAAGCACGGGAAACTTCATATGTAAAATCTACATGACCAGGAGTATCTATCAGATTCAGAATATAATTTTTCCAAATCATCCTCACTGGCTGCATCTTGATGGTAATGCCCCGTTCTCTTTCTAAATCCATTTGATCCAAATACTGCTCTCTCATTTTCTGTTTGGGAACTGTTCCAGTTAACTCCAAAAAACGATCAGCAAGAGTTGATTTACCATGATCAATATGGCTTATAATACAAAAATTACGAATACTTTGTTGTTCTAATTTTTCTTTCATAAAAACCCTCTTCAACATTATATATTAAATTTGATAAAAATAATATTTACATCTTCAATTTATCATTCCAAAGCAGTATAATTGAAAACAGTATAGATAATTTATTTTGCAGAAAGGTGGGGTCGCATAGTGGCCTAGTGCGCCTGTTTGGAGAACAGGTATGGCGGCAACGCCATCGGGAGTTCGAATCTCCCCCCCACCGCCATGAATTATATTTTTTAAAGGAATAAATTATGAAGAAATATTGGAATAAAATTAACGCCGAACTCGTAAAAATAATACGTTTACGGGCAAGAAATGCGAGTAAAAATAATGAAGATTACATTGAGGCAGCAATTTTACAAGCATCATTAACAGAAGCAGCATTAAGGATCGCTATTACAGCAGAAGTTGGCAGTAGAAAAAAAGCATTTAGAAAGTATTGGGACGGAGATGCATATTTCTCACAACTTATTGACTATTTTGAATTAAGTGGTGGACAGCCGAGTTTAATCAAACGACTTAGAGAATATAATAATCTTCGTAATAAGATTGTACATCACGTTTTGGAGTACAAAAACATAAAAGAAATAGTTGAGGATGCAAGGAAAAATTATTTTATGGGAAAAAGATTGACAATACAATTAATTAAAAGTGCAGGTTTCTTACCTAAAAGAGACAAAAAGAAAAGAGTGAAAGGTGGGTATTAGACAGTAGTGCTCCGTCACTCGACTCGCTTTGCTCGCTCATGGCAGGCTTCTTATAATAATCATAAGCGAGGAGAATGTCCTGAGCGACTCGTACTGAGCAGAGTCGAAGGAAGTCGAAGGACAACTATGAATTATTTTACTTACATTATTAAATGCGAAAAAAATAAATATTAAGGTCGATTGCGAATTTAATACACATAAGAAAGAGTTAGGCGAAATATTATAAGCTTAAAAAACCATAATATTATGATTGATTTTAAATTTATATTCATATTTGGAACAATTTTTAACTCAATTGCCGAACATATTAAAAAAATTGAAGAAATGTATTTAGTTATATCAATTCACACATTACGTTATAAAGATAGAAAAGAAGGAGATGAAAAGAAAAAAGATTTTTTTGAATCTTTAAAAAAAGAAATTCTTGTAATCAATAAAAATGTAAGTTTATTTAATGAAATGATTAAATTTGGATTAAATAAATTTACAAACATAGAAAAACTAAAACCCATACCATTACCATTGATAAAAAAGATTATTTATGATCATAAGGGAGATCTTTCAGACAAAACTAATGACTTTAAGGGACATATAGCAAGCTTATTTGCCGAGGATGATAGTGCTTCATCGTTATCACGAAAAAATACAATTTTAAAACTACAAAGAGTACTGCTTATAACAAAGCAATCTATAAGCAACTTTGCAAAAAACCTATATAAAATAGAAGAGCCTTATGGGAAAATTTTAGAAAATAAGGTTATTAGAAGTGGAATAAAAAATGAAATTAAAAAATCAATTTCGTGTTATTCGATAGGCTTAATTGGTGAAGCAACCTTAATAATTGGCAGAATTTTAGAAAAACTTACTAAGGATTATTTAATAAAGCTAAAAAAAGCAAAAAAAATTGACTACAAATTAACAGTTATTAAAGATGCTGATTTTGATACAAAAATTAATTTATTAAAGAAGGCAGGAGCTATTTCACCAAGTCAATTTTCTAAAATTACAACAATTAAATGGGATAGAAATATCTTTAGCCATCCATCAAAGCAAGTAGATATAAAACTTTCCATTAAGGATGCCAAAGCGGTAATTAGTCTTGGCTGTAGTTTAATCGAGTTTTTTGAAAAGAAGTTAAGCTTATAATTCAATACTAATAGCGTATATACATAAACATTATGTGTAATTGGGTTTCTAGACAAACTTTATATAATTAATCACTTTATTAATAATTATGACAAATAAATATTATAAATAGTCAATAACTTTAATCAAAAACAAAAAAAGCGACCTTTTTTATATAACAAAAGGTCGCCGTATGGCTTAAATGTTTTTTTGTTGTTTTTTCAACAGCATTCTGATTTTTGTCAGTCTGGAACAAAATTCAGCTTCAGTCAATATTGTGTCGTTTTTCTTGGATTTTCCAACTGAATGAGTTAATACTGCATTACCTGTTGCCAACAATGCCCGCTGAAACTTTGTATTTCTCGAAAGCGATTGGAAAGCTCGATCAAGAAGTTCTTGGTATTCTGCTCCGCGTCGATTAAACTCTTGCCCTTTCCACCAAAGTTTTTGCACTCTTTTCCAGGCCTTATCACGTTTCTTACCGCGAAACTTGGCCTCACGCCCAACAAGTTTACATACTTCAATTTGAATATGAGGCTTGTCAAATTTCAAAGACTGCAACAATCCTTCCATAGAGGCACATTCTACACCATCAAAAACAAACGGATGAGGTGCAAAATTAGAAAGAGCATTTGATGGCCATCCTGATCTGGAACCAATATCCAAATTAAACACCTCCCTATTCATTTTCATTCATTTATTTTATTCAATTTTTAAGATAAAAATATAACACAGATATTATAGACAGTCAAGAGAAAAATATTTTACAAAGAAAAAAGCCCCGCTTTGTTGTTTTAATAACACAACGGGGCAACGCAATTTGAAGGCTTTCATTCATAGTTAAGATTGGGGTTGAAAATTCGGATCCGGATTAGGAATTTCTTTTTCCTTTGAATGAAAAACCTTTTTGACATCTTCTGCTGTTTCAATAACTCCTAATGGCAACGATTCTCTCGGGGTAACCTCTAGCGGAAGTGTAACTGTCATAGGCACAAAATCTTTAGAAACATCTTGTTGACCATGATTCGTTGAAAAGAAAAATTCCTTCATATTTGAAAAAGTGGTAACGCCTGGCATTAAATTCACCTCCTCCTTCATCAATCAAATCCAGCCTACATTTCATATTCAGTTTTTAAGATAAAAGCATAACACAGATATTATAAATAGTCAATAACTTTAATAAAAAAACCCGCACCAGATTGTTTAAAAAAATATATCTGACGCGGGGTTGTACAAAAGATATCTCAGCAATATTTAGCTATAAATAGCCCTGAGATAAAACTGTCCTGATATCCGTCCTGTTACAAAATCAACAAAAACTTGGTCTCCCTTTGATATTTCATTGAAGTAACTTTCATTTACAGCAATGGAATCTTGGCTGCCATTCACTTCCACAGTAACAGTCCAATAATCAGAATGGTGAATGAAATGAGGGAAACTCGTTTTTGTGGCCGCATTATAGATCATAATAGTTTGCATATAAGCAGGAGTAAATCTTTTGTCCTTTACTGTGCCCATACCATTTTCGATTGGCTGAAACCAAGAATCTATTGCCCGAAATATTCCCCAAATAATCAAAAGTATGACGATCGCATAACAAGCGAGAAGAAATACCCCAATAAGGGTTCCCAAAGGCCAATCTCCTAACATCTCAAAGGGTATCTCCAGCCAAAAGATTAAAAAATCTAAAATGGCCTGCATTTACCTTACCTCCTCTTTCATTTTATTTTATTCAATTTTTAAGATAAAAGTATAACATAGATATTATAAATAGTCAATAACTTTAACCAAAAAAATTTCAAAGGGGGCAAAAAATGGAAACTAATGTTCAAAAAAGCAATTTAAAATCATCATTACTGATTAAAATTATAATTTTGGTTATTATAATTTTTGGACTCTATATTAGTAGTCTTTACAACTATCTTCTTTTTCACAGTTTGGCTGAATTTTTTTGTATTATTGTCGCATTTGCAATATTTGTTGTTGTTTGGAACTCACGTAAATTTACAGACAATAATTATCTTTTATTCATTGGGATTGCCTATCTTTTTGTTGGTTCAATTGACTTCGTTCACACTCTTACATATAAAGGTATGAATATTTTTGCCGGATTTACTGCCAACATATCTATACAGTTTTGGATTGCAGCAAGATATCTAGAAGCAACAACCCTTCTGATTGCACCCCTCTTTATCCTAAGAAAAATAAGACCAAAAGTAATTTTGTTTATTTATTTTTTAATTACTTCTGGCCTTTTGATCGCAATCTTCTTTGGAATTTTCCCTAATTCATATATTGAGGGCTCTGGTATTACTATATTCAAAGAAATAAGTGAATATATTATCTCCATAATATTAATCGGATCCATCTATCTTCTTTATAAAAACAAAGACGAATTCAACACTAGAATATACAAATTAATTATTGCTTCCATAATCCTAACAATTTTTTCTGAGTTGGCATTTACATTTTATATCAATACATATGACTTTAGTAATATAGTTGGATATATTTTTAAGATAATCTCATTCTATTTAATTTACGAAGCGGTCATTGTCACAAGCTTAATGGAGCCTTATCTGGCTTTGTTTAAAAAATCAATTGATTCAAATAAATTAAAAGATATCTTTATCGATATTGTGACACATGATCTGATTAATTTTGCAGGTCCAGCAAAATACTTGGCCAAAACATCTTTTGACTCTGAAAAAAATCCCGAACAAAAGAATCGTCTAAAAATAATTTATGAAGCTAATAACCAAATCGTAGATATGGTTTGTAATGCTAGAATTCTGGCTCAATTAGAGTCTGGGAGAAAGCTAATATTTGAAAGAACCAATCTAAGTGACATTATTACTTCTTCTATTAAAAATATTTCATATTTGGCTAAAAAGAAAAAAGTTAAAATTATTTTTTCAAAAAAGGAAAAAATTTTTGCTGATGTAAATCGCCTAATTAATAATGTGTTTTCAAATATCATCAACAATGCAATAAAATATGGGCCAAAAGGCAGTAAAATTAATATTAAAATTACCAGCGATAAAAATAATTGGAAAGTTTCAATAGCTGACAACGGAATAGGGGTCCCTGATAAACATAAAAAAAATATTTTCAAAAGATTTCAGAGACTCGATAAAGAAGGTGTCAAAGGCAGAGGCTTGGGATTAGCAATAGTTGATAAAATTGTCAATGCTCATAATGGGAAAGTTTGGGTAGAAGATAATCTGAAAGGCGGCAGTATTTTTCTAGTCAAAATTCCAAAAACACAAAGAAAAACTTAAATATCAATTAAGGATGGTGGGCAATGGAAATAATAGAGATAATTAATTTAAATTCAGATAATATCCTTAAATATGGGGTTTGCGGCTATAAAAATATTAAAAAAGAAGGATTCCCGGAAAAGATTAAATGGCTGAAAGACCGTTTTTCTGAAGGTATGAAAATCAAAATATTGTATTCGGATAAAGATGGAACCCAAGGCATGATTGAATATATTCCAGGTGAATATAGTTGGAGACCAGTTGAAGCAAAAGGATATATGTTTATCCATTGTATTTTTTCTGGTTTTAAAAACACCTATAAAGACAAGGGTTATGGTTCATTGTTATTAAATGAATGCCTAGTTGATGCCAAAAGAGAAAAAATGCATGGAGTTGTTGTGGTAACTCACAAAGGTTCATTTATGGCAGACAAAAGAATATTTGTAAAAAACAGCTTTGAAGTTATAGATACAGCTTTGCCCGATTTTGAATTGTTGGTAAAAAAATTCAATAAAGGCACACCTACGCCAAAATTCAAAGGAGATTGGGAAAAAAGACTTAGTAAATATGGCAAGGGGTTAACAATAATCAGAGCAGATCAATGCCCTTATACAGTAAAAAATGTTAAAGAAATTAAAAAGACTGCAGAAAAAAAATATAGTATAAAACCAAATATAATTAACCTTAAAAATTACAAGGAAGCTCAAAACAGTCCATGCGCATTCGGAACTTTTTGCATTATTTATAACGGAGAAATTATTTCATATCATCCAATAAGCAATAAAAGATTTATGAATATAATGGATAAAAAGGCAAAATAAAATGTTATCCGAGTTAAGGAGAAAATATGAAAAAAGAGTTGATTGCTCCATGTGGAATGAATTGTGGAATTTGCAAACGATATTTAGCTTATTCAAGAAATATTCCTGAAGAAAAAGGCAAATTAACACATTGTAGAGGATGCATTCCCAGCAATAGAAATTGCTATATTAAAAAAGGCTGCAAAAAATTGAGAAATAATGAAATTGAATCTTGTTCTCAATGTAAAGATATGCCTTGTAAAAATATAAAACATATAGACAAACGCTATAGAAAAAACTATAACATGAGTATGATTGAAAATTTAAATGAAATAAAAAACAAAGGTATGAAAAAATTCCTTGAAAATCAAAGAAAAAAATATAAATGTCCCGTTTGTAGTGGAATTATCTGCGTTCATGACAACAAATGTTATGATTGTGGTTATGTTAAAATAAAAACTTAAATAGGAGAAAAAATGAATTTATTTTCAAAAATAAGAAAATTAATATTTTTGGCTTTGATGATAACTTTGGTTTTTACTTATTTTTCCCGCAAAAACTACCGCAAGGTTGATGATATTGACCCTGAAGTTTTAGAAAAACCAATTCAAAAAGAACTTTATGAAAGCGAGAAAAAAAATATTGAATTTGAAAAAGATGGCGTCAAATATCAATTAGAGCCTCTTTATCAATATGAGATAAATGGTCTTATAGTACATGAAATGACATATGATAATTGGTATAGTATGTCCAAAAGAGACAGCATTTTTCCAAAAGATTTCTGTATGATTTGGGGTTCAAATGTAGAAAATAAATCCTATCAAAATAAAGATTTGAGTTTTTCTCAAGATATGCGTTTTTGCCTCTGGAACTATACAGGCCATGTCAAATTTGACAACAGTGAAATTTCCAACAGTCATATATTAACCAATGATAAAGAATTTAATAAAAAAGCAAAATCTCTTATGCCTGGAGATCAGGTTAAAATTGAAGGAAAATTAGTAAATGTAAAAGAAACAGACAAAGAAGATCCTCTTTATTCTTCCGAAATTCAATCAAGTACTGACAGAGAAGATACTGGTGCTGGTGCTTGTGAAGTTATTTTGGTAGAAGATATTGAATTACTTAAAAAAGGCAACCCCACATCACACGCTTTATATACAACCAGTTTTTATGGATTGATTGGATTCATTCTTTTTAATTTGATATACTTTTTCATCAGCATTAATAGAAAAAAACAATACTAATTTAATTCTAATCACACCCCCGGGGTGTGATGAATTGAGATCATCAAAGATGGCTAAGAAATTGAATTGGATGGAGATAAAGGAATCGTTAAAATTATATAAGGAGTAATAAATGAAAATAGTAATTTGTGGAAGTATAACTTTTGCTAAAGATATGTTGGAAATTAAAAAAGAACTTGAAAAGCAAAAACATACAGTTACAACTCCTGGCAATATAGAAAAATATGCTAATGGCAACATCAATGTTGAAGATAAATGGAAAAAAATTGAAAGTGATGTTATTAAAATCCATTTTGAAAAAATTAAAAAAACAGAAGCAATTTTGGTCATCAATAAAGACAAAAATAATATCAAAAATTATGTTGGTGGGAATGGTTTAACAGAAATGGCTTTTGCCCATGTATTAAACAAAAAAATATTTTTGTTGAATCCTATTCCTAAAATGAATTATTCCAATGAAATAGAATCAATGCAACCTATAATTCTAAACAATGATCTAAATAAAATTAGTTAGAATATTTTTATATTATGTTAGACAAAATTTATAAAATTACAGATAGTTTGGAAAAGAAGTTTCCGGATGGAAATGATCCTTTTAAAATTATTACCAGACTTACAGAAGAATGCGGAGAATTGGCAAGTCAAATCAACCATTTCGAAAATACAGGAGTTAAAAAACAAAAACACGGCTCACCAGACAAGAAAAAACTGGCTAAAGAAGCACAAGATGTGTTAAGATGTACTCTCCAGCTGTGTAAATATTATAATGCAGAAAAAGAATTAAAAGCATCTATTGAAGAATCATATCAAAGATTAAAAAAAGAAGGATTAATAGATTAATTTCTAACCTAAATAATTTTTCATTTTTCCTGCCTGCCGGCAGGCAGGCATTTTAACTTTTAATTTATATCATGGATCAAATTGAAGAAATTAAGCAAAAATTGAATATTGTGGATGTGGTTTCCACCTATACTCCTTTAAAAAAGGCTGGAATGAATTTCAAAGCTATCTGTCCTTTTCATGCAGAAAAAACCCCATCTTTTATGGTTTCTCCAGAAAAACAAATCTGGCATTGTTTTGGCTGTGGAGAAGGAGGAGATATTTTTGGTTTTGTGATGAAAATGGAAGGAGTGGAATTTCCAGAAGCTTTAAGAGTTTTGGCTAAAAAATCAGGTGTAAAACTTCAAAGATCAGACCCCACAATAATAAACAAAAAAACCCGTCTTTATGAAATTTCTGAACAAGCCAAAGATTATTTCAAAAAAATGCTATTCAATTCTGCAAGCTCGCCTTTCGGCAAGGCAAGCAAAAATGCTTTAGAA
>SDBS01002810.1_pt1 | contig 17221 bp, 27 predicted proteins | sample 2277091 | NCBI WGS metagenome assembly SDBS01 (sample SAMN10404972, study PRJNA504765) | marine sediment metagenome | isolation source: marine sediment core GS10_PC15, 163 cmbsf | place: Arctic Ocean: Southern Knipovich Ridge | collected 2010 | reverse complement strand
AAGCTGAAGCTGGGGCATTGGGATTTGGTGTTGGATGAGGCCGGGAGGCCGCACATTGTGATCGCAGACATGGAGCGAGTGCTGCAAATGGCGGGACCTACTTTTCTTTGTACTGTTGGCGTTAAAAGCCAGGACTATAGGAAGATTGGCGATCTCCAAAAGTATTTCGACCACATCGAGGCCCTGTCGCAGCCGCTGCATAATTTCACCGCCGACGTCCACCCTTACGGATTCGACTTCGAGGATTTTCCGGGCGCCCCGATACTGCTTGCAGGCAACTGGCACACGATAAAGGACGCCGAAGAAATCAGCATGAAGCTCCAGCGATTACTCCACACCGCAAAGCAGGCACAGGCAAAAAGCTGAAAGCCACGGATGGCAAAGACGAAACGACGAAAACCCAGATCGGCTAAAACCGAAGGGCCTAAATCCGCTTATTGGCGCGCCAAGGCTGATAAGTTGTTCAGTGATAAAGAACGTGCAAAAGTAGGGCATTGTCAAATATGCAAAAAGCCTGGCAACGCCCGCAAGAGCGATGGTCTTGAAATTGCTGGCCTTGAGTTGCACCACTTAATTGACAGGGGGCGGTTCCGGTTCCGTTACGACCCCAACAACAAGGTTATCCTATGCAAGCATCACCACGGCTCCCACCCCATGTTTCGCAATCATAAAATCTGCGCACACGGTTCCATGACTGCCTTTGAAGCATACAAGGAATGGCTGCAGGACGAACTGCCCGAGACGTGGAAATGGTATCAGGAAAACAAACACGACAAGCGGGAAATGGACGGTACTTACCGGGACAGGTACGAGGAGCTGACAAAATGACAGGCAAGGAAGCCGAATGAGTAAAGGGCTCACGAAAAACACAGGGAAGGCCCCAAGCGTCCAGTTCTACTACAAAGATTTTCTGGCCGACCTTCAAGAGCACCCGCCGGAGATCATTGGCGTCTGGATGTTGATCCTGATTAAGATTTGGCACGCCAAAAGTAACGGCAAAATAACGCGCTCTATAACGCAGTGGTCTTTGATTATGCACGTTACGGAGGCGCGGGCTAAAGAGTATTTGGACTATATCAACAAAGAGGACATCGGCGACGTGTTATACGTAACGGATGATAACAGCAAAATAACGGTTGTGAATCGCAGGGCACAGAGGGACGCTAAACTGTTAGTGCGAAACAGGTTACGGCAGCAGGCGTTCCGGGATAAGCAGGGAAGTAACGGCGATGTAGCAGCGCAAAAGGGCAACCCTTCAACTTCAACTCCAATTTCTTCTTCAACTCCAACTCCCCTTATTGGAATTGGAAAGAACTCTCTTGAGCAAGAGGGGTTGGAGTTGGAAAAGAAGATCAAGACAGGAGCCCTGCGATTCGTCCAAGGTCTTGAGCAGAAATTCGCCAATTTATCGAAAGACGAGAGAACCACGTTTTGCAGGATCGCCCAATACCTGTCAGATTTGGTCCGCCGATCTCAGGTGGGGTTGGAGGTATTCGATAAAGCTCTGGGGTGGGCGGAAGACGCAACCACACGAGGCGCCCAGAACCCAAAAGGGCTGTTTGTGGCTAAAGTGAAAGACGAAACTGGCTTCAGGGGTCGCGGGTTGATGCTCAAAGACCGGAGGGGCGTAGATGATTGATACAACTATGAAGGTTAAATCGCTGGCGCCGTGGTTTGGTGGTAAGCGGAATCTGGCGGCCGTCATTGTCGCCGAGCTGGGCGATCACAGTGCGTATTGGGAGCCGTTTTGCGGCTCAATGGCGGTATTGTTGAGTAAGGCGCCGTGCAAGATGGAGACGGTAAACGACCTACATAACGACCTGATCAACCTTGCCCTGGTGGTGCGTGACGTGCGCAACGGTGCAAAGCTGTACCGGAAGTTGCGGCGGACGCTGATGCACGAGGATATATTTGCCGAGAGCGACCGGCTGATGCGGAAGTTTGAACAGATCCCGCCGGGTGGGGATGGGTTAGACCGTGTGGAGCGGGCGTATCACTACCTTGTGGTTTCGTGGTTAGGTCGAAACGGCACTGCAGGAACGCCGGCCAATCACAAGGGAACCTATTGTGTGCGTTTCACATCCAACGGGGGTCATGCCGCCAAGCGGTGGCGGTCGGTATGCGAATCGATCCCGGCCTGGCGGCGCCGCATGAGGAGTGTAACGATCCTTAATCGGGACGGTTTCGAGTTGCTGGAGAGGATTGAGGACAAGGCGGGCACGGTGATCTATATCGACCCGCCCTATTTTGAAAAGAACGCTAAATACCTGCACGATTTCAAGGCGGCCGATCACGAACGGCTGGCGTCGCTGGTGAAGCGGTTTACGAAAACTCGGGTGATTGTGAGTTACTACGCCCATCCGGAGGTTGACCGGCTATACCCCGGATGGACGCAGAGACGGATCGAGGTGACCAAGAGCATGAGTCAGGGCAATAAACGGGGCGCGGGCAAGTCGCGGGCAACGGAGGTGTTGTTGATTAACGGGCCGAGCTATACCGTGGACGCTGGGCAAGAGGAACTGTTTTGACACAGAGAAAGGCGGCGACTAAATGAAAACAAAATACAAACACATACATTTTGAGCAGATAGAAGACTATTACAAAAAAGCAAGATGGTCATGCCGCAACAATCGCAGTGGCGACGAAGTAGGATCGGTCTTTTGGTACGAGCCTTGGCGCAGGTATTGTTTTTCGCAAGCAGACGAAGGCATACTTTTCGATACGGGCTGCCTGCAAGATATTATCAATTTTATGGAGCAGTTGAAAGGCGGCGGCTGATAATGAAACGGCGTAAATGGAAACGTTGGGTTTTGATGGGTAAGTTGAGTCTAAGAGAGCTTGTTGATGTTGCCCGAGACAAAGGTATGCGATGTATCTGTGCCCACAAAGTTAGCATGTGCGTACATAACCAAATCGGCTTGTACGGAACCTCGGAACAGATGAAGCAAACAGAAAAATGGTGGATTGACAATGGGCACAAAGTTGTTAACCGCCAGCCAAGCTATGCGTTTTCGTGCAACGTTGATAAGCCGGAAGCAGAATGGGTTGACACAAAGAAAGGTGGCGAATAATGAGCACGAAAATCCCGTGGAGTGAAAGAATAAATATGTTGGCCGTTCATCCGGACGCCGCGAATCGTGATGATGTAGCAAGGTTAGCGTCGGAGTTGGGGGATTGTTTGCGTCTGCTTGCGATCATCCAAAACAAAATACAGGAATTTCAAGTCAGGGAGGTATGACAAAATGAAAGACCATCCAATTTTATTCAATGGCGAAATGGACCGGGCGATACTTGACGGGCGCAAGACTCAGACGCGGAGAATATGTACGCAACCCGAAGTATTGAACGAGGCAAACTTTGGCTTCCCAGTTGGGCAATATACCAAGGCGGTAAATGCCAAAGGCAATTTATGGGCATTTCAAACAGACCGTTGGCGGCCCGACAAAAACAGTGCTTACAGGCAGGTCACATCTAAGGTGTTCAAATGTCCCTACGGTGTCCCCGTCGACTTGCTCTGGCCGAGAGAGCCGTTCAGGATAAATAATTGGGACAGCAATTTGCAGAGAGTAATCGGGACGTACACGCGAGACGGACGGGGTTTTAATTGTCGCCTGACTGACCAAGAGCGGGATAAATGGCTCAAGTGGAAAAAACCCTACTCCGGCAAATCCAGCCTGTTCATGTTCAAGTCCCTTGCAAGGCTCTGGCTCCGCGTCAAGTCTGTTCGGGTGGAGCCGGTGCAGGAGATAAGCGAGGCGGACGCTATTGCGGAAGGCGTCAAGGATGTAATACGGTTCGGTGAAAGCGGGTATGAATATTATCCATCTATGGGCATAAGCAAGGAAGCCGCCCATGCTCACAGGTGCAGTACTGTATGCAAAACTGCGCGGCGAAGTTTCCAATCTCTTTGGGATTCCATAAACGCCAAACCAAAACCGCGATACGCCAAGAAGGAAATTATCTACTACGAATCCTACCCGTGGGAAGCTATTCGTGAAACCAGAGATCACAGAGGCAAGCCGTGGCATGTGTATGGCAACCCTCACGTGTTCGCAACCGAATTTGAGAGGCATGACAAATGAGCAATGAACTTTTACCGTGCCCGTTTTGCGGGGAAAAAGCGATTCCTATGTATCCGAAAAGTGACGGTTCTTATGCAAGCGTAGGTTGTAGCAATCGGTTTTGCTCACTGAGAAACCTATTTACAGTAGAAGACTGGAACCGCCGCTTCGTCTGTCTCGATAAGAACGGCGACAAGGTATACAGCGATAGCACCATCATTGGCGTACGAGGCGATCAAGAGGTAGACGAATGTCAGGTGTGCTACGAAAGTTTCCAGTGGTGTGCCGTCGAGGCGCAAGCGACTTATGGAGTAAGGCAGTCATACGCACTGAGCGGTTTCGACGAAATCGAACTCATAGAAAGCGAGAGTGATAAGTGAGCAAGACAGTAGAACAATGGCTGGCACTGGGCGATGACCTGCCTGTTGAACTGGCAAAGGTGTTTACGCCAAAAACAAAACATAAATGGCTTGAACCCGCTGTTTATTATGGACCATCAGACCCATTGGGCTATGTTGTCAAGTGCCAAAAGTGTGGCCATATAAAAACCGTACAGGAAGAAATAGATGGTTGCTCCGTCCCCGACAAAATCAAAATCGACTGGAACACGGCGATGGAGTGGTTCAGGTTCAAAGCAGACAGAAATAGAGTAGAACAGTCTATCACGGCTATATGGGAAGCGTGCGTAGATCTCAACGTGATTGGGTATCGGTGGTGGTTGAAATACTACGCCCAACCCAAGCACTACTTAATCGCCGCTGCGATGGCGGTGGAAAGGAGCAAAGAAAGTGGCAAGATATGAATGTACCGATTGTAACGACAAGACAGACGACGAGTGCGTGCTGGTACTTGAGACTGAGAAAAACGAAAAACACCCCGAGGTATGTCCATTCGACGGCCTTGCTGCAAATTGGGTATGTTGTGGGGATTGATGAACAATAACTAATCGCCGCTGCTATGCGGTGGAAGGAGCAACGAATAATGACTAAGAGAAGAAACTCAGGTAGAGTTGATTTTATGGGGTTTCGCGTAAGACGGAGAAAACGCAAACGCCGCGTTCGTGGGCCGCATCGCTGGAGGATATTACTCATCACCCTGGCCCTGCTCCTCGGCGGCTGTTCAAACTCTAAGTTCGCTCTTGATTTGACGGAGCGCAAACTGACAACTGAACGGTGGAACTCCGAGCTTGACATTGGCAAAATCGAGTACATCGAAAAAGCTAACGGCGACACGCACATTACGGTTACGTCCTACAAGCTGGCTCAAGCTGAGATACCGTTAGAATGGATGCGTCTTGCAGCGGCTATGTATGGTGGGAACATACTTGATGTGCCTGGGGCTGTTGGGGCGGCGGTGAAGGCGGTGAAGCCATGAAGATAGGACTTTATGCAGACGGTGGCTATTTCTGTAAGTGTGTTACTTGCAGCGAAATTTTTCACGGTGACAAACGGGCTGTACAGTGCTTACGATGTGCTGCCAAGCAACTCCAAACCGAACTTGGCAAGGCCAAAAAACAAATCCTTGATTATGAACAAACGGAAGCGTCGGTCTGCCCGGAAGATGTTGGAATCAAGGAATATGTTCCCAAACTTCAAGCCCAACTCACCACGGCCAAAGAGGGCAGAAGGGCTGCCGCAGGCATATTGGATGATTTGGCGAAAAAGTTAAAAGAGATAACAGGGGAGCAAAATGTATGGGAAGCTGTAAAACAATTAGCCCCGGCCAACGACGAGAACAAGCGGCTGCGAGACGCGATTCAGAAAATGCAGAACGCCAAGATAGCAAATATGAAACCGGGCTCGGTAGCCCTGTACCAGATGTTCATAAAGGAAACCGCCGAGCAAGCCCTGAAAGGAGAATGATATGAAATGTTCGGATTCGCCAGAATCAATAAATGCAAAACGTAAATTTGTTGCAAAGCAGACCAACGAAGCATCTCGCACCGGTGATGTAACGCTTCGTAATTGCGGTGAAATTCGCACGGGCACGATACCTGTTTGGATGGCGTTTCGCTGTTTATATTGTGGAGAGTATTTCAATCAGACAGGGGCCGAAGAGCATTTCGGAATGACACGAGAACAGTTTTTTGAGCAAGCCCTGAACCCACCCAAAGACAAGGAGAATGACCATGAAGATAGTTAGATTTGTATTTTACCGTGCAAAGCTTGACTTCGTAAACGTAATCCGCCGCAAGCGCAAGCTGCACTTGATTGACGACGGGATAAGTCTGTGGACTGGCCTGTTCAACTGGTTCACGCCGCGTTATTCGCGTATGGGCGTGTGGATACCGAGAGAGAACGGCGGACTGTTTACAAGCGGTACGCGACTAATGCCGAGTGACCAGTGGGTCATACGGTATTTTTGGGGCACTTGCTACACCTCCACCATGCGCGGCGATGACAACGGCACAGTCTCACGGCCTGCATCTACAGTGTTCAAGTATCCCAAGCGGTGGGAATATATCGAGTTTGAGGTAACGGACGAATCGTTTGAGGAGGCGAAAGCATGGGCTGATAAGCGGGTAGCGATGAAGTGGAGCTATTCCAAACGAGACCTGTTGCGCTTCGTCATGCCGCTGTGGATGCTCAAGGGGCTCAAGCTGGCTGACCCTGACCGTGAGATATACTCTGAGCATGGGGAAGGGTGGGCATTTAACCTAAGAATTGTAATTCTTAAACAGTGGGGGGGGATTGAATGGGCCAAAATTAAACTATTAGACGAAATTCTCATCCGTTCCCCCCGCCGATTATGGCGTGATCTTGTACGCAGACACCATGTTCCGACATATTCACTGGCAACTAACAAGATGGTGCGTGACAGCAATGGAAAGAAGGTGAAGTGAATAAGTGATTCGCATTTTCCCACGAAAAACTAAAGCAACGCCAGACGATGGAGGTGTCTATATCAATAAGACACCTGACATCCCGGCATTGTGGGTGACGTGTAAAGAGGAAATACATATAAGCTGCGCGTTCACCTGGGATCTGCTACAAGCTGAAATATTAGCAAAGAAATGTAGGGATATGGGCTACGAGGTCAAGCTGGGCGGCCCGGCCTGTGGTGATCGCGGCGGAGACTTTGTACCAGGACGATACTTGAAACCGGGATATGTGATTACGTCCCGCGGTTGCGATAACGACTGTTGGTTTTGCCTGACTCACGAACGCGAAGGGGGTATTCGAGAATTGCCGATTACAGACGGGCATAATGTTCTGGACAGCAATCTTTTACAGTGTTCCGAAAAACATATTCGGGCAGTGTTTGCAATGCTGGCGCGTCAGCCTGAAAAAGCGCAGTTTACGGGAGGGCTTGAAGCGGCGATCCTGAAAGACTGGCATGTCCATGAATTGACAAAGCTGAAACCCAAATCCATTTACGTTGCGTATGACACCCCCGACGATTACGAGCCTTTGCGTGTTGCGGCAGGTAAATTCAAAGAGGCGGGATTACTTCCCGATCCAGGCCACCATATCGGCTGTTACGTGCTGGTAGGATACCCAAAAGACACGTTCGCGAAAGCCGAAACCAGACTGAATCAAGTGATTGCGTTGGGGCTTACTCCGTTCGCTATGCTTTGGACAGATCCCGTGCATAAGGATTGGAATACATTCCAAAAGAAATGGGTACGGCCTGCAATTATTTATGGAAAGAAGGTAAAGGCATGAGCGGCAACCTGAAATTTCCAGCAATGATAAGCAAGTTGGTGTTAGTAGAACCAGAAGGCGAGCAACGATATTGCCGCCATAGACAGTTGGAATTACATCCCGACGTGCGGCTGTTACTTTGCCTACAGTGTCAGTTGTGGATAGACCCGTTTGAGTTCCTGGTAGGATATTCAGGGGAGGCTATGATTTTGGAAACGCGGATTCATGCGATGCGTAAGGAACAAACGAAACTGAGCCAGTCGCTTACGGAATTGCAACGCGACGAGAGAAAAATAAAGAGCCGAATCAGAATCGCAAGAAAAAAGGTGAGGATGCAGGTAAAGCCATGAGCCCAAAAATATTCCCCTGCATCTTGATAATCCTGGACATAGCAGCGGCAATTGTCTACGCGTGGCACGGGGATTGGCGGCGGTGTGTTTACTGGCTTGCGGCGGCTGTGCTAACAGGGAGTATAACGTTTTGAGGGAATTATGACCGACAGAATGACAACAGAGAAGGCTATAGGAACAAAGGAAGCTGCTGAATATATCGATTATGCGCCCCACACCTTGGAACAGTGGCGGTCCGACGGCTGTGGCCCAGAGTATATAAAAAGAGGGCGACAAGTCAGATATTACCCGTCAGCCCTTGACCGATGGCTGAAACAGACTGCGACCGTAGTTAGGCCGAGAAAACTGATTGCTAACTCTACCCGGGCAACTCCCCAACCGCATCCCGAAGCATCTTTTCATCATCCGCATTGACATAGTATTTCATCGTTGTGTTGATACTGCTGTGGCCGGCGAGTTTCTGGGCGATCACGGCAGATACATTATTCTTTGCCAGAAGTGTCAAACAGGTTTCTCTCAGGTCGTGGGGCGTTACGTTTTGGAGTCCTGCCGTCTCAATCATCTTTGCCCAGCGACGGCGGGGAAAGATGGTCGATGTGTGCTTGGGCGCCGGGTCTGTAGCGTGAAAAAGCCACTTTCGGCCAGGTGGTAGCGAGGCCATGTAATTGACGATCACCTGCATCACGGTCTCACTGACGGGCAGGATTCGGTCTCTCTGGCCTTTTTCCTTGAAGTGCAGGCGATTGTGCTCTACGTCCACATCTTTGATTGCCAGACGTTCTACGGCGCCGGCCCGTTGTGCGGTCCCCAGGATGATAGAGACCCGACAGGACATATCCGGTGTTTTCCCCGCCTCGATTTTGAGATTCTTGATTTCCTTGCCAGTCAGTAACCGTGGTATTTTTCGGCGTTCACGTACCAGAGTGATGTTGATTTTCTGTTTGTTGTAATTCCGATCCTGCATCCAGCGGACAAAAGCCTTGAGTTGCCGGAGCTCTTTGTTGAGTTGTGCAGGCGTGATGTTCCTGTTGAGCTTCTTGGCGTCTTTGCCGGCACGATAAACGGTACGCTTCTGCTTTGCCCTGGTACTCTTGAACAGGTCGATATTAAGCTGGTTGATCTGCACTGAGGCGAGCGGCCCGGCGATTGATGCGAATGTCTTGAGGGCACTGGCGATGATCTTGATGGTTTCTCCCGTGACCTGATTCGCTCGTTTGTCATCCAGATACGCCTCCACCAGCCGCCCCCATTCAATCGGAACCGCGGTTGGCGAGACATCAGCCCGAAGCTCAAGATATTTTTGGGCAGCGTAATCTTTGGCCTGGGACATATCATCGAACGTGCGGGCATATTGTTTTGATTTGCCGTCGCCGATGGACTCACGCCAGTACACAGTCGGCTTGTTTTGCCGGTCCCTGCGTCTGCGTATAGTTACTTTTCGGGGCTGTCTCATGGCATCCCTGACCTATTGCATTTTCGAGAATAGCTTACCAAACGCTTACCAAGAGTCAAGAAGATTTCTTTTCTGTTGCAAAAGAAAACAGAAGTCCTGTATTCACAAGGCTTTACAAATGAGAGTGTTGGGGCTCGAACCCAAGACCTACGGCTTAAAAGGCCGTTGCAATATACCACGTCAAGAACAAAAACCAGGCTAACACCCACAAAACACTTCTTTTCTGTTCTTCGGGCCTCCTTTGTTTTGAAGGGGGTTACATTGTTTGTGATTACCAAACGCTTACCAACTATCAGGGTGTATAATGTATGTGCAGGCACTACCGATATGTAGGCATTATTTTTGCGCATGGAGGCCAAATGTGACATTCGAAGAAGCGACACCATACATCAGGAAGATTTGCATGGTTTGGGCCAGACGGTATCCCCGTCAGTTTGAGGTGGACGAGCTGTTCAATGAGGTGTGGTTGGGGCTCGAGGGCGATTGTAGCCAGTTCGGGACAGAGTACGCCTTGATGGGCTGTGCTGCCACCCGGCGCATCATCACATACGCCATAAGGAAATGCGGCAAACCGGGGTCTGCGAAATGGAAGGGCGAAGGACATACAGCTTCTTTGCCTCAATGGTTGAACGAGCTCGCGGTCGAGTGGGATGGTTTCGACCTCGTGGACAATAAAGACGAATTAGAGCTTTTGATGGTGGGGGTGATGCCGGCAGACCGCGAGATTCTCGAAATGCGATATTTGGAGGGGCTTACGCTACAGGAAATTGCGGAGAAACTCGCCCTAAACGGCAAGGGCGCAGTGTCGATGCGATTGAAAGCAGCTTTGGGGCGGGTGCGAAAACAAATCAAGCAGGTGGCATAGGCCCGATGTGGATATTCCAGAGGAGACAGGTACATGGAGAAGGACCTGCGTAATGGATCATGCCGTTGTGGCAGTGGTCATAAATACTGGCGTTGCTGTTTGCCGAAGGTGCGAGCAGCACAGGCTGTTGTCGAGGAGTTGACTCTTGAGGGGTTGAGGGAACTACGAAAGAAGTTGAATGAGCTAATCATCGACCGTGAAATAGCACTGGCGGTCGCGAAGGCGGCAGAGAATGGCGAAAGCTAAGAAGAAAACAGGGCTCACACCAAAACGGGAGCGATTCTGCCAAGAGTACGTGGTAGACCTTAACGCCACCAAGGCGTACAAAGATGTCTATAAGTGCTCCGACAAAGTAGCCAACGCGAGTGGTCCGCGATTGTTAGGAAATGTTAGTATCCAGGCTCGCATCGCCGATCTCCAAAAAGACCTGCAAAAAGCCACCGGAATAAATGCTGAGAGGGTAATCAATGAGTACGCAAAGGTGGCGTTTGCCAACATAAAATCGGTTCTCGGTGAGGGCAATGTGATAAAAGACATTTCGCAGTTGCCGGATGAAATTACCGCAGCGGTGGAATCGATTCAGTCAGACATACGGCATGACGGTGGCGACAGCGAGGGTTACACAGCGAGGGTCAAGGTCAAGTTTTACAGCAAACTCAACGCCTTGGCCGATTTGGGCAGGCATTTAGGCATATTCGAGAAGGACAATGAGCAGGGCAAGCCGATAACGCCACAAATTATTGTGTTTGGAACTCCGGCAAAAGCTGATGACGATCCCAACTAAACAATTTACTGACGGCATGCACGAGCACCAGATAGACGTACTGGCCGCGTTTGATCGCAGGGAAGCGTGGTCATTCTGGCTCGAATGGGCGCGTCGGCACCGCAAGACCACACTGGCCGTGAACCTGCTGATACGGGAAGCCTGTCGGTATGAGCGGGCGAAGTATATTTACCTGTCGCCCTTCCAGGCCGAGACGCGGAAAATCGTGTGGGATGATCCGACCATGCTCAGTAACGCCCTGCCTGACAAACGTGAGATGGGGTGGAAGTCAAACGAAACAAAGATGCTCATTACTTTCGCCAACGGCAGTATGATTCAGTTTGGCGGGGCCGATGAGCCTGATTCGATTCGTGGTATCGATGCCATCGGCGCCGTGCTCGACGAGAGGGCGTTAATGAAAGAAACGGTATGGACCGAGATACTTTTGCCGGTCATCATGGGGGATCTGCCTCCGCATCTTGTAGGGACAGGTGCCTTTCGTTGGGTCATGAACCTCTATACGCCAAAAGGCATAAATCACGCGACAGTCGGATTCGACAAAGCCTGTTGTCTCGGAGAGGGGGGCATACTGCCCGAATGTGGCAAAGCTGTGAAGATGAAGCCGGGCTATTACGCCAGCAGAATCGATGCTGAACTGGCGGGCATAATGTCCCATGCGGCGTTAGAGATCGCCAGGGACGAAGCCCCACTTGTGATTTACGAGCAGGAGTTCAGGTGTCGCAGGACCACCCAGGAGGAACGTACGCTGATCACGTCGGCCATGTTGCAGGCGTTGAGTAATGTTGACTGGGACATTACACGTCGGACGTTCAGAGAGACGAGGCGAATTGTCTCAATCGACCCGGCGTTCGGCGGGGACCTGTGCGACCTCAAGGGCTTTGAGAACAATAGGGAGCTTGCACACGAACAGTTTCACCCGCACATGACTCACGAGATCATTGCAGCTGCAAAGCTGATGGCCCAGGAGATAGACACAAAGAACTTTATCGTTGACTGCATCGGGAACGGCAAAGGAATTGCCGACGGGCTGCAACTCGACGAGGCCAATTACAATGTGCAGTATTTCGGTTCGGCGGAAAAGCCAACCGATGCACCCATAAAGAAAGGGCAAAAGAAGTCTCTCTTTGCCAACAAGAAAGCGGAGGCCGCCTATTATGTTTCGATGCAGGTAAAGGCCATGAGGGTGCAGGCTGTAAGGCGCCCTGAGTTGTTGCGGCAAATACCTCTGGCGACAAGATACAAGGTTACCGGGTCGGGGCAAATAATCCTGATGCCCAAAGACGAGGTCAAGAAGGATCTCGGTTGCAGTCCCGACGATAACGATAGCTGGGTGCAGGGCATCTATGGCCTCCAGTTTGTTGATCCCGTACAGGAGCGAGGCGGTGGGTATGCGGACGAACGAAGTGATTCAGAGCTTATGATGCAGGTGCTATAATGCCAATGACCGACAAAGAGACTCAAGCCCAGACGCAGTGTCTTAAGTTCATCAAGACGGTGGACGGCTCTTTCAAGGCGTCCAACCAAAAGGCACGCGCAGGTATCTCACAAGACTTTTACCGCGGTGCGCAGTACACCAAGGCCGAGCATGACATCTACAGGAGCAAGGGCGTCGAACCTATTACAATCAATCGTTGTAAACCCACGGTACGGAGTATCTCCGGTACACAGCGACAGAATAAGCGGGATATTAAGGTACGTCCAGGGAGAGAGGGCACGGAGTCGGTAGCCAAAGTGTTGACGGCACTGTGTAAGCACGCGGTTGGCCCCCAGGGCGAGTACGTGTTCTCTGAGGTGTTCAAGGACGGGCTGGTAAAAACTGAGGCATACCTGAAGCTGAATGTCAACAAACACAGTTCCCCAGGCGGCGACATTGAGGTCAGCCATCGGTCTTTCTTTAGTGTTGACGTGGATCCGGACGCTGTTGAGTACGACCTGAACAAGTCGGCCAAGTTTGTCATCGACCGCGAATGGAAGGATAAGGAGGAGATTGATTTCAAGTACCCTGACAAGGCGCAGGAGATCAGCAACGGCATTGGACTGGGCGACGATGACACAAACGGCCTCGCAGCGTATCTGATCGAGGATGACGAGATAGATGAGTACGATGAGTCCTCGCACGGTGGCGAGGTCAGCAGGCGGAAGTATCGGTACTTGATTCGTGAGATATGGTGGAAGGAAAAGACGCCGGGTCTTCGTGTTCTCGATGTGGCTACCGGCATGAGTCGCGTTATATCCGGCGAACTATTGGAAAAACACGGCAAGCGGCTCAAGGGCGATGGTCGGTGGGTCACATCGGACGAGGCGGGCACGATCCTGCACCGAACGGTCATGGTCGGCAAGGTCGTACTTGAGGACGAGGAGAATCCCCTCGGTGACCAGATCACGGACATACCGTATTTCCGGTTTTCTCCTGACTGGGACAACGGCCATGCCATGAGCGCGATAGAGGACCTTATCAGTCTGAACCGCGAGGAGAACATCAACCGGACACTGGCTACGCGGTATCTGGGCCAGACGGTGAACAGTGGATGGATTGTCGATAAGGCAGGCACGAAGGCCGAGGCAAAGCTGAAGCAATTTGGCTCCGTAAATGGCATCGTGCTAAGCAGGCAAGATTACGGCAGTATCGAGAAGATCAAGCCGAACCAGCTTTCTCAAGGCCACATGATCCTGTCCGAGCAGTCGGCCAGGGACATCAAGGACATTTCCGGCGTCAACGATGAAATGCTCGGTATCGACAACAACAAGGTCATTTCGGGTAAGGCAATCCAACTCCGCGAACGCAGTGGTATGCGGACCAATGAGCCGATTTTCGATAACTTCGACCGGACCCTGCAACTGTTCGGCACTACGCTCGTCAAGCTGATTACGAAGCTCAACATCTACACAGACGATGAGATCAGGGCCATTGTATCCGAGTCTGACCTTCTGGACTTGAAGATGCTGCAACGGGCGCACGCCGAGATAACTCAGTCGATTGGCGGCGACTTGCCGCTGCCTGCAACCCCGGAGGAACTGGCACCGAACCCGAACATGATGGCAATGGTGCAGCCGGAAGACCTGCAGATGGTGATGGAGGGCATTAAGACGGGTATCCGTAGCGCACAAATGTACGCTGAGCGGTATCCCGAACTCAAGCAGAACTGGGACGAGGTTATCAAACAGCACGCCATCGAAATGCTGCTGAAGGAACTGCGAGATGACAAGGTAGGCCAATACGGCATTGTTGTATCGCTGTCGGCCAATGCTCCTACGGTGCGGATGCAGAATATGCTTGAGCTTGAAATGGTCCAGGACAAGTACGGCATGATCCCGCCCGACGTGTTCATCGATGCAACGGAGTTGACGAACAAGGACGAGATTAAGGCTGGGATTCAGGCGATGCAGCAGGCCCAGGCACAGGCGGCACAACCGAAGCAGCCGGCAAAGAAGAAAGAGAAAGCGGCATGAAGAAAGTTAAGAAGTGGGAGGTTTATTGTGACTCGTGCGACATGGGTGCAGTAATGGATGTCGAGAGCTTCTACAGCAAAGTGCACGATTCTCAGTTCATCATTCGGCCTTCAGTTGAGTGCGACAAGTGCCATTCGGTTTGTGTGCTTACTTTAGTAGAATGGGAACTGGAAGAAAAATGAACGTAACTATCGCAATACCAACAGGACAACGCACAGAGCAGGCCGTCGAGGTCGTAAGGGCATGGCAGGAGGCAGGTGTGAATGTCGTGGTGTTTACCTGGGACCCGGACACACGGGCGGCACTGATGCGGGAACGGCCTTGGGCAAAGCGACTTAAACACGAACTGTTCAAGTCGCAGGAGGCGACTGTCAATAAGTTGTGGTTGGGCGACAGATCCTCTTTCGGCAGGCTGCAAAACTACATGGCTGCAAATACGCCCGACTGGGACGTGCTGATCTGTGGTGCCGACGATCTGTGGCCTGATAAGGGCACGGACCTGATAGGCAAGGCCGCACAGGAAGTGCCCGGTGCGATACTCTGGGCTGGCGATGGCCTGTTTAACGAGCAGCCGACGCACCCGATCATTACGCGGGGATGGTACGACACATACCGTTATATTTTTGACGAGGGTTTCTATCACAATTTCGTTGATACAGACTTGTTCTTGCGGGCGTCCAAGAGGTCTGAGGTTGTTGATTGCCGGTCGTTTATCCAGTTCGACCATCGGCACCCGGCAAAGACAGGTAAGCCAAAAGATTCTCTTTACCGCTATGGAGACCGCAGGTTTCCGCAGGACCAGGCATACTTCAACATGAAACATTCGGGCAATGTGGCTTTGCCTCCGATCAGGACGTTAGAGATTGAGGCGGCGGCATGAGCAAGATGAAATTCAAGAGACGCAGGGCCGTGCAGAGTGCGGCGAACGTGATGATCGTAACACCATGCCCATTGCACCAGGCTGTCGATATACGGAACGCGGTATTTTGCGCGTCTGCGATTGCCAGGGGGATTGCCGCATGGATGCCTACCCCGTCGAGAGCGGGGGAAGATGGCCGCAACCAGATATTCCGTAGAACTCTGGCGATGGAAGACGTGCGATACACACACTTTTTCTTACTGGATGCTGATTCTTGGCCGTACAACCCGTACATGATCGAGCGACTACTGAGCCACAACAAGCCTGTTATCGCAGGCCCAACGCCGGTCCAAAGAGAAGGCGCCAACGAGGGGGATTTGATTCGGCGGCTGTGGAACATAGTAATTGAGGAAAGAGACGGCAGCCGTAAGAGCTTGAAGCGAAGCGACGATCCTGCGGAAGACGAATTGCCAGCCAAAATGTTCAAGGCGAAGTATGTGGGCAGTACTGGTTTACTGGTTGCACGCGAAGTAATTGAGCGTATGCCACAGCCGTACCAGATGACATTGCGGGATGGACGCGGCAAGACCACCCTGTCTGAGGATTACTACTTCTGTGAGCAGATTGCGAAACTCGGCTATCCGATTTGGATAGACCCGACGCTGAAAAGTGGACATAACAACGCTGTTGATATTGGGAATTATTGATGACTGAGCGACCAGCTAATTTACAGGAACACTTCGCTGCACGATGTGGTTACAGCGGGGCATCGGTCATTTGCGAGCATCTTGAAACGCTGGTGCGATACGGCAAAGAGGTTGATGTAATTACAGAGTTCGGCGTCGAGAAAGGCGCGTCCACCTGTTGCTGGCTGTTGGCAGAGCCAAAAAAACTGACTTGTTACGACATTGACCTTGATAATTTGGATTTGAGGTTGATGTACGAAGATTTTGCGAAGGACAAAGGTATCGACTTTCGCCTTGTCGAAGGGGACTCTCACAAGATCGAGATTGAGGAAACGGATTTGCTGTTTATCGATACCGTCCACAGGGCGCCGTTTTTGCAGAAAGAGTTGAACCTGCACGCCGGCAAAGTGCGGAAGTATATTATTTGCCACGATACAGAGTGCGAGATGTGGCCGGGTCTCAGAAAAGGGATTACTGACTTCTTGGAGGTCAATGCAGGGTGGCGCACCAAGGAGCATTATCCAAACTGTAACGGCTTGACCGTATTGGAGCGAATAAAGGAACCATCAGAAAATCTTGAAAGGGAAACGGAAATGGAAACGGAAACGCAAGAAAGAACCGGGACACCTGGAATTGTCATCCAGAGCGCCATGTACGGCATTGGGGGCGACAGATCCATTGACGTTACTGAGGAGGTAGCAGAGCTTGTTGCTGGGGGCTGTGATTCAGTGGTTGCCTCTAATGATAACTTCAAGGACCCTTCCGTCGGAATGCGCAAGCAGCTGACCGTGAAGTATTCCGTAGATGGCGTGGACCACGACGAGACAGTCGCCGAAAACGAAACGATTACTTTTGTCGAGCCCGAGCCCAGGGTTGTTCCGTCGCCTTTTAACGCAGACGATTTTACTGAAACCATAATTGCTCCGACCGAGCCGGTCGGCGATATACCTGAGCCTGAAGACCTTAGCAATGTGGCGTATTCAGAGCTGCAATCCAGGTGCAAAAAGGCAGGGCTTCCGGCGAATGGCTCGAAAGAAGATTTGATCGAAAGGCTGACGAAGCCGGTCGA
>SDBS01002809.1_pt1 | contig 17223 bp, 10 predicted proteins | sample 2277091 | NCBI WGS metagenome assembly SDBS01 (sample SAMN10404972, study PRJNA504765) | marine sediment metagenome | isolation source: marine sediment core GS10_PC15, 163 cmbsf | place: Arctic Ocean: Southern Knipovich Ridge | collected 2010 | reverse complement strand
GTATTCGTATTTCTGCTATCGGTCCATACTAAATACGGATGCCCGTCTCCGTCTATACCTATTGTCGGCTCAGCTTGGCCTGAATTTGTGCTGTTATCACCCACGAACACATTTGTTCCGGAGCCTGAGCTTATTTCAGCCAGATACAAGTCATCATCTGCATTGCGCTCATCCTGCCATGAGGCGAAAACCTGTAAGTTGCTGCCTGTGCTGCTGCCGTCAACAGCAATCACCGGCCACAATTGGTCTGCGCTTGTGGTGTCATCTATAATGCTGTTTCCAGTTAAAGGACCCAGGCCACCAGTGGTTTTGTCATAGAAAATGTCGTCATCCCCACCTGTGTCATCAACCCAAACCAGATGCAAAATAGCCCCGACAGCTTCGGTAGCAATCGCAGGGCTTGATTGGCTGTGTTCTGTTTTTACTATGGGGATATTGGTCCACGGACCGTTATTTGATGCTGCACCGTAAATGTCGTTCTTGCTGTTCCTCGTATCCGTCCACACAACGTAAATCGTATTGTCGGAATCTGCGGCAATGGCCGGCTCAACCTGGTCGGAACTATTAGGCGTTATTTGTGTAATCGTTTTGGTTACAAAACCATTGTTTGATGTGGCTACATAGATATCCTGATTGCCATTGCGGTCATCTTCCCAAACAATATAAGCGTTATTAGAGCTATCAACAACGATGGCGGGATTAATCTGGTTATCATTTGAGTCGGTAACCCTTGTTTCAGCGGACCAGTTTTTTCCGTCATTCGAGGTTGATATATAGATATCCCAATTCCCCCGTCTATTATCCTGCCAGGCGACATAAAGTTTGTCATCACTATCTACTGCTATAGCAGGATTACACTGATCAGTGGAATTGTCTCTTACTTTGATAATATTACTAAATGACTCGGCTTCCACCGTGAGTTTGCCGATACATATATCTCTACTGCCTGTCGCCCCTGCTTGCCAGGCTGCCCATATGTCCCCGTTGCTGTCACGCACTGTTACAGCACTGCTTTTATTGAGATTGTCTGAGCCGACCTTCTTGTTCTCACCAAATGAACGCATTTCGGTTGTGAAGGAGTAGGAATATTCGGCCATTGCATTGCCGGCAAGATCTGCAGCGTTTACCGTGACACTTATTGGCTGGTCGAAATCAAAGGATTCCTTCGATTGGTAGACATATTTATAATTGGCTTTTGTACCTGTTCGATAACATTCACCGTTTGTGCTGCTGTATTTGGCTGTATTACCTGAGTACACAGTATCGTTATTGACTTTAATTGTTACTGAATCGGCGTCAACGCCATCTCCTGAATCGGTTATACTCAAAGTTACTAATGTATTGAGGGAAGCCTGTATTGAGCCTGCCTGGGGCGAAAGATTATTAACTGTTGGGCCTGTCGCAAAATTCGCATGAATCGTATAGTCTGAATCCATTGTGACTGTAGTGCTATTATTACTTGGTTCAGAAACCTTATCTGCGTCGACAGCTGTTCCAGTCCAGTTCAAGAAGTGATAATTATCCGCATCCTCTGCCTCGATTGATACTACAGCCCCATGATCGTATTGGAACGTGTCTTCACCGGGATTAGTAACCGTACCGCCACTTGTCGAGGAGATCGTCAATGTGTGCTGGTCTATAGCGAAATTTGCCTGAATCGTATAATCTTCGTCCATTATGACTGTGGTGCTGGGACTGCTCGCATTTGCAACCTTACCTGCATTAACGGCCGTTCCTGTCCAGTTCACGAAGTGGTAATTGTCCGCAGCCCCTGCCTCGATTGATATATTACTTCCGTGATTGTACGAAAACAGTCCTTCTCCTGGATTAGTTGCCGTACCGCCACTCGTCGAGGAGACATCCAGTGTGTGCAGGTGTGGGGGGTCGATAGTGAAGTTTGCAGTGACAGATTTATCGTCATCCATGACGATAGTCGCAGGATTGTCATTTCCAGATACATCCCCCGACCAGTTTACAAAGCTGTATCCCACATCAGGAAACGCCTGCAAAGTTACTTCTTCACCATTGTTATAATTTGCCTTATCCGGCGTTTTCGTGACAGAGCCGTTTTCTGCTGTGATGGTCAGGGTATATTTGATTGGCGCGTTGTCAGTTGAAAATGTGCCAGTAGCGGCAGATGTACTTGTATTTCCGGCATCATCCACACTGTAGACCTCGTAGTTATAGCTGGTTCCCGCAGATAAACCAGTGTTTTGGAAAGAGGACTCTACACCCCAGCCGGCAAGGCTTGTGTCTCGGAAAATCCGGTAGCTTGATGCCAAATCACCATCAGAGGCCGGGCCTGGTGCAGTCCAGGAAAGACTGATTGAATTCTCCGTCTGGGCGGTACTGATTAGATTGGTGGGGGGCAACGGTGGCGTGTTGTCAGGTTTATCTAAAAGCGGCCTGTAAATGTCCCACATATCAGTAATAAAACCTGCACCTGTAGCGCCGGGTTGTGTCCAAAGGCCTGGTCCAACTACAGGATCATTACCGTAGTCCATCCATCTATCAACATAATCAAAAAATGCATCATGCCCCCATATCTCTTTTCCGGTATTTCCTGAACTATCTGTAATTAAACTTGCTGCAAGAGATTCTCCAACCCATGTGGCAGAGGTACAGCAGTTTCTATAATCCTTACAACCATCTACAAGCCCGGCAGGGTCTCGGCAATCCTTTGCGCCGCCACCTGAACATCCATTGGATAGATACGAACTAACGCAATGCGAGCCCCATAATGCTATCCAATCTTGACCTGCATTAGCACTTGGTGCATTGCCATAATATGTTTGGTTATCTTCTCCAAACAGTGCATCCACATATTTCATTCCATCATTATCAAACATAATTCCAGCAAAAAGTATAGTCCATTTCCGTCCATTATAATGTCCACCCAAATCACAACTACTGCATATTCCACCCCAATTTGTGCCAGTCTCCGACATATGATAAAGATCAATACCCACCTGAACAAAGTTTATAAGTAGAGGTTCTAGCTCTTCTTCTGTATAATCCAGCATTAATAACAAAGATGCTTTACTGACTGCTATCCCAATTTCTCGACCATAATTAGGCATGTTTTTGACAGGATGATGCATTCTTGTAGGCCAACCTGACACATGATCTATCCAAACATTCTCAAACGGGTGAGCTACATCATTTAGGTAAGGCAAGCTTGGTTTGCTGCTCAAAGGTAGTTTTGGAAGCAAGCTTTTGTTTAAATCTGTAGTTAAATATGTGGGTTTAGCAGTTCCTACATAAGGAGGCCTAAAAGAATTTTCAGGAGGAATTGAAGAAACAACTGTCAGAACAGCAGCTTTATATAGCCAGGAATGACCTGGATATACGCAATAGCCAGTAACATCTAAATTCTTACCAGAACCAACACCACATGAAGCATCTTCTTCATCAATTATACTTTGTGTAGAAACAAGAGAATCTCCTCCAGATAATAGTAGAGGATATAATACACTAAGACTTGGATTATAATTATTCATACCAGGATAAAAATCTCTTCCATCAAATCCTTGTCCACCATCTGTTGATGTTGGATTTACAACAGATCCATGCCTAAAACTGATTCCAGAACCAGTTGGAGCAGGACTGACAGAATTTACAGTAACACCAGTACCAGGATCAAGAATCCACCAATCTCCATTAGCGAACTGGCCAACTTGGTAATCCTTATCAAAAGTCCAGGTTATTCCGTGCTGACTTACCTGTGTAGTGGCATAGGCAAACTGGCAGAACATTGTGACAGTTAAACACAAGATAATAAATTGTAGACGGGGCGATTTATGACTTCTAAATAACATGCGTATCACATTTTGTTTTTTTTCGGTATGACTGTTTGCCGAGCGAAATGTCTTTATTTTATTTGCTATATACATTGTTCAGCCCCCCCGGGGAAGATACGTTGTCGAGTACCTTCCCACATATAAAGTGTAAGAATTAAATCTATCAGAGGCAAACATTGCACATCCATGTTAAGATTTGCGCATATAACATCCTATAAGCATTATTATCGGTCATTACGACTCAGGCAAAGAGAAGAAAAGGGTCAAAGATATGTAATCTTCGTAGTTTTAATAACAAAAATAGCACATATTATCGGATGTAACGAATATAGCGGTTTTTCGGGCTATGCGCCCGCAAGAGGTATAGGCGAAGCCCCGCATTTGCTGCATTTTTTCGCTGATTGCTGAGGTTATCTGTAAAAATGTGCTATGTATCTAATGTATCGGTTGTGACGACTGAGCATATTATGACGAGGCAAATCACCGCATTAGATATACACAAAAATGTTCACGTTTACTTCATTCCCCTGCTGTTCCCGAAGCCTGTCTGCGCATTTATGGATTGTAGCTATTCTTTAAAGTGTAAGTGACTGAGAGGATCGAACGAACTATTTTAGCGATATTTGTCCTCCAACAACTATCACTGTTTCGGCCATAAAGGTAACTCGTTGTTTGATTATCTTGCTGTCGGGGAAACAATCGTTGAGTTCCCTCGCGGTCATAAGTCGTAGATCGGTGCGATGCCTGCCAAACTGATATCTACGCTTGACAGGGTTGTAGGTGAAAATCCTACCGACCCATAAATAGGCATTACCTGGAAGCCACGTAACAAACGGTAGCCGCATGTGAAACTCGAAAGGGAACCAGCGATTTGGGGTACTGACAAACCAACGCTTGCCTACCCGAGTGATCTCAGCGGCCATTTTCCTCTGTTTTTCGAAGCTTCCAAGATGCTCAATAACGGCATTACTATAAACGACATCGAAATACTTATCGGGCCAAGGCATTTCGCAAGCATCACCTATGACTGCATCAATTTCGGGATAGAACTGGTTTATCAGGGATATTTGTTCCGGTGCGAGGTTTATCGCAGAAATCCTGTTTTTCCAAGGATAGAAATCAATAAACTGTAACCTGTCGGCACCAGATGGGTCAACTTGGGCGCCAACATCGAGAATCCTCATATTTTCAGTGGGCATCATGATTCTATTAAATAGTTTCAGTTTTCGCCTACGACTTATTTTTGATAGCTTCGAGATCAGCCCCATAGAGTCTCCTCGCATTTATCCTTTCGTGTCTTGAAGCGATTGTTGCTCAGTTCTTTATCCATACGTCGACATTATCAGTGCTATATAATAATAAGGAAGAAAGGATTCTGGCAAAGGCAAACAGTGACTTTTATCTATGCTGCCCACACCGAATTTGCACGTATATTTCAATATTAGCTTTATTATCGAGCAATACACCATGTGTGTAGAGTGAAAAAAGTGAGAGAAATGTAATATTTATAAATTTACTAACAAAAACAACACCTCCTATCGGACATATCGAATATCACGGTTTTAGGTCGAAACTCACACTCTATGTACAACCAAAAAGAGCCACCTTTGTTGTGTTGTTCCGCTGTTCACAGAGTCAACCTGCGGTTATGTGGGATGTACCTATTTTGCGGATAATAACGAAAATATAGACTTTGGCCATCTTAGCGAACTTACCTATTATGCCAGAATTGCCAATCTTGCGGAATCTTCCTAATTTATGTATTACGAGTCTTTTCTTTCTACGTAACTTATATATATTGCCCTTTTTCCCAAAAAAGCATTTGACAGATGTTTACACAGTCCATAAAATTATTGTTTCTATGAGTTTTGGCAGACCTCGCAAGGAAGGAGGGGTCATATCTAAGTTGTTTCCAAGGGATTGGCAGGTTGTAAGGTGGCAGTTCGGCTGTGTCCAATGATGCCACCGGTAAGCTTGTTGTAGGCAGCATTTCTGTAGCCTAACCAATAGGGACAGAGGAGGATGGCAGAAATGTCTTTTTTTGACTTGGTCAGTACTACTTTTGGGCTATATTTTTCATGGTAATCAAAAGCACTAATATTAAAGATAAGTAAAAATTAATCTAAGGTGGAAAGGTACCAACAGTGCAGAGCGGGAGAACGAAAAAAATGGGCAAAGTTTCAGCGTGGTTCATCTGGATTTTGGCCATCTTGCTTTTGATATCATCGGGCGTAACCTACCGTCTTTTGGCATCTCACCTGGAGCTGCTTTTTGACACGCCCATTTCGCTGCCTGTACCTCTGAGCAGTTTCCCAACACAAATTAGCGATTGGGTTGGCAGAGATCTAACTATTCCTAATACTACTAAGGAATATATGGAGAAGAACTTCGCGGATGATTTTTTGAGTCGTCGATATATTAACACTGCGACTGGTGCCTGGGCCGATGTCTATATCGTATATTGCTCATCACGACCCGGAGGTATATTGGGTCATCGGCCTCGAGTGTGTTATCCCGGATTTGGCTGGATCCATGACAGTACCGAGCCGTCGCAATTTATCTCGCGAGCCGGCCGGCAAATATCCTGTTTGATACATCGATTCCACAAGCCCGCTCCAACGCACAACCAAACAGTTATCCTGAATTTCTATATCTTGAATGGCCAAATTATTGCTGATGAAAACTATTTTTCCGGGCCCCTTGGTCGAAGGCCGAATATTGCCGGTGACCCAGCCCGATACGTGGCACAGGCTCAGATAAGCTCCGTACTGGAGAATTCGATTAGAACAGCAGCTAAAGATATGACAGATCTGATACTGGACTTTTTCCCAGACGAGAAGGGAGAGGTCAGAAGTCAGAAGTCAGATTTTAGAAGTCAGAAATGAGATTTTAGAAGTCAGAAATCAGGAAAGAAAAAGATGAAAGATTTCAGGGAAATGCAAGTTTGGAATAAAGGGCATAAGTTGGCTTTAGAAATTTATAAGTTGACCGGTGGATTTCCAAGAGAAGAAATTTATGGACTATCTAGCCAGATTAGAAGGGCTGCTGTTTCCATACCGACTAATATCGCTGAGGGTTGTGGCAGAGGAAGCGCTAAAGAGCTAAAGCAATTTTTAAAGATTTCGATGGGCTCAGCATCAGAAGTGGAGTATCAAATTTTGTTATCATATGAACTGCGTTATATGGACAGAAAGACATATGATAATTTAAACTCTGATATTCAGGAAATTAAGAAAATGTTATCGAGCTATATAGTTAAAATTGGAAGTTAGAAATTTTAAATCAGAAATTAGTTATCAGAAATTAGAAATCAGACTATCTGATAACTGAACTCTGACTTCTGACATCTGACTATCTGAACTCTGAAAACTGACTATCTGATAACTGAACTCTGATATCTGAACTATAACTTCTTTTTACTTAATCGGTTACAGAGATTTTCTCGATGCAACCGACGGGGACGGAGTCTGAAGAGATTGATTAATGATGATTGATTATTGGTTATTCCTCTATGAACAATGAACTACGAACTCATAACTATAAAAAAATCAGTGTAATCAGTGGCAAGAAAACAGTAGTCAGTAGACAGTATTAAAAAATCTTCGTGACCTTCGTGTTTTTCGTGGTGAGCTAATTTTATTCGTGGTGATGCAAGAGACCGGAAGCCGGAAGGAAGACGACAAGAATTTGAGAAGTCAGGAATGTCAGTGAATGACTCACTACCTGGAGTGGGCGAGCTGTTCCGCAAATCCGATGACTCATTCCTCGCAGCGGACGATTCACTCTGTTGAATGAGTGGCTCGTGCCGTGGAACGGATGCCCCGTTCCCTGCGACTGGTAATTCGTTCTCTTCAACGGATGATTCGTTCCAGACAACGGATGGCTTGTTCCCTGGAGCGGACGACCCGCGGAACTATAAAAACGGCGAATTTAGCCTGAAAAGCCAGAAATTAGAAGTAGAAAAGTTGACCACGAAGTTCTCGAATAGCACGAAGAAATAAAGTAAGAAGTAAAAAAATACTGTAATCTGTAGCTAAACTAAAAAACTTCGTAAACTTCGTGTCCTTCGTGGTAAGCTAATTTTTTTCGTGGTAAAATAATTAGTAGTTCTAAATATAAAAATGAGTTCCGCAATGGTCGGAGCACCAATATTAAACTATTTTTTGAAAGGATTTGAAAATGGCGGATTACATTCCACGAAGTGATACAGAATTTCAGGCGTGGGTGGATAACTTTGTTACTTATGCCCAAACTCATCTGGCCGAGCTGGGGTTAGGAATCCCGGATGTGGTGCCGATAGCAACTGGGCGGGCGGATTTTGATACGAAAATGTCCGCTAATTTTACCGCCCAGCAGGCGGCACAATCTGCCCGGCAGGCCAAAGATGCCAGTCGCGACCAGATCGAATCGCTCATAAGGCAGCTGGTGCGTCAGCTTCAGGCATCAGGCGATGTCGATAATTCCGAGCGGGCGGCGCTTGGAATCACAGTGCCCGATACCATCCGAACCACGGCAGTCGGTGGTATTTCGACAAGGCCGATAGGAGCGGTCGATACCAGCCAGCGGCTGCGGCATGAGATTCGATTTACCGATGAGGCGACCCCGACAAGTCGGGCCAAACCGGCAGGGGTAATGGGCTGTGAGATATGGGTAAAGGTCGCCGCTGTCGGCGAGGCCCCACCCGCAAGTGCCGATGAGCTCAGCTTTTTATCGATGGATACGGCAAGCCCGTATATTATCGTATACGATGGCAAAGACGGCGGAAAGACCGCCCACTATATGCTGCGATGGGTCAAAACAAACGGCGAAAAAGGACCCTGGTCCGAAACTATCAGCGCAACGATAACGGCGTAAAAACAGAACGGTGACGGCGAGCCAAGCAATACCGCAATGGTAGTTTTGTAAGTCAATGAATGCCCAAGGCGCAGAGAGTTCTCTCTGCGCTTTCGGCTAATTGTCTTACCCACTCCGAACAAATTCGCGTGCGCGCACAACCAACCGCATTAATGTAACCACGCGGGTAAGCGTGGCTTGCGTTTTGAGCATGTTCGTAAGAAATGAACCTTATCAACAACTTAAAATCTGGTGTGGTCGACAGGCTGCGGGGTAGTAGTTTAAGAGCCCGAAGTTCTCGCGGAGTCGTAGCATTGGGCGTCGGCACCGTTGCGGAGAGAATTCTGCGCCTTCGGGCGTTTTTTTTGCACATTCAAACGAGTTTCCGTACGCGTTTAATCTACACGTTTTGGCGTAACCCGTGAGGGGGGAGCGTGAGTAAAGGCTTTTCATGGCTTATCGGTAGCCAAGATGATTTTGGACAAGAGACTCCACATGGCCTATTTTAATTCTGAAGACCAAACCAGTACGGAGTTCAAAATACCGTCGCGCTCGAACTTGTTTTCAGCGGCTTTAAGCCAATGGCTTGGGATGGGCATCTCCATACTGTTTGGGCTAATCGTGACGCCTGTCATTATTAGAACGCTGGGAAACGAATCCTATGGCCTATGGGGGTTGGTGGCTAGCTTTGTGGGCTTTTATGGGCTGTTTGACTTCGGGCTTAGTTTGGCAGTCAGCCGTTTTCTCGGCAACGCTATCGGTGCGAAAGATTTAAGACAGTTTAACCAAGTGGCCTCTACAGGTAAATGCTTTCTTGGTGGCGTTTCGGTGCTGGTTATTATCTTTGCCATAGTGATTGTGGGAAAGGCTCAATCGATCCTGGGGATTCCGGCGGAGTACTCGGCACAATTTCGCTTGCTTATCATATTGTCAGCGGTGAGTGTAGCTATCTCGCTCATGATGTCAATTTATGCTGGTGCGCTTTTGGCCTCGGAGGACCTCGTTTTCTTGAATTTAATTCGTATAGTCATAAATGTTGCTCGCTCTTTAGGGGCACTAATGGCGGTATTGGCAGGAAAAGGAGTTGTAGGACTTGCGATAGTCAGTGTGGTTACTACCGGATTAGAGCAATCTATTATCTATCTGCGCTGCCGAATACGACTTCCTCAACTGAAGCCGAGGTTTTTCGGCTTTGAGATGCCGTTAGCTCTAAAACTCATAGGTTTCGGGGCGGCCACGTTTGTGGCGATGATTGCTGATCTTTTGCGATCTAAGCTTGATGTAATTCTTGTTACTCGTTTTGGGGGTCTCAACCAAGCCGGGATTTACGCAGTAGCGCTCGTGGTTTTCCGTTACTTTTTTCGGGCAATCAGCGCTGTGTTTAATGTTACCTGGCCTCGCTTGAACAAGCTCCATGGTGCGGGAAATCAAGCGGAACTTCAGGCTTTTTTCCTGAAGGCAAGTCATATAACTGCTGCTTGTGCTTCTTTGGTGGCAGGACTGCTTATTGGATTGGCGCCACTCCTGATTCGTCTGTGGCTTGGTGATGGTTATGACGAAAGCGCTACTGTAGCTCGGATTCTGATAGGAGGGTATTTTCTGGATTTCGCTACTAATCCAGGGATCGGCAGTTTATTTGCCACAGGACGGCATCGATATTTCGCAGCTCAAACTATCGTTGAGGCCATAGCCAGTTTTACGCTTGCCTTTATATTAGGGAGTAGATTTGGCATGAATGGGGTAGCACTGGGAATAGTCATACCCATTATACTGGTCAAGTTAACTATTCAACCTTGGTATGTCGCCCGAAATTTGTCGATTGGATTGGGTAAATATTGGTTTCGGGTAATTGGTATGGCGACTTTAACGGTGGTGGTGCTAGCGGGAGGGCTTGCTCCAGTGGAGTACAGCTTAGTTTGGTGGGGATGGTGGACGGCGCCGCTGATAATAACGTTTGCACTGGTTGTTGCCGGGGCTATCCTTTGGCAGATGGTACTAGATAGAATGGATCGCAACCATATGGTCTCAGTGGCCAGACGAACAATAAAAAGATTGGTTTACTTGAGAAATCGGATTGGTGCTATTCACGCTCCATAATTGGGAGAACAAGAATGCCAAGCAGCAGTGTCTGGGAAACTCCATGTTTTGGTGGCTAAAGGAGAAATAGTAGTATGCCGCGTGTCAGCTGTTGATATCTGCCGGTCGATCCGGCCGGATGTCTAAAACAAGTTTCTTTTTCTCATCGTGTGTCGTAGTCGCATTTTTTGTCGGTTTGCCGTATGATCCCATTGGTGTGGCGATTGCATATGCCGCTTGCAACCTGATGCTGTTTGTACCCGTCTTATGGTACAGTACCAGAAGAATGCCGGTTGATATGTTTAACATCCTAAACGTAATAAAACACCCTATATTGGCTAGTCTGGGTGTGGGCATTTCTTTTATTGCTTTCAAGTTATGTCTGCCCACATTGAGTACCGGCATAAACGGGCTGGCGAACGGTTTTTTTGGTACGGTAAGGGTGTATTTGGTAATTTGTTGTATTTTAGCGGGTGGTTTAATACCCATCGCTGAACTGATTGTTCTGGTATCTCACATGTTTAGACGAGACTACGAACAGGCATCGTTGCAGCCACAATGTTGATGCCGTTATAACCTGTCTTTTCTTGTTGTGCGAACAACTTTAGTGAGCGATGGGCCTTATTAGGGAGGTGTAGAATGAGCGTTCAGGTTTGGCTGTGTGACCTGTGTTACACGCAACAAATAGTCTCCGCCGAAGTGATGCCAATGGCGGTTGGCGGCCTTGCTGCTTTCTGCAAGTCGCAGTTGGACCCTATGGTTGAGACTCGTATCTTCAAGTTTCCGGAAAAGCTGATCGAGTCCATTAAGAACGGTCCGCCGAACATGATAGGATTCAGCAACTATTGCTGGAACACCGAATTAAGTTACGGATTCGCGGAGCTGTTGAAGCGAAAATATCCCGAAACTGTGGTAGTGATGGGAGGCCCCAGCTATCCCATTGGTGTTCAGAGCCAGGAGCTGTTTATGCGGGGCCATCCGGCGATTGATTTTTACGTTGTCAAGGAAGGAGAGTTGGCTTTTTCCAGATTGATTCAAGCATTGATCAAGTATGATTTTGATATCGAGACTGTGAAGGAGTTGATTCTGGGTAGTATCCATGCGGTAACTGCGGAGGGGAAATTCATCGCCTCTCCGCTGACTGAACGCCTGCATGATTTGACCCAGATTCCATCGCCGTATCTGACAGGTGAAATGGATGAGTTCTTCGATGGGACTTTGATGCCAATCCTCCAGACCAATCGCGGATGCCCCTTCAGCTGCACATATTGTACGGAGGGTAATCGGTACTTCAACAGGATCTACCGTAATTCCAGGGACAAGATTGCTGAAGAGATAGAATACATAGGCCAAAAGATGGCCGCCTCTCGTGCTTGCGGCGGACGTAACGACCTGTTTATTGCTGATTCTAATTTCGGCATGTTCGAAGAGGACCTGGAGACCTGCCGTCTTATTGCTCAGGCTAAGAAGTCTTACAACTGGCCGGAATATATTAAGGTCGGTACCGGAAAGAATCAGAAGAAACGCGTCTTGAAGGCTGTCAGCATTGTTGACGGTGCAATAAGTATCGCCGGCTCGGTGCAGAGCCTGGATCCTGACGTACTCGTTAACATCAAACGTGCCAATGTTGATGTTCAGGAACTCATAGAACTGGCTCTGGAAGCAAACAAAGTAAAAGCCAACAGCTATGCCGAGGTAATACTCTGTTTGCCCGGTGATTCTGTCACCAAGCACATAGAAACGATCGAAATCTTAATCGATGCCGGATTCACCAGTATCTACATGTTTCAATTGATGATGCTGCCTGGCTCAGAAATCGCTACCCCGCAAACACGAGAAAAGTTTAAGATGGGAACACAATTCCGCGTATTACCCAGGTGCTTTGGTAACTATGCTCTTGATGGACAGAGCATTGTTGCAGCGGAGATAGAGGAAATAGTTACCTCACTTGATAGTCTTACCTTTGACGATTACCTGTACTGCCGCCGATTTAATCTGATAGTGACTATCTTCTATAACGATGCTGTTTTCCCCGGCCTGTTGAAACTGCTGAAACACCTTGGAATCTCGCGCTATGCCTGGATTAAAGCGATCTTTGACAGTGAATTCGGCGGTGATTTGGCCCGCATTATTGACGATTTCATAAGTGAAACCAGAGAAGAATTGTGGGATAGTCGCCAGGAACTCGAAGCTTTTGTAGGAAAGCCCGAAAATATCCAAAAGTACATCAATGACGAATTGGGCGCCAACCTGATTTTCAAATACCATGCCTTGGTAACAAATCAACATTTGCAACAACTCGCGGAAGTTGCGCACGATTCCATACTCAAGCTTTTCGAGAAAGAAGGTAAGTTAACCGACCAGGTAAGGGTAATCGTGGATGACCTCCTGACCGATGACGTTTTGCGCAGAATCGACATATTCAAAGGCGATTATCGCCCCCACTATGCCCGGCTCAGTCTAGACCTGGCGAGGTTCCTTCTGGCCTCCGATGATACACCGCTTCAGCAGTTCATGCTGGATGAGCCTCGAGCATACAAGTTCTATCTCGATCAGAAGCAGGTCGATGTAATAGAACGCTCATTAAACACCTATGGCCGCACTAACGTTGGAATGACCCGGATTCTGGCGAGAGTGCACATAAAGACTCTGCTGCGCCATTCTTCGGCCAATCCAACGGATTCACTCGAATTACCATATGAAAGCTGGGAGGAAATTAATGTGCTGTAAGACGCCGAAGGTTAGTATTGGGTTGCCTGTATACAATGGCCAAAAATTTATAAGTGAAGCAATCGAATCTGTTCTTGCTCAAACCTTCGAAGATTTTGAGTTGATTATCTGCGATAATGCCTCTACTGATCAGACGGAAAAGATTTGCCGAGAGTATGCCAATAAGGACCGGCGCATCCGTTATTACCGCAATGAAAAGAATCTGGGGGTAGCATATAACTTTAACCACACTTTTGAGTTATCATGTGGCGAGTACTTTAAGATGGTCGCAGCGGATGAGGGAATTGAACCTGAATTCATGAAAAAAGCAGTGGAGGTACTGGATAATAATCCCTCCGTTGTTAATGTGTGTGCAAGATATATCCAGTACGATGAGATACAGAACAGCGTCCGATACCGCAGTGACAGCGACGCTGGAAACCATAATGCGAAATCACCAAAGGCCTCACAACGCTTTCGCCATTTTTTTAAAGAGATGGGTGGAAACCTTCCCATTTATGGTTTAATAAGATATAGGGTGTTGCAGGAAACTAAACTCATGGGAGTGTTCATCGGTGCTGATGACTGCTTGTTGATAGAACTCGTTTTGAAGGGTAAGTTCGTGCAGCTTCCGGAGCATTTGTTACGACTAAGAGACCATCCAGATGCTTATCACTGCCAACGAACCAGGAACAATGACAAAGAAGGTATCGCAGAAGCAAGGTGGTTTGATCCGGCGATCAAAGGGGTTATTTACTTGCCCTATTGGAGGCGACTCTGGGAGTACTTTCTTGTGGTGATGCGGTCGGATGCGAAGTGGACGGAAAAAACTTCTATGCTGACGTATTTGTTCTACTTCTTTGGAACAAAGCGTTATAGATGGTTAGGTTCAGAGCTTATATTTGCCGTGGGACTGGGACCATCTTATATTCGTTTTAAAAAAATAATCAAAAAACTCCTAAGCTGTTTCAATGTGGGAATTGGAAGTTAAAAGTGAAAATATATCCTAATTGATATTGAATGGTCTTCGGAGTTTCCTGGAGAGTAAATAGCAGACCACAAGCAATTGGCAGACAAGATCCCCCAATGAATATATGTCTTGTAACTATGGAATGGCCTCCACACGGATGTGGTATCGGCACTTATATGTTCAACTTAGGGCGAGGATGTCTTACGGCAACTACATCATTGAACCTATACTGGATGTGGCAGAAGGCCGGTATCTTCAGATTGGGACTTTGTTATGTCGTAAATCAGCTTTTATGAAGGTGGGCGAAAGTTTAGCCGAGATTCTTAATTCATAATAGGTTTTAAAATTAGTAATGCCAACAGTAAGTGTCATAATTCCCACGTATAACCGAGCGAAGATTCTTCGCGGGACGCTTGAAAGTATGATGCGTCTTGACCTAGATGGATTAAGCGTGGAATTCGTTGTGATTGACAACAACAGTTCTGACGCCACCAAAGAAGTAATCGAATCATTTGTTGATAAGTTGCCGGTTCACTATCTTTTTGAGGAAAAACCTGGGAAAAGTCGTGCGTTAAACCGGGCTTTGGACGAGGTGAATTTGGGAGAAATTGTTGTTTTTACCGATGATGACATTATTCCACAAAAGCATTGGCTGAAAGCAATTGTCTCAATCTGCAATCGATGGCCGGCCCATAGCGTGTTTGGTGGTAAAGTCGATTTAATCTGGCCTAATGGGGAAATCCCCGGCTGGGCTCAGCAGCAGGCTATTTGGTACTGGGCTTTTGGCCATCATGATCAGGGAAATTGTGATTATCCTTATCCGCTGGGAAAATATCCCGGAGGAGCGCACTATTGGATTAGACGCGAGGTGCTAACGAGCAAAAAGAGACGCTTCGACGACTCGGTCGGACCCGAGCAGGACAAGCCAATGGGAGATGAAACCACCTTTCTACACAAGCTCGCCAGCGATGGATACCCTAGTTTTTATTCCCACCGTGCAGTTATATCGCATCGTGTCGAGCCAAAGCTATTCGTGAAGAAGAATATCCGGAAGCGTGCCTACCGTTGGGGGCGGGGGATGCCTCACAGCCGGATATGTCACCCGGAGCTCTTTGAAAAACATTTGTTGCTGTGGAGACTATTACGTATAGCCTCTTTGATACGCCATGTCCTCGCTTATGCAGGTACAATGCTGTTTGTTTCGCGTAACCGACGGATCGGAAAAAGTTTGGCTGTAATCACACGACTTGGATACGATATTGAAACACTGAAAATATCTTTTGGAAACTCCAGAGAATCGTGAATTCTAAAGATGAAGTTCTTCATTGTTATGGTCTAACTTAAGTGTCTTCAGTATGGAAGCCTGCCGTGATTCACAGTTCAAAAATTTGTTGTGTTGTCCGTGCTCTGAACGAAGCGGTGTATATTGGCCGGCTTATCCAAAACCTTTGCGCACAACAAAAATATGGTGAGAATCTGGAAATCATAGTAGTCGACAGCGGGTCAACTGATGCTACAGTTGAAATTGCCAAAAAACATAGGGTTAAATTGATTGAAATACCAAAGGCGGAATTTAACTATTCGAAGGCACTCAATTTGGGAATCGAACAGAGCTCAGGTGATTTAATTTTAATACTATCGGCTCATTCAATCCCCTGTGAAGATGACTGGCTGCACAAGATAATCACTCACTTCGAAGATAAAGAGGTAGCAGGTGTGTATTGCAGACAAGTTCCTTGGCCGGATGCTGATTTGTATGAAGTTTTGAGGATTGAAAGGATGTTTAGCGAGAATCCGAGGAGTTTTAGCAAAGAAACCTCCAATACTGATATGAACTTTAGTAACGCAGCATCATGTATCAAGCGCAGTGTTTGGAAAAAACACCCCTTTCTTACTATACCGGCTGCTGAAGACCGGGAATGGGCAAAGTGGGCGATTGAAAATGGGTACACAATTGTCTATGAATCCAAAGTTTCAGTATACCATTCCCACAATGAGTCGTGTCGAAAAGCTGCTCAAAGGCAGATTGAATTAGAAAAGTCGGCAGATATAAGACTCTCACGCAAGAGAAATCTGGTTTTAACGACAAAACAATCCACAGGTTGGTTTATCAAGGGTATTAAACAGATATTATCGCCAACTTATAACAAGGGCAGAAGGGTCAGGTTAGCAAGCCAATGCATAGCTCGCTCTTTTTGGTACATAGTAGATTTCAATCGGAAAACGGAGTGATTGCACTCCCAAATATATCATTCAGTTGATACTTTTCTTCGGTGTATGTTCAATCAAACAACAATATTGATAACTGTATTACTTGTAATTCTGGCTTTCGCTGTTCCCAAGAAGTATTTCCTGCTGCCATTTATTTTGGTGGCGTGTTTTGTCCCTGCCGACCAGCGAACAATAATTATGGGTCTGGATTTTACACCCCTGCGGATGCTCGTTCTGGTAGGATTTTTGCGAACTATCCTACGGGGAGAACGGTTGACATTCAAATGGAACCGTTTTGATAAGCTTGTACTGGCCTGGGCGATTTGTGGAGCGGTCATATACATAATCCAGTGGGCAGATATGAGAGCGTTGATTTACAAGTGCGGCATATTATTTGATGTCTTGGGTTTGTACTGGCTTTTTCGAATAAACATAAGCTCCTGGGATGATATAAAGTCAGTAACTAAAATTTTCGCTGTCTGCTCAGTTGTTTTGGCAGTCTTTGTGGGTATAGAATGGGTAACAGGAAAGAATCCTTTTATGGTGTTGGGCAGGGTAACAACGGCAGTTCGTGAGGAACGGTATCGATGTCAGGCATCATTTCCACATTCCATCATGTTGGGG
>SDBS01002808.1_pt1 | contig 17224 bp, 26 predicted proteins | sample 2277091 | NCBI WGS metagenome assembly SDBS01 (sample SAMN10404972, study PRJNA504765) | marine sediment metagenome | isolation source: marine sediment core GS10_PC15, 163 cmbsf | place: Arctic Ocean: Southern Knipovich Ridge | collected 2010 | reverse complement strand
TCTGCCAAAAACTTCTGATAATTGCTCAACATGCAACAGTTTCCTTTTGGTACCAATTCGTCTTCGCTACCTCGGCCTCGATTTCAAGGGGCACGATAACCCACTTCCAATGCTTCCTCACGTCGACCGTCATAATCTGCTTCGCCATCGCCAGATAATCGTCCAGTTCATTTTCGGGCACGTCGGCCAATATCGAATCGTGAATCTGTCCGACCACTTTCGTCTTCATTTTCTTTTTGCTAATCTGCCTGACCAGCCGGATCAGCGACCACAGCAAAAGATGAAACGCTGGTCCCTGAATCGGGTAGTTGTAGACATCGTTCCGGCTCATCACACCAGAGCACTCAAATCCCGTCATCGTCCGGAATCTTCCCCGCTCCTGATATTTCTTCCACCATTCATGCTTCCGCTTCGACCACTGCGGGAACATCTCGTTGAAATTCTCTTCGACCTTTTTGATGTGCTTTTCAAACGTCCCTTTCTTTGGTTTTTCTCTCGAATCACATTCACCAAGTTCCTCTATTCCCTCTTCAAACAAATGCTGCTTCAAAGGATCGCCAGCGGCCGTCTCCAAGCCACCCGCATCGATCGCGTCCCACAAGTTCCTCGCACAGTTCACATAATACGACCCGTACAATTCCGGGAACACGAACTGATTCTTTGCATAGAATCTGACATCCTTCAGAACCTTGTCGAGCATGTAGCACTCCGCCGCCATGTCCCGGTGGATGTCCTTTGTCGGATCGGAGGCGTAGGCCCCCATAGCGTCGCATTTCCAAAAGCAGGCACAGACTCGAAATTCAAGGGCGGAAAAATCAACCTCCACCAACACATGGCCGTCTCTCGGAATGAAACAGGACCTGATCAATTTGCCGATCTCCGGGTCACGAATCGGAACGTTCTGAAAATTTGGGTTGCTGCTGGATGACCGAAACGTCCTCGCCAGGTGCAGATTGAAAACCGGGTGCAACAGGCCATCGACCACCTCGCTTCGCAAACCCTTTAGGTAAGTGCCGAGGAGCTTGTCCAGTTTCATCATCCGCCGATAGTTCCTGGTGAAGTCCAAGTCGAGTTCCGTCAACACCTCTTCGTTAACCTTAGCCAATCCCTTTTTCTTTGTCCTTGATTTAGCCTCGTGTCCCATCTCGTCAAACAAAACCTTGCCCAACTGCTGCCGCGATCCCAGCGAGGCTTTTTCACCGAACCGCCGCCGCCAAATCCTCCACACCTCGTCCTTTTTCAGATCAGCCTTCAGCCCCTTGATCTTCTCGGCCGTCTCCTCGATGGTTCGGTCGAGCCGATCCACGTCGATTCTGATGCCGTTGGATTCAATCACGGCGAGGGCCTGGCAACCCTCGTGGAACAATCGGTAGGCGTCTCTAATGGTGGGTTTGCTCATGACTTCTTTAACATTACTCGAATTGCATCAGCAGGAGTAGGATTCATAGAACCACCCCACATCTCATAGATTCCATTATCACTATCTATGATATCCCCAAAAGCATCCCGTTGACAGCAAATACCCCATGGTGCCCCATCTGGTCTTGCATCATCCAATTGTCCTATTAATTCCAAATCAGCTATCAATACAACTGACTTTTCAATTCCCAACTCATATGCTTTAGTCACAGCCGCCTTGCCAATCTCTTCTTCACACTCCGTCTCACAATTCCTACTCACAAGCGATTTCAACTGCTCAACAGTGGTGGCAATTTTTATCCCAATGATTAGAGGATGATTTTCGTATTCATTCATTCCTGCTCCCTCTGAATTCGAGGTGATTTCAAGTATCGTCGCAATTCATCCACAAAAGTCTGATCTACATAACATACAAGCCTACCTAACGGCACAGCGTCTACTTGCTTCCCCTCCCACTCACCGAAGGGCATTCTTGTTTGCTGTCCCCACAACTTGGATTCCTTGTTGGCCATGGAATCAGATCGTATCTCATTCTCTATTTCCTTTTTAGGTACTTTGGCCCAAACCATTTTGTCTAATTCAATCCAAAGCCGTTCGCCGCATTCTTCCGCCGCTTGTTCTGCCCAAACTATTATATCTTCAGCAGCGTGTCTAGCCTTGATGTTTTCTTCGATTGTCATCAATCTTGTGGACCCCCGTGAACTGTTCTCGTAAATGTAGTTACAGTATTTTTAATTTCTTCCTCCCGCTCCCATTGCTCAACGATGGTTGCCAACACCTGCCGACTCTCCAGCGATCCGCCACGATGGCACGCCTTCTCCACCAACGAACAAACCCGCTCGATACGATCCCTCAAATCTATTGACACTTCTTCATAAGTGTCAACTTCCATCATCTCCACTACTCTGTCCTTTGCGTATTCACTTACCATTCCATATCCTCCATTTGCTTCTGAGCCAAGTGCCAAGTATCCTTTGTGTCCATCTACGTTGAACTTGTGTGTGATCTAATGTCGGGTGTCCGGGAGTCGTTTTCTGTTGACTGTCATTTTTCATCTATAGATTAACTGAATTGCTGGTATCTGAAAAAATCTATTCACAAGAGGACCACCGAAACGTCTTTCTTTTTTTCGCTTCCAATATCCCCAATCACAATCACCAGCTTCCGTGAAACACTTATCACGATCCAAAACCCCAATCTCTATGCCATCAGGCACACCTTCCAACAGTTTTCTTAATTTACCCACCGTCATTGTTTTACTCCCTTCATCTCTGTCCATCCAAGTTATTGTCTTTGGCTACCCTCCAATATTTATCATCCCTCTCCCACTGCTCGATCACCGATGCCATCACTTGCCAACTTCCCAACCCACCGGGGAGATTGCTTGTCTTGACCAGTTCGTCGACCCTCGTGATTCGTGCCAGCAACTCGACGGGAATATCTTTTTCTTCTACAGCAAGCATCGTCGCTACAACATTCACCGCGTATTCACTTACCATTCCATATCCTCCATTTGCTTCTGAGCCAAGTGCCAAGTCAACAATGAGTCGAGTCCGTTGTATTTCAGAAGATCACGCATCCCAATTTGGTTAATCTTATTCTTCTCATTACTTCCCTTTACCTTAAAGTACGGACTAATATGTTTACCATAAGACCTTTGTCCACAAAGTACGAACGCCTGAAATTTCAATCCCGTTATCCCTCTTCGATTGTCCAAAACATGAGCCGCAACCATCGTGTCCCATTTCCAATTCCTGACTCTGTGCCCCATTATAGCCTTAGTCCAACGCTCCTCAAATTTGTTGTTGGCTCCAATCTTGGGAACGCCACTTCGGAGAAACTTGCTTGTCTCTTTCAACAAGACCCCATCGCAAGGATAAGCTATCGTGGTTTTTCCATCCGACAACGAACACGACACGATCCTGGCATCGGGATGATCGGGCTTTAGTCGATCCGTTTCATAATCAAAAGACACCGGAACTTTACTAACAACAAATTCCCTGATCTTCGTCACAGCCATTTCAGTGTCCTGAATAATTTGAACTTGATTCTCCCAATCAGGAACACCGTCTGGCCAAGGAACAGTCTCAGCCAACTCCAAAGCATTCCGGAGATGTCTCTCAAACCACAAGTCGAGAACCGGCAGACTCTTCCTGAGCAGATAGGACGGGTGCCAAGTGGGACAAATCCACACATTTAATTGCTGACACGGAATCTGCCAACCCACCCAACGATTGGCCTCGCCCACCTTGTCCTTCCACAGATGCCCGATTAAGGATTTTATTGTCACACTACCCAATACGATTATTACACTGGGATTTAGTTCTCGAATCGTCCTGAGCAGATTGGGACGGCAAGACTCGATTTGGGCATCGGTGGGAATCTTGTTTTTGGGGGGTCTGCAAATGATTGCGTTGGTCTTCCAACAATCGTCATCCAAATCCCATCCTAGATCGTCCAGAATGGCCCGTAGTCGCTTCCCAGCGTCCCCGATGGGTTGAACCCCCTTTTCGTCCTCAAGGGCTTCTGGGGCCTCCGCAACGATCAAGATGCCCCTCCTACCTTCTCCCGTCACTGGCATCTTGGGATTCTTGCATCCTTTGCTCAATCCACACGAGCCACAACGAGCCACAGTCTTCTCGGATCGGGTCTGGGAGATCAGGGACGAGGCTGGAAAGAATCCCTTTTTCATTATGTTATCTCAACAAGCTGTCGTAGCACTTTGGCTATTCGGTCGTCATCGATATTGATACCGTTCACAAAAGAAGCCGTTTGTCGATAAGTCCAACGCATCACCTTGGTATCAAACAAATTGGCAATCTCGTTCCACCAATCCCTATCAGCCAAGTCTTTTTTGATTTCTTCTTTAACTGTCATTCCCCATCTTCTCCAAAAATAGATGAAATGTAAGTGAACTTCCCCGTGTCGATCTTCACACAATTCTCACAGACCATGCACTCATTGGCCCGCTTGGACAACTCGACGAGTAGGACAGGTGATACCATAAATTTCAGAGGCTCACCAGAGTAGGAAATTTTCTTTCGCTCTTGATACCAACCGGATGCTCCCCTACCTTCTAAAGTCAATCGACCTTTCGTGAGATTTACCGTTACGAAGCTGTCCCCAATCTCATCCTTGGCAAACACCTCAGCTTTTACAACTGCCTCTTCCAATCCTTTCGGCAAAGTGATCTTGGTTCCCTTGGCTCCCAAGATTCCAGACAAGTCAGGATATTGCTCTTCATTCCGCCGGCAAGACAAGACCAGCCCGGCCGGATTCCTGAAATGCAACCAAGAGTCAGTGTGAGCCATTTCAGTCATGTCCAATCCATGAATATGTTTCAAAGACGACCACCGGGCCAAAATCGATTCCTTCAATCCAGTCTTGATCGGAAAACGAATTGCTTGGTCGTTGTCCATCGCCTCAACCCACTTCGGATGGATGTGAACACAAGTGATTATGAATTGACTTTCATCCGAACTTGCACAAGTACCAACGATTCCGATTGCTTCGATAAAATCTTCGGGCAGTTTCTTCCACTTCTCGGGCTGTTCCAATCCTTCGACTTGCAAGAGAATCTCGGCTTCCATGCTGATACCTGCTCGCCTCCCCTTGCCCTTGATAATCAGTTCCCCATCCTTTTGGGTGATCTCCAGATCGTCTTCCTTCAATCGCCTCAACAGATTCAGCAAGGGCTCGGCGGGAACTGGTCCCTCTATCTTTAATGGAGACTCGACGCTGCACGCTATTTCATCATTGAAAGTGATGATCTTGCCATCTTGAAACACAAAGCACTGGCTCTGATCGATGATCTCTTTTTTGGCCAACCCCGGTGACACTGCTTCCAATTTTTTCAGCAACACTTCTCGACTGATCTTCATTCTGATTTTTCCTTTTGTGTGTAGTACAATAACCCCTTCCGTTTTCCCTTTTCCAATTCTCTTTTTTTGGCTCTTTCCTCATCCATTGTGTAGCGATGAGATTCACCTTTCGGATATGGGAATATACCGAATCGATCCTGAATCCACTTCCTCATTGCTTTCTTTTCTCGTTTGTTTCCAAGAGGGAAAAAATACCGATGCTTCTTTTTTTGTGGGATTCGCTCGACTGTATGGCCAAGTTCTTTCAACTTAACTGCTTTCAGTTTTCTGCCACAAAAAGCTCTAGTAGTCATTCGGTTTCCGTCTACCAACAACTCGTAAGGTTCTCCACCCGAACCAGAATAAATCCAATTCCCTGCCTGATAGATATAACCAACATGACCTTGATTGGAATCAGCATATGACAAAAACAGCAACGGTTTTGGCAACAACTTGAAAGTCTCTGCTATAAAAAATGTAGCAAGATTTCTAGGATTCTCCCGCATAGATACTCGACCCAATTCCAACATATTCCAATCACACCCCTTTGACATCTCATTTCCTAATGTAGAACCATAACTGATTACTCCAATCGGTTCTGATTCTCCCATTCGATTCACTCGATAACTGTACTGAATAAGTGGGACCCTCTGAGCATAATGATACTTGACAATGAAAGCACGAACCCAAGGGCCTTGTGCTGGTCGTACAACATACTCATCAGCTAATCCCATTATGTCTTTTCCAAAAAATAAAAAGCGTTGGAATGGATTTGAACCATTATCTCCACTGTGGAACAGTGATATGCTAAACCTTACACCACCAACGCAAAACCTTAAACGAGTTTGTAACCCTTTCCATCCTGCTGCAAAACTCCAAACACAAACAATGCTCTCACAGCAACCGTAGTGACATTGCTCATGTTGGCTACATTCTCTAGCAATTTACCACCGTTGTCTGCATAGATTTGATTTGCAACCTCTGCTATCTGCTTTATAGTAACAGTTTCCTTACAAACCCTTCTGATTGCATCGTGAACAGCACTTTGCCTTGTGTATTTCTCTGTCTTGGGCTTCTCTTTCTTGGTCGATTCCTTTTTCTTCTTTCCCTTTTTCCGTTTGAGCTTCTCTTCGATTTCGGATTTCTCTTTCGGCTTCTCTTCTTTCTTTCCCTTTTTCTGTTTGGGCTTTTCAGATTCAGCAGGCTTCACTTCTGAATTCTTTTTCTTGTCTTTCTTCTTTCCCTTCCGCCGTCTTCGCCTCGGTTTCTCTGGCTTTTTGTCCTTCACCGGCTCAGGATCGTCCACTTCGGGTTCAGTTTCTTCCTCGGCAGTTGGTTTGTCTGGTTCGGATTCAGATTCTACAGCAAACTCAGAATCAACAATATCATCCTCTTCGGGTTCCGGTTCCACGACGGATTCAGAATCATCCGGTTCGGGTTTACTTTCTTCCGATTCTGTATCAATCGAATCAACAACAGGATCGTCCAGGTCGGCCTCGTCTTCTACCAACTCGACATCGCCCTCGGCGTCGATAATCTGCTTGAAGATTCCCATCAGCCTTTCACGCTCGGCATCGTCCTCAACGTCATCTTCACCGATCTCCAATCCATCAGCACCCAACTCTGCGATATCGATCAGCTTTTTGGCTAGCTTCTTCCTGTTCCATTTGTTGGCGACCAAAAACTTCAATCCCACACACACGGCAACTACATCATCTCGCAACATCTTCATTTCAATTCTCCAATTCTGGTTTGTTTGTTCTCAAAATTGCAGGGGTGGCCAGCAAGGCTGGGCATCTAGCATTTTTAGTCAGCCTTCCATGGATGATAGTCCGCCATGGCACTGGCTGGCTCCCCTGCTTACATCCTATTATAGCTCTCAAAAAAACTCATTTCTGTTTTTCTTCCACTTTCATAGTCGGGCTGGCTATCGCAAGGCAACCCGCCACCCGAATCGTCTGATTTTCACTGCTGGCACCCTCCCGGCAAACCACCTTGTTCAGTCGCATCGTCCCATTCTTTTCTTCCTCCGGAGTTATGTTTATCCCATACATGGCCGTAACGTGGGCCAACTTCGTTTTCCTTCCACTAAAATGCTTCCTGGTTAAAACCCTCTGTTTTCCCCCATAGGCTAGAGCACTTGATTGAGTGGCTGTCAGAACCAATCCATGTATCTCTTGTGACAGCCTTCGCAACCTCTTCCATATTTCATCAATCTGATCGTTCGTCTCCCCAAATCCCTTGGGTGCCGCGAGGATATCGGCATAATCAATCACAACGCAATCCGCCACCCAACCTTCTCGCTCCCAATCCCAAATGATCGATGCTATTCGTTCAACGGTCAATGTACTGTTTGGGTGACAACTCAATCGAAACAAATCCCTCCCCCGACAAACTTTCTTCCACGCTCGAAACGCCTGTTGAGGAGTAAGCAATCCAGACACCTTTTGTGTCTTGTGCTCCACGTTTCCAGCATGATCGACACTGATTGGCACCCTGAATTTGAGCGATCCACGATATGGAACCCTGGCAGCCCGACTCCCCAATCGCATCAACACCTGATCCCTGGATAAATCCCCGGCCTCAAAATAAGCCACACGCCTTCGACTCAATCGAACAGCCCGGAAAGCAGCATCTTGGATCATCCATGACTTGCAAGATTTATCTTGTCCCATAAAAGCCACAAATGAATCCCGTGTCATTTGGTGGCCGAGAAAATAATTCAATTTACCCTGATATTTGATAAGCTGGTCTTCCCTGTCCGGGTCCAAAGCCTCCCGCCATGCCTCGTAATCCTCTCCCAGCTTGACCAACGATCCAACACCCAATTCGATCTTGGAAGCACCCACCACGAGATCGTGGGCATTCTCAACCCTGTTTAGTTCCAACTCTTGCTCGATCTCTTCCGACAACTTTTGCAATCGAGTTTTCTCAAACACCCTGCCAGCCACATCCAACAGGTATTCAGAGGCGTTCGGGGAATCGGCGGAATATTCATCGGACAGGTGGACCAGGAATGCCTCCACCCCATCCACCAGCTTCTCGGACTTGTTCCCGTCCTTTGCCCAATCCTCAAAAACACTCTTGATCTGTCCGTTGGGAACTTCTCCATACTTTTGCAAGTGATCAATGCACCAACTTCCGATCATGTCCGCCCAGCCGATGCCGAACAGTCCTGGTGGCTTCCATTGGCTGGCGATGCGGGAACACACGGTCTGATCCGTGACCATCCCAGCCAACACCCGCTTGGTGTCCGATCCGTCGTGTCTTCGTACTTTCATTCAACAACTTCTAAATCTTTTGGTCGATATACCAACTGTTCAGCATCAGTCAAGCTATCAGTCAGAGCGGCATCAACTATTCTCCATTCCTCATCGCTAAGGGCCTTTTTCCATTTATCCCACGCCCGATACCATACCCAATATTCTTCGGTTGGATGATTGCTCTCGTTCAATGGAACAGCAATACCAATACGAGGCAATTCTCTGACGGCTTCTGTTTGCTGCAATCCCACCTTTTTGACATCCGCTGTAATTGAAGCCCAATCTGATCCAGGAATCCTGCCATGAGACATATCATGGTTCATTCTCCACATGAATGCACCACATTCATCAATCAGAAAATAGAGTTCGATCTCCAGTAATTCCGAAACTGCCTTCATTGTTATCTCCTTTCCAACGATTTAGTAACCACATCACAACTCATTTTCCAATACCGATCCTGGTTTCATTCCCAACGCCTTCAAGGCCACTTCCACTTCATCTTGATCCACCACACCACCGTTGAGAAAATCCAATTCTCCATCCGGGTCGTGTTCCTCCAGCCAGCACCTGACTTTGTAATATATCGCCTCTTGCTTGTCTTCCGCATCCATTCCTTGTTGCTCGTTATTGTCTCTGCCCATGGCACTGGTGAATTTCCCATCCTTGTATTTCTCCCTGAAGGCCCTAGCTGAAAATGCTTCCGGTATATATTCTCCTCCGATATTTTCCTTGTACCACTTAATGGTATTTTTGATAACAGACTTGGGAACCTCATCTATTTCCCTCATAATGCGAAATTGATTTGCCCATACCGATAATTTTGCATTGCAATTTATCTTGATATGACTGCCCACTACTTTGGCCAATTCCGAAGCTGCCTGCTGATCCCAAGCAGTTGGTTTTGATTTCTTCTTTTTTGGAACAGAATTAAAGCTGTCATCGTCGGGACTTTTTGGTCCCGACATAGAATTCTTTCCAATATCCTTTCTTATGTCTTTCTTATAGGGGGATTTGCTGTCTCCATTTTTCCCTTGTTTTGTAGGGGTTTGATCGCTGTTTGGAGTCGTTTCAGACTGCCTACTTTTGGATAGGCAGCCTGCTTGTTTTTGGGCAGGCTGCCTGCTTACTTTTAAGCAGTCTGCCTGCTTACTCCCATTTGGATGCTTTGACCAGTAGGTTTCCAACCATCGGTGTCGGCCATCGAATTTGATCTGCTGAATCAGTTTCAATTCTTTCATGTGGGAAATCATTGCTCTAGATCTGCTTTCACTTATTCCCACTTTGTCACCAAGATATTTATTAGACGCAAAACACCCTTGACCCAATCGTGACAACCCATCAATGGTGGCTAGCAGGATCAACTCCTTAGCGTTGATAATTTTGCTCTCAAATAACTCCACCACATGGACTGGGATAAACCACCCCTTAAACTGCTTTTCATGTGATTCGTTTTCATTCATTTTTACTGCTCTCTACTTCAATCTGTTTCGGACGTCTTAAAGTACGTACCTGCCATCACTACCCCTTATTCATCCTGTGCAGAGCTTCGTTTGCACACTTATCCAAAAATGGTATACGAAGCCTGGGATTGGTCGGAAACTCAGCAAATTGATCCTGAAGCACTGCCGACAATACTTCCAGGAATTCGATGGCCCGCTCTGGTTCCATGTTCAGAGTCTTGACCATCTTCAATCCCACTTGCAACGACCGGGTTGCACCACGGGCATATTGCACCAGGGTGAATCGTTGTTTGCCCGGAGATGTGTTGTTTTTACCCATCGATGTTTCTCTGTATGCATAAAAATAGCCCGGTTGGATCAAAGTCCAACCGAGCGATATTCTCAAAAAGCGTATCAATTGTGTTTTGTTGTTTCTTCACATCACGCCTTCTGAGAAAAAGATTTCTTCTCTACCTGATTCCCCCAATTATAAGATATTGGATTTAGAAGCAAAATAGCAATTTCTAGGAGGACTCAGCCCTATTTCAAATAAACTTTGATGATTTGACCTATCCGCTCACTTGTTAAATTCAAGAGTTGGGCGATTGCCGGTTGATTTAATCCCGCAGTCAACCCAGCCTTGATCAACACCAAACGTTCTCGATCAATTCGATAAGCTTGGGCACATTTAGCACAGGACCAATTCAAGTTTGATTTCATAGCCGTAATCGCATAAGTAGATGTTTCTTTCTTCTTTCCACAGTCACATCGAATCTCCCATCTTCCTCGACCCAAATATGAAAGGACCTTCCAATGCCCAAATCGTTTTCTGAGATAATCTTTTTTTGGTTTCTTTGTGTGTCTGTTGCAATCACAGCATTGTGTGGATACCCCATTCAACAGATTGTATTTAAGTACATTAGATTCCTTACCACAATCACATCGACAGACAAAATGATGTGGTCTGAAAGAACACGACATTACTTCCAAGCGACCAAACCGTTCTCCAATCTCGATTGTTCGGCATTTTCCCATTTTTCAGTTCTCCTGTAAAAATCGTTCTCGTAACTTTTTGATTTCCTTTTTGTCTGCCTTGGCAGGATCGGCTCCACTTTCCAACTCTACCAGATACGTCTCACCGGGCAGCAAGCTCAATTGATCGGCCAGTCGTTTTCCTCTTCTCTGAGCGGCCGGTTCCGAATCAAAACAAATCACCCGCTTCGGAACTTGTGCAACTAAATCAAACTGCTCTTGGGTGGTTGTAATTCCCAACGTAGCAACTGCTCCCGGTCCGATGGCCCAAGCATCTGTTGGACCCTCAACAACGATTGCAACACTGCCAACATAATCCAGTCCGTAGAGCATTTGCTTGTGGGGAATGGTTTCTTCGGCCAATCCCGCTGATCTGTATTTTGGGTCTCGATTACCGATGGCCCGTGTCGTCCAACTCACTGCCTTCCGATCCAAATGAATGGGAATCCACAATCTCCAGGCCAACTCCCCAAAAGGGCCGGTGGCTTGCACCCCCCATTGTTGTTGTATTGCAAAGGGTGAAAATCCCCGATTCTCCAGATATCGCTTGTATGGCCCTCTAAGGCTTTGGAGTCCTGGGGGCATAACATATCGGCCTCGGGGTCTGGGTGGCTCTAGGGACGATCCTGGGGCCTTCTGGAGCCCTTTCAGCCAATCCTTCACGATGTCCCAGGGATTGTTGGTCAATCGCATCAAAACATCCCCGATCCGATGATATCCGCAACTCCAACAAACGGCATAGGTGCCGTCCAGATTGATCCCCAGGTGGGCTTTGCCTCCGGTGCCACACCACGGACAAGACGTGCCGATCCATCCGTGCCTGACATTTTTGTGTTCACCTTCCTCCCAGCATTTGGCACCGTGTTGGGAAAGAATTTCTTGGATGTTCATTTATTATCCGAAAAAATTGATAGTACCTTTCATATCCTTTCCACCAAGCCCTTCAATTCCCAATTTCTTGATTTTCTTCCAAATAGAGTCTGCTAATTCCCGACGACCAACACCAATGATACCACGACCCATGATGTCTCGCAGTATCATACCTTCTTCGTTGGTCAAATGCAAAACAACGTCCGGTTTGGGTGGGCCTGCTTTCAATCGCTTGACCGCTTCCTCGATGCTGATCGTTTGATGTTCAGGATAGCAATCAACACCCCCCCAGGAATTGAGTTCACCATTTTCTATGAGTCCAAAAAAACGATACTCACCACCGACTTCCAAACTAGCCCCTTTCCATCCGTTCCTTTTTGCAATCTCTGTCAAGGCCTTTTCGACGATGGGACTGACGCAATCTGTTTTCCAAGTCTTCATTTCAGTTATCCTTTTCAATATTCACATTGAAGGTAAAGGGTTTTGCCAATAAGTTTTTTCAATTCCCCATAAAAATGAAATGTCATGTTTGTAACACTTCCTGATGACATTCCTGGTTCTTGGTATGTAAAATCAGGAAGACTTGGTAATACTTTATAAGGAACTATTTGTATCTTGACCCGATCTTTTGCTGGACGGGTATGTAGTGACAGCCAAATCGTTTTTACGGATTCAGGAACATCAAACAATTCACTAAACTCACTACCACAAAGTGAGAACTTGTTTCCCGACTGCCAATCCCCCCAATCTATCCACTTAAACCTCTTTTCCAAAACTTTCATTTTTAGTTCTCCTTATTTGGGTAAAGCAAACCACCGATCAATCTATTATAGACATCCAGATCAGTCGACAGTCTCCGACCATCCAGAATGTCTGAAACAACTCCCTGTTTCTTCTGAATAACCTCACACAACCTCGCCTCGATTGTATTCCGAGCCACCAGATAATGAGCCCACACTGTGTCAGTCTGACCGATCCGATGTGCTCTGTCCTCTGCCTGGGTGTGTTCCCCCGGCACCCATCCCAATTCCGCAAAAGCCACGTTGCTGGCAGCTGTCAAGTTCAATCCGATTCCTGCTGCTTTCATATTCCCGATCAGCAGCCTTGTTTTTTTGTCGTTCTGAAACTGTTGGACGGCCGCATGTCTTTTCCTTCCCGTGACCCGGCCGTCGATTATCACCGACTTGGTTTCGATCCGTCTTTTCAATCCATCGATCATTTTTCGATGCTGACAGAATACGATCAATTTTTGATCTGATTCCAAAAATTGATCGATCCATTCCTTTACTGACCAGAACTTCAACTTGGCAGTCAGCCTGAGCAAATGTCCAATCTTAGTCAAGGATTCTGCATTGGCCGCTCGCCTGGCCTTGGATGGATCTTGTTCCCAAAGCCAGTTCAGAAAATCATCGTTGGCCCTTTGGTATTCTTCCTCATTTTTCAATTTCATCGGAACCACTTGACGCATCTTTGGGGGCAGGTCTTTCAACACCTCGGATTTTCTCAAGCGGCTTATGCAAGAGGTTGTGAGCAGTCGATTCAATTCCTTTCGATTTGTTGATCCTTTGAATTCCCAACCCCACTGAGTTTTTCTGGCTCCACAAAAATCGTGACCAAAACTCCACCGGGAAGAAAACTCATTTGGTCTGAGCAGATTCAACGTTGAAAACAATTCAATGGGTCTGTTGATCATGGGTGTACCAGACAAGGCCAGCACATTGGGAACTTGTCTGCACAATTGACGAACAGCCTTTGTTCTCCTGGTTTTGAGATTCATTATTTTTTGGCAATTAGAAACCAAAATACCATTCGCATAATAATTGTGATGCTCTTCCACTTCTATGTTATAAACGAAAGAATGATCTTTTTTACTTCCATTACATTGGAATCTATTTCCTGATTCGTAAATCTGAACACTTTCCACCCAAGAGATGTTATCAGATTTTGCTTCTTTCGATCCAATGTTTTTTTTCGTTTGTTTTGATGGCCTTTTCCATCGACTTCTATTGCTACCATTTTTTCCCTGTTCCCAATATCCACTTTGTAATTGTATGGATAAGGTGAACCCTCTTTTGGCTTTTCTCCTGTTATTATCACCAATTCTAATTCCCAACCGTCTCCCAACACTTCCCAAAGTATTTGTTGTTGAGAAGTGATTTGCCTGTTGCCTCCTCTCTTGCCTTTCCAAATATGCAAGGTGCCGTTGACTTCCTTGGTTGCTAACATCCCCGGTAGTTTGTTGTTGTGTTTGCTGGAACAACTTTTGCTGCAAAACCTTGCCGTCGTTTTCCCTCGATTTCTGACTTGTTTTTCTACCCCACACCATTCGCAAACAATCGTCGTGTAGTAAATTTTTTGCTTTGACATATCCCCTATTCTCCGTCCAAATTTTGTGATTTTCAGTACATGATATAGACCCATACGAATGGATCACTTGTACCATACGATTCGTCCTGATCTTTTTATAATAATGTAAGATAGGACGAAACACTACAGAACTTCTATGAAAATCATAGGACGAAACTAATACATCCAATTTTTCATCCACCACAGACCCAATTGGCAACCAACCCTTGTTTGTATGTATCAAAGTATTCCAAGGAAAACACTCATCGATTATCACAGTTTTGGGTTTCAACTTCCTCAGCCACAACACCCAATACGAAAGGATGTCGTAGTTGATTATCACCAGTTTGGATTTTCCTGGATCGGATTTGGGTGGTTTTTGGCCCTCGGCGATTGATGAACTCCAACCGAGAACAGACAGGGCCTCGTGCTCCCATTGATACTTGATGGAAGCAGGACAAACAACCACGGCCGGGAGCCTGTTTTGTTTGTCTTTCTCCAACCACCAAAGACTTGTAAGAGTTTTTCCTAAACCCATTTCTAATGCCATTAAACATCGACCGTCGAACGAATCAATATCCTTCATTACCCCTTTCTGAAAGTCAAATGCAATTGGTTTCATATGTGTTTCCACGTCTTTCTACGCACAATCGAACCAATAACACAACGACCAACTCCAAACAAATTACCCAACTCAGGATAAGTGCAGTTTCCTGTTTTGTACAATCGACGAATCTCCAAAACTTCCTTTTCCGTCAATTTGGCCATGGGGTGTTGACTTCCTTGTGCTGCCCGGTGTCTACCACGTTTCATTTTGTCTTTCATATTGTCAGCATTTGTTCCTATATACAAATGGGCTGGGTTACAGCACGGTGGATTATCACATAAATGCAGAGCTTGTTCATTCTCTTGCAATTCATGCCCAAGTACCAACATCATAACAAATCGATGAGCAGCTACTCGTGATCCGTTCCAATACTCACCATATCCTTGTCGATTCTTATATCCCAGATATTTCCAACATTCGTCTTCTCCCTTTACATCAACCCGCTTCCAAAATCGTTCAATATATTCGTCTGCTATTTTCAATCGGGTTGCAAGGATGGGAATTACAAAATTAGAAGTCTTCGTTAATCGACCAAATCGCTTGGCAATACCTTCCAAGTGACGTTTCCGAACTTCTGGGCGATGTATGGCTTTCTTAGTCCCCTCACTAACGCTATTCTTCCATTCCTTGGTTTTTGCAAGTTCCTTTATTGTCTCTGCTGCTCTTTCGCGTGCCTTTGGTTCTCGGCCTTTTGCTAAATTGATCTTAGCTGCTTTCAACTGATTTTGGGTTCGTGGATAGACTCCCTTTGGCATTTGCTTCTCCCTTTTGATAGAAGTAAAGTTTTCCTATGCCCATTATGCATTGGGCTTAGGGAAACACAAAGGCCAATCCATTAACACCTTCCATTGAAATCATCGAATGCCTTGTGGCCTTTCAGTTGGTATGGGAATGGTTTGATCACTTAATTACCTTGATTGCTTCAGTATCTATTGTAACTATGTTGCAAGTTGACAACTGACTAAAAATATCAATTGGTTCTTCAAAGACGTAATAGAAATGAGTGGGATTTATGTGAAATATCCATTCATCGTTTTGCAAAGACACTGAACACCTTCCGGCAATATCGGTTATCACCAATTTTTGTCCTCGAAACAAAATCACATCCCCAACGATGAATTTGGTTTTCAAATTTGGTGTTTTCATTTTATCACCACCTTTCCATCTTCGATTATTTCGGCATCAGTGTAACCAAGCCGGACGGCGAGGGCTCGAAGCCGTTGAATGTCTGGCCACTTGTTGGAACGAGCATAGACCCTCTTCTTCGACTCCGTTCCAAAGGAAATAAGAATGGCATACTTCTCAGAATGTTGTTTGTCTTTCATTGTTTTCCTTTCTTCAATTCCTTGAGGACATTCCGGAGGACGTTGGTGGTTTGCATGATAGCAACGAGCATGTTAGCCAATAAGCCACCAACCATGCAATGGACTATTATATAAATTCTACGTAGTTGCTCTTCAATTTGACTAAGGACATCTTCCATTTTTCATTTGCCTCTTTCACTTGTCATGAAGCCGGGCTCATTTTGGTGGCGAAAGAACCGCTTGACACCAACACGATCTGACTCGGCTTCCGCCTTGCTGTCGTAAGGACCGTAGGGGCCATCCTCTTGGTCACCCACGATCCACCAATGCTTGCCCATCTTTTTGGATTCGAGTTTCATTGTCTTACTTCCCGACGAAAAGTATCAAGTCATTGGGCCATTTCGGTTATCTGTTTGTCCCTCTTTTCAATTTCTTTTTGGAGGGCTTTTCTTTCCTCGGCAAATTCATCGATGTGTTCAATTGCTACTTGTCCAATACGTTTACTTCGTGCTTGCAAGCCGGCAATCTTTTTGCTGGCAGATCGAATCTTATTGTCTTGGTTGTTGAGAAGTCGTTTCAGATTTTCAATCTCACATTCTCGACAAGACTTTCCAGCCACTTTGTCACGATGGTCTGGACAAAAAGGAAGTCTTTCAATTATCCGGGCTTTCAATTTGAGTATTTTGACTTCGTTGCCTCTTTCCCAGAGGCAGTCGGTGCACCACCATCGGTTGTCGTAAAGAGACAGGCCGATCATGTTGCCACATTCGTACTTCATTTTAGGATCGGTTTTCATCTTTCAATTCCCTTTCATAAATCAGAGACAACAACTACTTTTGTGATTTTATGGGGTTTGTAATTCTTTTTTGCTTTGGGATGTTTGTTGTCTCTCCAGCCGAACGTTCATTGCAGCATATCGTACAACGAGCAAGCCGGGTGCCATCGGACCGTGTGAATGGATTGTGGGCTCTCATGCCCGTACCATATCGAGTGTTTTGGAATGTTCCACCCTTCCCTTGACAATTTTTGTCGCAATGGAGAATCATTTTTCAATTTCCTTTCGTTGTTGCTCGCATGGAATTAC
>SDBS01002807.1_pt1 | contig 17225 bp, 13 predicted proteins | sample 2277091 | NCBI WGS metagenome assembly SDBS01 (sample SAMN10404972, study PRJNA504765) | marine sediment metagenome | isolation source: marine sediment core GS10_PC15, 163 cmbsf | place: Arctic Ocean: Southern Knipovich Ridge | collected 2010 | reverse complement strand
AAAAATTTCCCATTTAAGGCTATAATTAAGGTGAACAAACATTTTAAATACTCTTTTTAAGGTAGAATGTTTTGTTCGTTTCCCATTTTAAATTTGGCAATTAATTGTGACATAGTCTGATTGTGAAGAGCGAAGCGACGCGCCAATCTTATTTTGAATAAAAGATTGAGATTGCCACGCTGCGCTCGCAATTACATTTAATCCCGTCACTTTGAGACAAACTCATCTAGTTAATCTTCAGTATCCATAATTGACCGGAGAAGATAATTTCTTCCCTGCTTTTAACTTCTCAACATTGCGAGCACCCATCTTTTCCATGTATTCCTTTCGATTAGAAACCCAAAAAATCCAATCTGAAATATATCTCTCCACTGATTCCTGCTCTTTAGAAATTTTAGACCAATCAACATAGAACTGATTGTCCCGGTCATAATATCCCTGAGCATAACTAGGATGAGCAGCAAAGCGTTCAATCACTACTGCATCGACAATCATTCCTGGAATCAGAGTACGATTGGGATCCCGACGAATGACTTCACTATCAACTAATTCTTCAGCGATGATAATGACTTTCTTAGAGGCAAACGCCGCTTCTTTTTGAACTCCCAGCAATCCCCAGATCTGAGCATTGCCATAGGCATCCACTCTCTGGACCTGGATAATAGCCACATCTGGATTTAAAGCCGGAACTGTAGAAAAAACATCGCCTGTATAAGGGCATCTCACAGATTTTATATTCTTATTCTCCTGAGAAAGAGTGCTACCTGAAAAGCTATTTATATGCATGAAAGGAAGTTTTGATGCTCCAGCCATGAACCTGGCCACCATACCAAAGTGAGTATATTCCTCGATTTCTATTTCTCTGGGAATACCTTTTTCTACAGCTCTTCTTAATCCGTAAAGGGGACCCACGCCTGGGTTTCCTGCCCAACTGAAAACAAGCTTGCTGACACAACCTGCGGCAATCATTTGATCGTAAATCAAGTCGGGAGTAAGGCGGCAAGCCACGAGATCTTTCTTTTTCTGGCGGATGATTTCATGTCCTGCAGCAAAACAAATAAGGTGAGTGAAACCTTCGATGACAAGAGTGTCTCCATCCTTTACATACTTAGCCACTGCTTCTTTCATGGTCATAATCTTATTTTTCATATTGCCTCCCTCTTCTTTTCATATTGGGATATGACTTCTCGAAAAATTTCCACCACAATATCAACCTCTTCAGAAGAGATAACCAGGGGTGGTGAAAAGCGGATGACATTTTCACCGGACATGGGGACTATTTTAGCCAATGGCTCCCACAGATCAGCAAACGATTGATAGTAAAAATCTGTTGAACATATATGAAAAAATTTTTCACTCTGTCTTTTGATCGCCTTGACCACGTTAGGATGAGAGTACCCGGTAACATTGACAGCTATTCCCGCCATGAAATCTAAAAAGCGATTTTCATCTACATCTACTACCACAGAACCCTCTCCCCTTTCAATAACCAAGGGATATTCCTTTATGCAGGAGCTTGAGCTATAACGGCTGTCCTTTGAGATTATCTTCTTTTCCTTTTGCCCGGTAATTCTGTTTTGATTTCAGAAAAAGCCATGATTATCCTCTCTTACATTCTTTTTATTGCAAAGGCCATTCCCTGTCCACCACTTACACAAAGGGTGACTAAACCAATTTCTTCATTTTCCTGTATTAAACTGTGGAGCAAAGTCACTGTAATTTTTGCTCCCGTACAACCAATCGGATGGCCTAAAGCTATTGCCCCGCCCTTTATATTTCTTTTCTCTTTGTTCCACTTTAATTCTCGCTCTACAGCAAGAACCTGAGCGGCAAAAGCCTCGTTTATCTCGATGAGGTCGATGTTATTAAGATTTAATTTAATCATTTTCAATAACTTAGATGTTGCAGGAACAGGGCCCAAACCCATTTCTTTTGGATTCACTCCTGCCGAGGCAGCACCTAAAATTTGAGCCAGAGGCTTCAAGCTCAGCTCTTTGGCATGGGTTTCAGTGGTCAGAACCAATGCTGCAGCTCCGTCTGTAAGTCCAGAAGAATTCCCGGCTGTGACCGTTCCCCCTTTTTTAAACAGCGGTGGAAGTTTTGACAATTTTTCTATGGTTGTTTCAGGTCGGGGATGTTCGTCGGTTGTGAAGAGTATTTCATTTCCTTTTCTATCCTTGGTTTTGACCGGGACAATTTCATTCTCAAATTCCCCTTCATTTATCGCTCTTTTTGCTTTTATCTGGCTCTCAAAAGCATATTCATCCTGTTCTCGGCGAGAAATCTTATATTTTTCTGCCAGAAGCTCAGCTGTCTCTCCCATGATCATTTCAGCCAGAGGGCAGAATAATCCGTCTCTATACATCCCATCGACAAGGACTCCATCTCCCAGTCTCAAGCCCCATCTTGCGCCATCAAGAAAATAAGGGACTTGCGACATGTTTTCTATTCCGCCAACCAGGACGATCTTATTTTCTCCAAGAAGAAGCGATTGAAATCCCAGGCTAATCGCTTTCACTCCTGAAGCACAGGCTTTATTCACTGTGAAGGCCACTTTCTCTTCTGGAATTCCTGACCTATATAGAATTTGGCGGGCTGGGTTAGGTCTGCTGCCTGCCTGTCGAGCTTGGCCAAAGATAACTTCATCTACCTGAGCTGGTACTATACAGGCTCTCTTAATTGCTTCTTTTGCAACCACTATCCCAAGAGAAATAGCGCTTGTATCTTTAAAACTACCTCCAAATTTTCCTACCGCAGTCCTTACAGCACTTAAAATGACAACTTTTTCTCTCATAGAACTCACGATCTGTTCTCCTTTTTTCAAGAATGCCTTATTCCATTATTGTCCGGCTTTGTCCTCTCATGAACTGCTGGACATAATAAGGTTCACATCCTCCTTTTCCTGTAGATCCAGGGTTTTTCCAGCCGCAAAAATGGCTGAACTCCAGGCCAGGCACCCGTAGTAGCTCCAGATCGCCTGTTGGCATAAAGCACACCTGATTCTATCTCGTTGAAGAAATAATCAATCTCATCTTCATCCTTGCTGAAAATTCCTGCGGTTAAACCATAAATAACTTTACTGCATTCTTCAATGGCCTCTTGGAGAGAATCGACAAGGGCTTCTACCAAAAAAGGAAGAAAAATTTCTTCATGGAAAATCCTGTGATCCTTGGCCATGGATGTGACCAAGGTGGGCTCCACAAAAAAACCTTTAGAGAAAGCACCCTCAGCAAGAACATGACCTCCTGTGAGTATTCTGCCTTCCTTTATATCCTCTTCTGCCACGGAAAAAGAAATACTTCCTCTTTTATTCAATGTTTTTCATTTCGAAAAGAATTTCTCTCAGCATATTAAAAATATGAGAGATTTCTTTTTGGGTGATTATAAAAGGCGGAGCTATTAAAATGAGATCGCCGTTGTACCCATCAGCATGACCAATATTAGGCCAAACTACTAATCCCTTTTCTATAGCTCTAGAGAAAAAATGCTCCACATATTTTTTCTTCCTGGGGAAAGGCTTTTTTTTTCTCTTTTCCTTGACAAACTCAATCCCTAAAAACAAGCCTTTTCCCCGAATATCTCCAACATGAGGATGATTCAGAAGGGGGAGAAGTTCTCTCATGAGGACATCTCCTATCTTTGAACTCTTATCCACAAGATGGTTCTTTTTTATGTAGGTCACCGTGGCTAAGCCAGCGGCACAACCAACAGGATGATGAGCATAGGTTTGAGCATGAAGGAAGCTCTTTCCTTTTTTGTAAATAGAGTCAACAATATTTTTCTTAACTGCTACAGAACTTAAAGGGAAGTAGCCTCCAGTCAGTCCTTTACCCATGACTATGACATCAGGAACCAAATCGAAATGATGACAGGCAAGCCATTTTCCGGTTCTGCCTACCCCTGTCATAATTTCATCTACTATGAGAAGGATCTCATATTTATCACATATATTACAGACAATCTGAAAATATTCTTGAGGTGGCACCGAAGCTCCAGTAGATGCACCGCCGATAACTTCTGTGAGGAAAGCAGAGACATTTTCTTTTCCCAGTTTTAGGATTTCATTTTCTAGTTCGTAAGCACACTTCATTTGGCAGGATGGATATTCTTCCTGCCAAAAGCATCGATAACAGTAAGGAGCGGGAATCTTACTATTTTCCATTAACATCGGTCCAAAAATTTCCTTATAATGCTCCCTTGCAGAGAGAGAGAGCGCTGCAAGAGTGTTGCCATGGTAGCTGGGTTTACGGGATATAATGCGAAACTTTGTCGTTTGACCTTTTTCAACCCAGTATTGTCGGACTAATTTAATTGAAGCTTCGATAGCTTCAGAACCGCTAGTGAGGAAATACACTTTTCCTGCAGAGAAAGGAAGAAACTCTGAAATTTGTTGGGCCAAATTTTCAACCGAATAATGACTGAACTGCATTCCGTTTAAATAGCCAGCTTTTTGAGCTTGTGAGGAAATCGCCTCAGCTATTTCTTTAACTCCATGTCCGATGTTAACTACGGCAGCTCCCCCGCTTGCATCAAGATATTTTTTGCCTTCCACATCATAAAGATATAAGCCCCGACCATAGTTTATCAGTGGATAGGAATAATGGAGGTTTCGATAAAAAACATTCCCTTGAGGATAATGAACAACCATTCAAACCTTTCTTTTACGGCTCATAGCCAAGGGCTGAAGAAATGGCTTGAGTTGTTTCTTTAAGTGGAGAAATCAAATCCTGCTTGAGCTTTTGTAATGAATACAGGCTTGAACTTACTGCAATATTTACGGCTCCGACGATCTGCCCTTCCCTATTTCTCACAGGAGCGGCAACCGACCTCAACCCTGGAGCTAATTCCTCGCTGTTAATTGCAAAGTCGTTTTTCCTTACTTCTTCCAGAATTTTCAACAGTTTCTTTCCGTCTTTTTTCCAGTAGTCTCTCGTTCCTTGAATTTGCTCTATATATCTTAAGTACCGAGATATCCAATCTTTGCCTTGAAAGGCAGCCAAAATTCGCCCCATAGCCGTATTGTAAAGCTCTAATCGCGAGCCAACATAAAGATTAATATTCACTATCTGGGAAGTTTTGATCCTTTCAATATAAATCAGTCCCCAGTCATCAAGAACAGCAAGATTCACAGTTTCTTTAACTTCCTGCGAAAGCTCCATTAGATAAGGCTGAGCTACTTCTCTTAATTCAAGACTGGAAAGTACTGCAAACCCCAAACTTAATACTCTTGGTCCAAGAGCATATTTATTCTCTTCTCGCACAGGAATGATATATCCCAGTGCACAGAGAGTTTGAACTAGGCGGTAAACAGTGCTTTTGGGAAGGCCGGTATTTCTGGACATGTCGGTAATTCCCATTCTTGAGTGGTCTAAATCAAAAGCTTCCAAGATAGAAAGCCCTCGAGCTAGAGAAGTAATGAAATTCCTGTCCTTTTTTTTATTATTAAGATTTGTCATTATTTCAGCTATTATACGAAATTTAATCCCACTAATTAAAATTATTATTTACGTATATTTTTTCTTTGTCAAGAATAAGAATCAAATCATCTAAAATCTAACCGGTTGTCCAAAAAATCTTACCAACATCCAAATTCTAAAACACTTATATAAAGTAGTTACTCCACCCCTCGTCTATCTTCGCTCCTCCTGGTTTAGAGAGCCTCACAATCTGCTCAAGGGCTTCCAGTAGAAAGAGCCACTGTTGCATTCAAGTCCAGCATCTGATTGTGGACCTAGATCTTCCACTCAATTTCTTCAGCCATCCTATCTAATCTCTTCGGTTGGCTATAGATTTCAACTTCTACTTGTCGTTTACTTTGCTTTTTTTCGCCTTAGGCTTCTCTGGTGTCTCTCTAGGCCCTCAGGTCCAATGCTTATCTCCTTACCCCAGAGGAGATTGGCTATCCCCTCTTTATTTACCAGATAGGGGAATTCCTTTCGAAGCGCATCCTCATCAGGGCATATACTACGGATATCTCCAGGCTCGGTGTAAGTGGAGATGACTCCTTCATAGTTGCGAAGGATGACCTTCCGCTCATTCCTAGATATGAGATACTGGGGCATAACAGGAATCTTACCTCCTCCTCCTGGAGCATCTACTACGAAGGTAGGGATACATAATCCTGACGTGTAGCCCCTTAAGTTCTCGATAATCCCAATTCCCTTGCTTACAGATGTCCTGAAATGGCCTATTCCTTGAGAGAGATCGCATTGGTAAATGTAGTATGGCTTGACCCTGATTCTAACCAGATCCTGGACTAACTTTTTCATGATGATAGGAGAGTCATTGAGGCCCTTTAAAAGGACAGACTGGTTGCCTAAAGGAAAGCCTCCGTCTGCTAACATCTCACAGGCTTTTTTTGATTCAGGCGTGATTTCTTTGGGGTGGTTGAAGTGAGTATTAATATAGACAGGTTGGTATTTCTTAAGTATTTTTATCAGTTCTGGCGTTATTCTTTGGGGCATGACCACAGGTACCGCAGTTCCGAAGCGGATAATCTCTACGTGAGCAATTTCATACACTCTCTTGATGATGTCTTCCAGAAGCTCATCTGATATGGTGCAAGAATCCCCCCCTGATATAAGGACATCGCGGACCTGAGGGGTTTCCCTTAAGTACTCGATGCATCTGTCAATGTCCCCTTTAGGCATGGGTTTATCGGTTTCACCCACTTGCCTTCGGCGAGTACAGTGGCGGCAGTACATAGAGCACTGGTCTGTTACCATAAAAAGAACCCTATCAGGATATCTGTGAGTGATACCTCGCACAGGGGATTCCAGATCTTCATGCAGAGGGTCATACATATCTTCTTTGCTAAACTCTATCTCTTTAGCTGTGGGAATAGCCCTTTTCCGGATAGGACAATCCCTGTTTGAGGGATCCATCAAGGTTGCATAGTAGGGCGTTATAGCCATCCTCAGAGTTTTCAGAGAATTTTTTATATCCTCCTCTTCTTCAGGAGTCATGTCTACTACCTGTTTCAGCACATCTACGGAGGTGATCCTGTTCCTTAACTGCCACTTCCAGTCGTTCCATTCATCTGGCGATACATCAGTCCAAAGTGGAATCTTTCTATAATCTCTTCCACCACTAACACTTCCATCTTTTTTTATCATTTTATCTCCTTTTTTTCCCTAATAATTCACTCGGTATGCCCCCTTTAATAATCCCATCAAATACTTTAATAGCCGGACCTGTCATGTATAAATCAGCTTTTGTAATCTTTATTTCTATCTTACCGCCTTTGTTGGTTACTTCAATTGAATTTCTCTTCACTCTTCTAGCTTCTTTAAAAAAATTTTATCTTGATATTGAAGCTCTATCAAAAACACGACTCAAGATCCTCCCGGAGGTACAATTATTAAATCTCCAATTACTGGAAAGGCAAAAGGATCTACCCCAGGTAAGGGATTTAAATTTTTTCCCTCTTTTCCTTGAAGGCTATGTCCAGGTTCTCTAATTCTTTAAGAACTGGCACATAGATTTCTGGAGTAACAGGAATATGGACTCCTGTTTTCTCTATTTTCCCCTCTAGGATAAGCCTTGTGCTTATAGCAGCGGGTAAACCAACAGTCCGGGCCATTGAAGTGTCACCATGGGGGATACCAAAATCGATCAAGGTTGAAGTGATTTTCTCCTTTTTATTTCCAGGATAAGAGGCAATAAACTGATGCTGGAGCACAATCATATCTCTCTCCCCTTCCTCGTAGTGAAGCTTTTCCAGCATTTTTGCACCAAGAATATTTAAAGGCGAGTCTTTCTCTAAAGGAAGAGGCTCATCACTTAGGAGGCCGAGCCATTCAAGCCTCTGGATTATATCCGAGCTTTCCTCGATATTTAAATGAGCACTCAGGGCTTTCTTGATGTCTTCTTCAGCAGGATCATTCATCAATTTTCTAAGAAAATCTTTGTATGTTAACCCAGTCCAATCCTTTTTTTCTTCTTCGAAGAGTCCTAAATCCACAATTTTTTTCATAATAGAACACCATCCTTTGTATCTCAGAGTCCCCCGAAGCATGGTCTTTGTGGATTGAATTCTGTAGAGTTGCATATAGGGGAGTGAATTTCGGTTGAGATAACCCTCAAATTCACCTAGCCCCTCGATCCCGATTATAGAATAATTGTCAAAGAGATCCTCAGAAGGAATGAAAATTTCCTGACCATCCTTTAGATACTTAGCTGAGTTTTTCCCAGCAAGAAGGACTCCGATTGGACTCCAGGAGAATTTATACCCGAAAGGATTGGTGTTTGCTTCAGGAGCAGGCAAACCGCCACAGTAGGAAGTGAAACTCAAGATTTCTCCTCCCTTCTTCTCGACTTCGTGAATGATTCTCATTGCTTCCATGTGGTCTATTCCCGGATCCAAACCGACTTCATTAAGGATCAAGATCCCTGCTTTCTTTGCCTCTTCGTCAAGATTCTTCATAACCTCACTCACATAAGAAGCTGTTACCATGTTCTTCTTATAATCAATACAGTATTTAGCAACTTTAGGATGAAAAATATAAGGAACCATGCTGATAACAAGATCTGCTTTAGAGATCTCATCTTTTAAGCCCTCTTCATTCTTGAGATTCAGCTCTTTGGCTGTACCCTGAGGATGGTTATCAATGAGTTTTATAGCTTTACTCACTATCTCATCAGCAACTTCAACCTCGAAATCTGGCTGGTCAAGCAGGTACCTGACCAATGGTCGAGCCACCATGCCTGCCCCAAGAACTAATATTTTTTTTATGACGGTACTCCTCCAAAAATTATTTGACAAAATTCTTCATATATTCATAATCAGGGGTAAACCTCCCTTTGTAGAGGATGACAGCTTTTTTAACCGAATCTGGAAGGTCACAGTCGTCAAGCGCCCCTGAAAGATCTGCTCTGGCGATAAGAGGAACAAAAGGCTTAAGTGCATTGCTGAAAGATATTGAAGATTCAAGAGATATCTCAGCCGGCAAATTATCTATGGCCATAACAACAGGTCCTCTTCCCTTAACTCCATCTCTCGCCTTCTCTTCTAGAGGATCGTAGACAAAAACAGGATTTTCGGGACTAGTCGCACGGACTGTACACTCTACGGATCCTTCAACGTCGCATGAAATATCTCCGATTACTCGAAGGCGAGGTTTATTATCTATCATATAAAGTTGTCTCAGGCTTTTTTTTGTTACAAATCTTGGATACTTTGAGGTCCAAAAGACACAATTGACAAGGATAGTGAGAAAAGGAAGATAGGAATCAAAGATCGATTTATATTTTTGAGGGTGATCGTAGTAGTCTTGGAGGTCAAATTTTTGATTCGCCATGATAGGTTTGACTAGGTGTTTTTCTTTAAATACAACCTTATAAATCATGTTGGCAGAATAATTTTTATTCTCAAAAAAGGAGTTGATTTTCTCAGGTTCGATTTCTTCATAAGGCAAGAGATTGAATATTTCTTGTGCACCCTGGGAGACATTGCCGTATCCTGCAAAACCACAAACCAAAGGAACCAGAGAGGGATCAAGGCTATTATTGTGGATCTGCCATCCAACTTTTTCCATTTCTTCTTTCGCTGCGACCAGGCTCCCATATTGATATGCCTGTTTTATCAAAGAAAAGGGATTTTTCTTTTTCTCGTGATTCAGCCTCTTTCCCAAAGCCCAGAGAGTATCGATCATTCCTGCTTGGCCTGCTTGTATTCCAAAAAATATGAGCCTCTTTCCTTTCTCGTTTACTATTTTTTCATAGTCAATCAAAGTACACCGAAGGTCCATCATTTTTTGAAGCATGGGCATATTACTTGGTTGTCCCTTTGAGGTATGAGAGAAAAATACATAAATCCTTTCCTTCTTGAAAAAATGGAGAGGAATTTCTTTTATAGCAAAAATAACTGAACAAGGAGTGATATCCTCTTCAACTCTGGCTCCTTCTCCAGTATAATCTTTATCCGGGAAGATGCGGATTGAGGATGGCTGAAGCCATATTTCGAGGGGATGATTCTGGATTATTTCTAGTACGTGGGCAGGAATCAGAGGAACTCTTTTTTCCCAATTACTTTTATCTTCTCGTCTAATTCCAATAAGAGTTTTCATCAACAAATCTTTACTGTATTAATAAGTATTACACAAGAATGTATTAATAAGTATTACACAAGCTATTTTATAAGTCAATCATGCGATTGCTCTTTGACAGAAAAACTTGACAAGAAAGAAAAATAAAAATAATATTTCAACCAGCGAAAATAATTTCCGCGTTGCGGAATAAGGCCCAATTATAATAATTATTAGCCGTAAAAACAACGGCAGAAAAATGGGGAAAAGAGAAAAAAAATATAAGCACTTATCAGATGCTTTACAAATCTAAGTAAAGGAGGCGATGCTTGCTGAAAATTTGATTGCTTATCTAAAAAAATATTAATTATTTTTTAGGTGGAAGGTATCAATAACAAGATAAAAACCATAAAAAGCTTGAGGGTAAAAAAAGATTGCGTTCTTTAAATAAAAAAATCCATGATTTTATCTTTGCTAATAATTCATTTTAGAGGTTAAGATTTTTTATTATTTACGATAGAACCAATTATCTTCAGAAGATATGATGGAATATGAAACATATTAACTTTATTTTTATATGCAGATTTATTCTTAAAGAATGAACCTGAAAATTTAAAGGAGGATGTCTATGTTTGCAAACCGAAAAATATTTATCTTATCTTTGTGTATTGCTCTTCTTTTGGGAGCTACTCTTTTAGCCGATGCTGTGGCTGATTCAGGAAAAAAAGAATTGATCTCCCCCAAAGGCAATATCGATTGGGCTCGCTATTACAACTCTGAGGAAATGCTTAAGATTATGAAAGAGCTTGAGCGGCGCTATCCAAAACTGGCTAGAGTCTATGTTATTGGTAAAAGCTACCTGGGAAAAGATTTACATCTTATGGAAATAACCAACAGGGAGATCAAGCCTGCCCTGAGCAAGCCTGCCCTTTATATCGATGGCAACATGCATACAGGCGAACAGACTGGGGCTATGTTAACCTTGTATATGATCAGGCATTTGCTGACCAACTATGGAAAAGATGAGCAGGCCACTCGCTTGGTGGATAACTGTACATTTTATCTTCGGCCTAAGTATGAGGTGGATGCCGCAGACTGGTGGTTAGCCAATCCAGGGGATACCGATTATGGAGGAAGCGTTCATCCCCGGGACAACGACTTGGACGGAGAGGCGGATGAGGATCCTGCAGATGATCTCAATGGAGATGGTCAGATTACTAGAATGCGGATTAAGGATCCCAATGGTGAATGGAAGATATCAGAGAAAGACTCTCGGGTTTTGGTTCGAAGGGAGGAGCACGAGCTGGGAGGTACTTATTATCGCATATTGAGTGAAGGGATCGATAATGACGGGGATGGCCGATTCAATGAGGATGGAATCGGAGGCATTAACCTAGGTAACAATTTTACTTGGGGATGGGGAAATCGCAACGCTGAGCAAATACAATCTAGCCCTTATGCTTTATCTGAGCCAGAGACTCAGGCTACTGTTAAATTTTGGATGGCTCATCCTAATATATACCAAGCGATAGACCTTCATACATCTGGCTATATGAAGGCGGTTCTTTATTTTGGCGGAGATCATGGCAAAGAAGGTACACCAGCCTCTGATTTAGCTCTGTACAAGCACCTGGCTGCTGCTTACGCAAAATTTACTCATAGAGAGGAAATAATGATGAGGATGGAACCTTTCCCAACATCTATCTGGAAACATGGAAGAGGAGATCCGGAGCCTTTTAACTACTATTACATGGGGATTCTCGGCTGGTGTGAAGAGCTCTGGGGTTCTGACTATTCCAATCCATTCTTATGGAAATATGATAAAGATGGTGATAAGAAGATCTCTCAAGAGGAACTGCTGGGCTTCCTCGACGCTGAAGTTGGAGGAAGGTGGTTTGTTGCCTGGAAGCCGTTCAACCATCCCCAACTCGGGCCAGTGGAGATTGGGGGCTTGGTTAGAAAGTTTACCACTCAGAATCCCCCTCCTAAATTTCTGGAAAAAGAGCTTAAGCTCAAGCTTCCCTGGTACCTCTACCTGGCTGAGGTAGCTCCTCAAGTAACGATAAAAGAAACCAAAGTAACCCATCTGGATGGGAACGCCTTTAGCCTCAAGGTGACGGTAGAAAACCAGGGCTTCTTGCCCACCAATGTTACTGAATGGGCTATCAAGATGGGCTTGGCTAAGCCAGTAGCAGTTAAAATTAGTCTAAAAAATGCTCTAATATTAGAGGGAAAAGAAAAGATACGATTGGGCCATATTCCAGGGAATCAGCTCCGTGGCAGAAGGGAAGGCTTTCCGGATAACAAGCTTAGTGCCTCCTGGATCCTGAAGAAGACCGGCAAAAATGCAGAGGTTGTGGTTGAGGTTATTTCAGAGAAAGCAGGAACCGATCATAAAAAAGTTTTGCTCAAATAAAAATCTCATCAAACCTAGGACATTAATAGCTCCCTTCACTCAATGAGGCGATTGTATTTGCTTAGTATCTGCCTGAGGAGATCGTGAGGCAATGCTCTGACGGTGCGGTCATTAATACCGATCATGGTTTCTGCTGCGACCAAGGCATTGATGATTGCCTCTTCGGTAGCCTGCACGGTGGGTGCAAAAAGACGGCCAACCTGGGAATTTGTGAACATGGTCACATTGGGAGGGACAGTGCCTTTATCTGCACCTTGATTTGCAGTAGAGAAGGCAATGAAAATGTCCCCTGAGCCATTACCAGAGACACTGCCATTGCGGGCTAGACCCAATGAAGCCCGCCGCGCTAAACGCTTCAATTGATGGGGAAGAACCGGAGCATCTGTGGCAACTACTATGATGATAGAACCTTTATTCAATGCTTCAGGGCCGTCCCAGTATTCATCTGCGCTTTCAGCTCTGCTTTTATGAGCACTTTCATGAAGATATTGACCGCTGTTAAAACTATCGTTTATACCCGAGGTCTCTTTTTTCCATATTTCAGCAATCTCGCGCCCTACTTGAACACCTGCTACCCTGAGTCGGTTCATTCCACCATAGTTGGCCTGAACCAGGACACCGATGGTATACTTTCTAGAGCTTATCGAGATTGTCCTTGAAGACGTGCCAATACCGCCCTTGAAACCATGGCAAATCATTCCGGTGCCACCACCAACATTTCCTTCAGGAACAGGTCCGGAGCTTGAGCCATTGAGGGCTTGGAATACATGCTCCTCTTTTACGTGCAGCCCGCGTGTATCGTTTAAGGAACCGTCCCATGTCTCCGCCACCACAGGTAGGGAAGCGAGATAATTATATCGTCCCTCCTTCGGACCTCGCTGCACACCCCAGGCGATGACTGAATGGTGAACCATGCCGACACTAAGGGTATTGGTAATCATGACGGGTCCTTTTAAAAAGCCTGACTCCTCAACCCAAGTGGTTCCGGTCATCTCGCCACAGCCGTTCAACGAGAACCAGCCAGCGAAAACCGGATTAAAATTATCCTTACCCCTGGGCAAAATTGCTGTGACACCCGTCCGAATAGGGCCTACACCTACATTAAGCTTCCCATTTACAGAGATTAGTGTTGTGTGCCCCACCTCCACCCCAGCAACGTCTGTGATCGCGTTGAGGGGACCCGAAATTCCCTCAAAGGGGATCCCCAGATCCCGGGCACGAGGTTTTTTCTGAGCTGATGCTGGCTCCAGAATCAGGAGGAAAATAATAAGGATAGTACTAAAGGTAGAGATTACTTCTTTTTTCATTTCATAGCCTCCTTATTGAACTCCGAAATTTTACATCTCCCTCTCTTTGAGAACCCCCCGGAAAAGCATCGACGACAGCTATCCTAGGGGGAGCCTCTGGCCGATAGTAGCTTCGAGCCACCTTGTGTTGAGCTGATCAATCGTAAGGGCCAGTGGTAATCCTACAACCGCTCATCGAAATACTCTGAATCCAATAGAACGCTACCTATAACACAGGAAAAAATTGATGTCAAGAGTAAAACGATTTCTAGAAATTTTTAAGAAAACGTTTACAATAGTATTGCCAATATGTCCACAAATTACTCTTATGGAAAAGAAATTTTAAAAAAAAACTTGACAAGCAAAAAAGAATATGACAAATATACTTTCAAAATAACGAAAATAACTTCCGCATAGCGGAACAAAGTGTAATTATAATAGTTTTTAGACGTGAAAATGAAAGAAAACTGGGGAAAAGAGAAAAAAAACATAAACACTAATCAGATATTTTACAAATCTAAGTAAAGGAGGTAAAGCCGACTGAAAATTTGATTGCTGACTTAAAAAAATATTAATTATCTTTTAGGAGGTTTAAGTTATGAAGAAACACAACATGGTAATCTTTTCAATTGTCTTATTTGCGTTAATCCTAATGGCAAACCAGGGTTTCACGCAATCTATAAGGACAGGTACCATAAAAGGAACAACAACGGATGAAACAGGAGAAATATTACCCGGAGTTACAGTAGAGATTATCGGCAAAGCTCTTATGGCCTCTAGAGCTATAACCACCGATTCTAATGGAGCATTTAGGTTTTACGCTCTCCCTGTTGGTAGAGGTTATGAGGTTACTTTCTCTCTAGCTGGATTCCAAACTTTAGCTCGGAAGAATTTGCGAATTTCAATTGGAGCAACCATAATCTTGGATGTTGTTTTGAATCCCTCCACCGTTGAGGAGGAAATTACTGTAACTGCAGAAGCACCTTTAGTCGATACAGCAAAATCAAGTTTTTCTTCAACCGTTGATGCTCAGATTCTAGAAACCTTACCCACCAGGCGATATTCCTTCCTTGGTATAATCCAGTCTGTCCCTGGTGCGACCCCATCCAGCCCAGGATCCTCCCGGATTAGTGCTTTTGGATCTGGGAGTCAGGATAATGCTTATTACATGAACGGCGTTGACCTTTCCGCCCCCTCCACTGGTGCTGCTTGGAACTGGCCTATGCCCGATTCCATAGAGGAAATAGAAGTTACGGGAGTAGGAGCTCCGGCACAATATGGTCAATTTACAGGAGCTATTATTAATGTGATTAGCAAATCGGGCTCTAATACCTTTCATGGTGCAGTTAAATATTACTTTCAGAACGAAAAACTAACTTCTATCAATACTCCTGATGAGGTTCCTGATATCGAGAAGCAATGGCCTTGGCGCATCGATCACTGGCACGATGCTATCTTCCAACTGGGTGGCCCTGTCGTTAAAGATAAGTTATGGTTCTATGTCTCTGTTCAGCATAAAACTGATCGATCATCAGGAGTTGGAGCTAATCCGGATTTACCTGGAGAATCTCGAATGAATCCCTCGGCTGTTGTAAAGATTGATTTCCAAATAACCCCGAAAAACAAGTTAAGCTTTTTTGCCGACTACGAAAATTGGCTGGGTGGGGCCACGCCTACAGCAACTCGCCCCATCGAATGCGTCAGTCAGGAACAGGCCCCAGCTATGGCACCTACTTTGGAGTGGCTCTCTATGCTGAGTGATAAGACCTACTTTGAGCTCAAATATGGCGGTTTTTACACCTTTCTTAAGTATGACCCTGTTGACGATAATTTTACAGACCCCGGTCATATGGACGTCTGGGATGGGCAGCGTTCTGTAAATTCCACCTACTTTTACCACTGGAAGACCAATCGATCTCAGATAAATGCAACACTCACTCATTATGCCGATGACTTTATAAAAGGAAGCCACGAATTTAAGTTCGGAGCTCAATACGCTCATGGACTTTCTGATATGATCGAGGGCTACTGGGGTGGAGTTGCTTATTACGACTGGCAGCGCGAGCCCTATTATGCCTATTTCCGCGCCCCTAGCCATAGTGGCGGGACGAATGATCAGTTTGCACTCTTTATGGACGACACCTGGGCAGTATCAGACCGGCTAACCCTTAATCTGGGCGTTCGCTTTGACTATAATAAGGGAAGTATACCCGATTTTGATGAATTAGACTCATTTGAGCAACCTACAGGGACTAAAATCGCAGGTATACCGGATGTAGCTGACTGGAAAAACATATCTCCCAGACTTGGCCTAAACTATCAACTTACTAACGACAGGAAAACAGTTTTCCGGGCCACTTATGGACGGTATTATAATGCCCTGATAATAGGAGACTATGCAAGCGTTACTCCAGCCCAGGCCACCCTTTATGTCTACGAATACAATCCGGCTACCGCAGCTTATGATATCCTTTGGTGGACCTGGACTCCATTAACCGATCGCGGGCTTGATCCCGATTTGAAGCCCGAATATGCCGATCAATTTTCTGTAGCAATAGAGAGAGAACTATTGCCAAATCTCTCGGTGTCAGCTACCTTAATCTATAAGAAAACCAAGAATATAATTACTTCTCTTAACACAGCCGCTGAATATGATGAAGTACAAGTCTATGACGAATATGGCGACCAATATTTTACAGCATATGACCAGGTTCTCCCGCTTGATAATTTCCGCCTAACAACCAATCCAGGAAATGAATCAACTTACAAAGGCTTGATGTTGGTGGCCAACAAACGCTTTGCCAATAACTTTTCGTTCTTCTCTTCTTTTACCTGGTCCAAAGCCTGGGACGTTCCAAAAGGATATACCAACAAGAACTCGCTCATCAATGCTGAAGGACCGACAAGTCGTGACAGAAGATGGATGTTCAAGATCGGTGGTTCTTACCTCCTTCCTTTCGGTATGGTGTTTGGAACTAATGTGATATACCAACAGGGTTCTCCTTGGCAGAGAACTTTTCGGACCCGTCTTAACCAGGGTAATACCACCATTAACGCTGAGCCTCGAGGAACCCGCCGAAATCCCAATCTGCTCTATTTTGATTTGAAAATCGAAAAAAGGATTAATATAAGCGGAAGTGCCAGAGCTAAGATTAGTATCGATATCATTAACCTCTTCAACAAGAATACTCCTAGATCCTATCGCAACTCGCGGGCTGATAATCCGAACTGGATGGTTCCCGGCAGTATACAGTTACCCAGAAGAGCCATGATTGGGCTTATTCTCGAATTCTAAAGGATTAACCAAAATTAGAATACAAGGGAGCTCTTTAAGCAGAGCTCCCTTGTATTTCTACGTGAGAATAATAAAAGCGCACATCAATTCAGTTCCTAATTGTTAAATATCATAGAAGCAAAAAACTCCATTGCTCGGTCTTCTACAGATTAAAAATACTTTTAAAAACAAATTTTATATTTGCAATAAATTTCGTATACGGG
>SDBS01002806.1_pt1 | contig 17227 bp, 19 predicted proteins | sample 2277091 | NCBI WGS metagenome assembly SDBS01 (sample SAMN10404972, study PRJNA504765) | marine sediment metagenome | isolation source: marine sediment core GS10_PC15, 163 cmbsf | place: Arctic Ocean: Southern Knipovich Ridge | collected 2010 | reverse complement strand
ATGTTTTGAACTAATATAAGGAACACAAACACACAAAAAACAAAAAGTAATAGGAACCAACTCCAAAACTTTTTGATAGCCCAAATCCCTTCATTTTGGTTCTGTTGGCGTTCTTTGTTTCGTTCAAAATCAATTGATACATCACACATTTCATAACACCTTTAAATAACCAGGTGGGCTTTCAATAACATCACCATTACTCAACATTTTATCCATTGTTGCTTCATTAAACTTTTTAATGAAATCTTCGATAGGACAATTATTCTTATTATCGGCTTTGATATATGAGGCACAACCATCATATTTATAAATAAAATTATCAACAATAGTTTCCTCTTCTATAGTTTCTAAAACCTTTGTTTCCTGTGTAGAATGATCATTTTGAGAGTGAAAATCAGGTTTTTCTATGATTTCGCCGATTTCATTAGTTTGTACCTTCGTTCCTATATGCGTAGGTTGAAGTAACAATTCTTTGAAATCGGCGAAATCACCGAAATCATGATCTTCTTTCTGCCACTTAAGACCCTCAACATACTGGTCTATTTGACCTTCTTTAGAAGTTCTACGTGTTTCAAAACCTTCACCAGTTAAACGAGAACTAAATTCTTTTTTACTAACAATTCGGCGGTTATTTATTGTGAGAAACTTTGAATAAGCAGTAAATAATTCAGAGTATCTAATATAACCATTAGGATCTTGATAACAAAATTTTTCAATAAAAAAAGGTAAAGGATTTGAAGCAAGGATATATTTATCTTTTCTTTCTTTAATTGTTCCTTGATTAGTAAATTCTCCTTTTTCAAGTAATTTAGGAATTATTTCACAAACTTTTTTAGCTAAAGCATTATATTCTTGATTAGGAATGTCTTCAGTTATGTCTTTTCCTTCTTTGAATTTGTTAGGAAAATCTATTATAACCCATCTTCTATAGAAACCTTCAGATGTATCTTCAGAACTAGGAAGGCTGTTAGATGCTATTAATATTTTAGCATAGTTATAATCATCAAATGGTTTTTTCCCTTTAATTTCAAAACCTATAAGGTCAGATCCTGTTAATTTTTTGAGTATAGCCGAACTTTCAAGTATTCCAAAATTTGTTTCTCCTAGTAGGCATGCTAGTTTTTTGTATAGTTTAAATATTTCAAATCTGCTTTTGTTTCTTCCAACTAATAAGTCAAGATCTGTGCTGCAAAGATTATTTGTTCCCAAAAAATTACTTAATAATTTAAGGAAACAACTTTTACCATTTCTTCCACCACCATATAGGCAGAATAGTACTTGGATTGGGTAATCTGTATAGCAACAATAAGCTATTATTTCGTAAAGAGTAGAAACATATTCTTCACCAACCCATTCATTAAAAAGTTTATCCATGAAAGGTGTGTCTGAAGTTTTACCAATTTCCCAGGGTAATGGGTTTGTAAAGAAATAATCTTGTGTTACATCATATATTTTTTTGCTAGATACACTAAAAGCTTTGTCTGTGAACTGTATCCATTTTTTTGGTGCTTCTTTCGGTTTTTTTTCGCGACCAACCATTTGCATTCCTTTTATTATTTGGCTAAAAACATTTCCATGAGTTATATTCATATGTGGAGATAAATGATTTCTTAATCTATTCATCAAATCAACTTCATCTATGATTTCCCAAAACTTATTTTTAAAGTTCCATAGCCACCAAATATTATTTTTATCATAATAGAAAGGTTGAATTTTCCAGAATTTTTCTGACATATTTATATAATCATCATTAAAAACCATAATAGCTTCATCAATTTTGTTTTGTTGTTGTGATAAATCTATTTTTGTATTCAATAATCTTTTAAGAGAATTAATCTTAGTAAAAATATTATTATTAACAATCCATGTTCGTGCTTCTTTCTTCTTATCAAAACATTCAATATCAACAAGCACAGTTGCCAGATCTGAAATAATTGATTTTTTTATTTCTCCTGAATACCCAAACCTATTAATTATTCTTAGTCCTTGTCTTATTTCTATATCTTTTGTTGTAAGAATAATCTTGATTTCTTGGTTATTAACAGTTATGTTTTCTTGTATAAACATACCTTCTTCTATTTCTTTTATTTGTCTTCCTGTTTCCACTTTCAGTATTTTTCCTCTACTATTTTTATTACTTGGTTATAGATTAATGGGTGCAATATTCCTGTGAAGTTTTGTTCTATTAATTTTTCTTTTTTAGCTATAAACAACATTGCTTTTACAGGAATAGGATCATTTTTAGGAATTATATTATCTTTTTTGGCCTGAATCCAAGCATGAAATATTGCTCCATCATCATTTTTTATTTGTGAGCTGCCTGCCCCACTTCCTTTATGTCCTGTTCCTGTTTCTAGACAACCCATATAACCAGATTTAACTACTAAGAATTGAAGTGCGTTAAGGCTTACTAAGTGTCTCCAACAGTGCGATACTCCATTTGATACACTGAAGTTTGCACCAGTTTCTGAAGCATGTAAAGGGTGTGCTTCCCTTCTACCTTTTTGAACGCTTACAACATTTTCTATGTTTAAGTCGAATAATGCTGAATGTTTACCTGTTGGCTTTATTGTTTCTGTTTGAAGAATATCTTTTTCTTCTTTTACTTTATTAACTTGATCTTTAAATATTTGTGGTAGTTCATCAAAAGAAATAAAATTAGGTGATTGTTCTTTCTTTAATGAATAAAGACCTAAATTTTTGTCTTTTTTAATTTCTTCTTTTAATTCATTAGGTATGTTTTCTTTATCAACATCTTTTTTTGAAGTTTCAACATATGAACCAGCAGCCACCACATATTGGTCTGAACTTCTTACTTCACCATAATCTGTAGGTATGTTAAGAGGTAATTTTTTGCAATAAGGTTTTTTCCAAAAAAATCCATGAATACCACATCTTTTTCTAGAAGTAACTATTAATGTTAGGGGCATATCTTTTAAGTATTTGTAATCATCAATATCTATTATTATTAAGTCATCATATGATCTTCCAGATAAGCCTACATTTTTCCCTTGTTTAAGTCTTTGTAATGCTTCTTCATAAGTTAGTTTTGCGTGATCCGCTTTCCAATTACCACGAGTTCCTTTATAATTTGGTGGTGATCTTTTAGCAATAGCTAATCCATCAGGTGCTTTGTTATTTTCTGTTACAGGAAAATACCAAGGAATAAATCCTTCAGGTTTATTACTCATTAAAGAATTATGGAATTTAGTAAATTCTTTAAAGTTAGTTTTTATCATTTTATAATAGGTAGTTTTTTTGTTTCCATTGTTGTTTGTTTTTGAATGAAATTCTATATTGCATGTCAAATAGGATTGGGTGTGTTATTTTTGGGTTATCTTTTGTTAGTTCTGGTTCGTTGAGTATGTTTGAAAGTATAGTTCCTATTCCTGGTTGGTTTTTTTGTCTTATTCTTTTCCAATTAGCCCATAGAAGTCTTAAATATTCTTTTGATTTAGGATACTCCCATCGAGGTTCTAATTTATATTTTAGTTGAGTTAGTTTCCATTGTGTTTTTGAATCCTCATGAGAATCTTTTGGAGTTCCATCTTTTAAAAATATTTTTCCATACATTGATCCTAGTGTTGCAATACAGAAAGAAGATATGTTTATTTTTTTATTGTTTATATAGTATTGTGTTTTATTATCTACATAATATTTCCAGTAATCTATGATTTTTACTCCTGACCTTACTGCATTTTTGTCATCACCTGATTTTACTTCTATTGCTATGTATTGGGTTAATTTTTTAGAATAAATTATTAAGTCTGGTTTTTTTTGTAATCCTTTTACAGTAAACTTGTTTTTTTCTTGGTTTAGCCAACATTTTATTTTGTATGATTCAAACCATTTTTTTAGTTGTTTACATACCTCATGTTCTTTTCCCAATTTATTTTTCCTCTTTTTTTGGTTGGTGTTCTATTTCTTCTTGGTATATTATTATAATCTGCCAAAAAGGATTTGGTTGAAATATTTTTATGTCTTTTATTTTTGTTCCTAGTTCAAGTAGTATTTTGTTTGTTTCTTCTATTATTTTGTTTATGTCTATTCCTTGTTTTATTATTATTTGTTTATAGGTTTTTGTTTTTCCTTTTTGTTGTTGTAGTTCTTCGTGTACTTTTTCTAATATGTTTTGTTTGGGTTTTATTCCTATTTCAAATAGGGAATATAGTTTTTCTAGTTTTTGTATTGATTTGTCAAATGTTGTTTGTTCTTTTTCATTCATTTTATTCTTCCTCTTCTTCTTTACTTCTTTGTTTGTATCGTTGCCATCCTTTTTGTATGTCTTCTTTTGTTGCTTCCATTGTTATTGTCCAGCTCATTTTTTGCCCCATATTCCGCAGATTAGTTTTCTTGCGTTTGGTTGGTCTGGTATGGCGTTTATTAAGCAGTTTTGTTTTTTGTATTCTTTACAGGTGTAGCAGTTGTGTTTTTTCATGGTATTTCTTTGTTTATTTGTTTTTGTATTTTTTGGTAGTGTTCGCAGTGGTATAGGTAGTGTTGGTTTGTGTGGAGGTTGCATTTGTGGTTCCATGGTTTGTATTGTTCACATATTTTTCCGAATCGGCATTTTACCATTTTAGTGTATCTTTTTTGTATATTTGTAGGGGTTTATCCTATGAATGTCAATGATTAAATGTAACCTAAATCACATTAAGGGGTGACCTTTGATGTGTATTTGTTAGAATCTGTGTGATCACTTAAAAAGATATGAATAAGGAAATAGAGGTAAAACCCTTCATATCTTTTTTTTTGTTTTCATTGTCATTCATAGGATTGTGATTTTATTTTTTTTTGGTGATGTGTTTGGAATCTTGGGCTGTGGATTATTAGTTCTTGTATTAGTTCTGATCTGTTATTTTTTGTGTTCATTTCTTGGAGTATATCGAATACCCATTTGTCGAGTGTGATGTTTGTTCTTTCTGACATTTTATATTTCTTGGTGATATATATACTATTTAAGTGTTTTGGTTTCATTTATAAAGGCCTAATTTCACTAACAAAAAACACTAAGAAATCACTAACCTAAAATGAAATAACCCACAAATTAGCCAAAATAAAACAAAGAAACAATTACTCTATACTAACTACCAAAAAATTAAGAAAGTGCTTTAACAAACCCAATAGTTATCCCTAAAATGATCACACCAATCACCATCACACCCAAACCAACAAACAAAGAACTACCACCCTCCAACCAACCACTAATACTCTCAGTAGTATTACCAAGCTGAGTATCAGAACCAAAAGAATCAGTTTCGGCCTCACCAATAACAGCAAAAACCGTAGCAACTAAAGAAAACAAAACAAGTATAACTACAAAACCAATAACTAAATGAATAAAGGAAGAAGCCATATCTTCACCTCCTTAAATCATTGAAGTCTTTGACCTATCAATAGCATTGTACCAATTAAAGTAGCAAGTATTATTGCTGCAAAGATAGTTATACCTAAAGGACCAGTTAATTCAGTAGTAGCCTCTAATCCTGCCAACCCATTATTAGTAACATTAACTACTCCACTCTCAACATCATGAGCATAGAGATAAGAAACATTAAATTCAGTGTTATTAGCCCAATTCAAAGTTATTGCAGAACTTGTAGCAGTATAATTTGCTGCAGGAATTATTCCTGTTTCGTCTTGTCCAGTTTGATTATATCCTGAATTAACAATAACTGTTGTTGGATTTACTCTAATATGAATTAAATTAACTGTTTGACCTTGAGTAGCACTTATACTATCATTACTAACTCTATTTTGAACATCTAAGTCAATGTTTCTAAGTTCATTAACTATTATTGCTCCTAGTGATAATAGAATTATGGTTACAATAAAAATCATTACTATTCCAACACTTCTTTCATCTAAAGCCATTTTTTTTGGATCACCTTCATAAATTTTTTTTTATCATGATTGTACTATTAAAAAAAAAAAAATTATTTAATCCTAACTTTTTTTAGGGTTAGGACTTTATTGTTTGAATATTACCATAGTTCCTACAACTAATGCTAATATAACACTTGCTATAATTACTATACCTAAAATACTTTGGAAATCTCCAACTGTATCTAGAGCTCTTAGTCCATCATCAGTTACGTTTCTTGCTGCAGATCCCACTTCTGTTTGTTTCTGGAATTCTGCCACAATTAAAGCTCCGATTGCAAGTGTAATTATGATTACGATTAATACAATAATTTGTGCAGGCAAGTTTTGTACTTGACCTTTTTTTAGCCATTTCATTTGTTTCACCTCCTGAGATTTTTTTGAAATTTAATCCATTTATTTATATTAATTATTTTTGTTCTTTATAAATGTGTGTTAACAATTATGTGTTTTGTTAACAATTTTTTGTTTTTTAGTTATATTTTATCATTATTAATGAACTTATTGCTGTCAAAATTATCATTAATAAAAAGAGATAGTTAGGAACTAATCCTATTAACCTAAAGATTGCTGTTATTACAAAAGTTGAATAACAACTTCCTGCAAAAGCTTGAGGTGGTGGGAAGTTCTTTAAACTTATATAAGATACTGCGAAGAAAGTCATTATTAAAGCTATTGCAAATAATCCCCCTGTAACTTCATTATTAAATTGGAGAATTGCTAATAAGTTAGTGCTATCTGTTAAATTTGTTAAATTAAATAATTCAGGCATTTTATGTTTCCCTCCTAAAGATTGACGAAAGTATTGCGAAAGCAAGGAATACTGTGAAAATACTTCCTGCAAATACTATGAATAAGTTGGGGATATTAAGTTCTTTTCCTACTGCACCAATTAATGAAGTTACTTGTGTTGTGCTTTTCCAAACTGTTCTCAAAACATTATACCCACTTTTTATGAATCTATCATCATCTTGTCCTTCTTGAGTTTCTATATCTTTAAGACTTCTACTTATATTAAGTGCTAAATCATTAATACTACTATTTCTATTTGTTCTATCGAATTGATTACTTATAGTTATTTCGCTTTCACCATATTGTGATGCTAATCCATCAGGCCCACTATAAAATGCGTTTAGTCCTGTAACTATTAAAGTGAATACCAAAATTCCTATTATTATATTTCTTATTGACCCCATTTGTTTGTCACGTTTTTGTTTGAAACATTAAACCAATTCCTATTAAAACTATTGTTACAGCAGCAGCCCATCCAAGACTTAGGAAACCGAAAAGGCTTAATGAAACTATACTTATAACTGTCATGAATATGCTTACTGCAGGACTAAAAGTGAATACTGTCGCACCTGTTATGATTAAGAGGGCTGCTAGTAAAGGGCCTTGAAAACCAAAAACATTTTTTATTTGTGTTTTAAGAACACTTAAAATATCTAATAAGAATATTGTGTTTTCTTTTCCAGTATCAATATAAGCAGTTGCTATGTATTGGCCACTTATATTATTTCCTGCAAAACATGTTATTGTTGCAGAAGAAGCTTCAACACAGTTATCACATATTTCTATATCTCCTTTTGCTTCTCTTTTTATTACTTTTAGGCAAGCAGTTTGAAAGAAATTATCTTGATCTATAAAAGTTAAACTGAAAAAGTTTGTTTCATTATTAAATGTTAAGCTGAAAGCTACGTTATCTATTACATCAAATATTTTTAGGGGGTCAGAACCTATTTGTAGTCTTAATGTGTAGCTGCTAAGGGTTATGTAGCTTGGACTGAATGTTTGTATTACTTGTCCATTCCTAACAGCCAAGATTCTGTATGGTACTTTGAAAGCTACTAAGTGAGCTAAAGCGTTACCATCCCAATCTGTTTTTACTCGTTCTACTTCTATGTAACTATTTGTTCCTGGAAAGAATCTTTGGAATACTAGGATTACATCTGGAAGATTTCTTCCTAGTTCGTCTTTTACTTTGTAACTTATACTTGTAGAATTTCCTGTACTTATAAGATAAAGATTAAGGTTTCTTGAAATGTTTGATAAAGTGTAATTGTTAAACCAATAGTTTTTTTTAACAAAACCTGGTGCTTCGTATTCTGCTTGGGCTGTAACATTAAATTTTTCTCCTTGAGGAAATATACATTTTTTATAACTATTATTTCCTGTAAAATTAAAAGTGTATTCTCTGAAAGGGGCTTTGTTTATTTTGAAGAAAATATCAAAATCAGAAGTTATAGGTTCAAGAGTTTCTTCGTCAAATAATTTTGTGTGAATACTTTCTAAAGCAGGAATACTTAAATTTTTGCAATCAGTTATTGTTATTCTCGAAAAATTTTGGTAAAATCTAGTGGTATTAAATAGTGTTCCGCTAAGGTTGTAAGACCAAAAAAAGCTTCCTCTATCAGTAATATTAAAACCTGTGTTAGGTATGAGTATTGTTGAAGTAAGATTAACTTCTATATCACTAAGAGAAACAGTTGTTTCGTAAAGAGTATTGTTGAAAGTAAATATTGCATTAGTAACATCAAAACCTGATTCATTAATTAATAAGAAAAATGTTTGAATAGAACTTTCTGTAACAGCAGCATCATAAATTAATGAAGTGTTAAGTGATTCAAAATTAGGTTCAAGAGTAAGTGTTAAAGTCATATTAGGAACACCATTTTTGTTTTTTGCTATATCGCTAGCAGTAAAATAAACATTTTTTTGGCTACCAAAACTAAGTTTATTGTTTTCAGGAAGGGTACAAATCCAATTACCAATTCCTGGAGTACAATTATTAGTTCCTCCCATACCATCAAAACCTTGAGAAATATTACTAATTCTCACCATATTTACACTAGTGAAATCTGTGACAGTAACATTAATAGTTGGAGTTTGATCTAAAGATTTATTACCTGAAAAACAAGAATTACAACTTTGAAAACTAATTTGTGGAGCAACATTATCAACTGTGAAAAGAACTTCAGAAGTGTTTACTCTACTAACATTATCGTTACACCCAATGATTGCTGTATGTGTTTCTTCAGCTATAATTGGGAATGTTAAATTAAAACCAACAAATTGATTAACTCCTAAACTATAATTTCCTCTAGTAATATTTAAAGTATTATTTATAAATAAAGAACAATTTGTTTTAAGAGAACTATTCATAGTAATGTTAAGATTAAGAAAGGTTGTATTAAATTGTGTACCTCCAATAATTAGGTCTTTTATTGCAGAAATGTTAAGAGTTTCGCTGGCAGCCCCTCCCCCTTCAGTAAATGTTATGTAAAGTTTGGGCCTATTTGTTGGAGTTGCGTGATCACTACTAAAATAATCAGTATTTTTTGAAGGATCATTATCAGAAAAAAACATTAAACCATCATTATCTCCACTACCTAAAACATTATTACATAATTTTTGGTAATAAGTTTTGTTAATAGTTAAATTAAGACGTGATCCTCCATCACTAACATTTTTAAGTAGAACATTCCATGAAGCATTAGTTGAAGGTTGATTGTTCCAAGTAACAACACTTTCACTCCAACTATCAATAATAGGTCTTATAGCAATTATAGGTGATAATGGTGAGTCAGCAACAAGTTCAAGAGTAACATTATTTATTACAGAACCATCAGGTATTGTTGCACAACTAAAGTTCCAATTCATTAATGTTCTTCTTTCTCCACCACCATCAGCTCCAATACTAAGTATTGTTGAAGAACCATGATTAGACTCCCCACTTTCTTGAATAATTCTTGTATCTGTACCGTTAGTTGCGTCAGGCCTAAAATTAATTTCTGAAGCAAAAACAAAGATTATATTAGAAAGAACTAAAATAATGAGGTACATAAATATTAATCCAAAAAATTTATGTTTACTCATATATATTCCTCCATTAATTTTGTTCTTAAACTATTTGTAAAAGTTTTTTTGTTAGTTTTAATATCAATTTCGTAACAAGTTTCTCCACTAAGACATGGCCCTTCTCCTAAATGACCTCTTCCATCAATATTACTATAACAAATAATTTTGTTCCTTCCTTTATTTAATTTACAAAAGAAATTTTTGTAATTATAACTTTCTGAATTAACATTTATTTCACCAGTTTTTTGGCAACCTATCTGTATCTGTTGAGTTCCTGGAATCATAGTTCTTTTCATATAAGTTGTTTGACAACTTAAATTAATTGTTTTGCAAGGAGTATTTACAAATTTAGGCACACCTATATGTTCAGTTTTGTATATAGGTTTACAAACTTCTGTTACTGTTTTTCCAAATAAACTTGTTTGTATTTCTAAACTGAAAACTAATAAACTTAAAATAATTATGAAAGAAACACATAAAACGATTATCATTATTTTTTTGTTCATTGTCCTCCTCCAGCCCTTGCTTTAGCATATAACACTATGAGTATAAGAGTTCCTGGTATTAACATAAAGGTTGGGAAGTTTTCCATAATAAAATTCATTATACTAAAACGATCAGCTTGTTCTTTTAGTTGATCGTTCTGACTTATTTCGTTATAGATATTAGCAAAGATAGCTGCTAAAGCAATAGCTATAATGAAAACTATTATTCCTACAACAAAGAATCCTGGGCTTACTTCCACTCTAGAAGCAAGAACTACGCCTGCTATTATTACTCCCATGAATAAGAAAAGAAACATTCCATTAAATAAACTAGCCACTTTATCATCCCAATCACTCATCAGTTGTTTAGATTGATTAGGTATAAGAGTCATTTGTTGAAGTTCGTTGTTTGTTTCAGTAAATATTTTGATAGAAATAATCATAGTTATAGCTATAACAAAAATTATTATCATAATAAATATAATGTCACTAACTGCACCTTTTTTTTTAAAACAACATTTTTTTGGTAATTTCAAAATATAAATCCTCCTTTATTGTTATTTTTAAGAAAATCATCTCTAATAAATTTAGTTACATCAACTTTTTTAATACATATAGTTCTATTCATTTTAGTAGCTTGCATTTTCATTTGTCGATGAATATCTTCTACCATCTTCGCAAATGAAGGGTGAACCCTTATTATTATTCCGCTTGCCATTGTTTGTTTACAATTTTATTTTATACCTTTATATAATTTTCTTAATTTGTTAACAATTTTTTATTATTCCCTATACTTTTTTTCTATTCATTGAACCAAAACTTGTTAGTATATCTATTATGAAAAAGGTTGTGAACACAAATATTGCTGATATAACTACCCATATATTAATAAGTTGAATATTTATTAAGAAAGTTGATTCAGGAATTTCTAATGCTACAAAAAATGTGAAAACATTAATAATCATGAATAATCCTACGAATCTTAAAAGCCACATTATATAAGGTTTCTCTTTGTATTTAGGTCTTCCATAAAAGAAAAGAAGACAGAAAGAACTTATAAGTGCTACCCCTATAACAAATTTCCATAAGATGGTTGGTATAATTCCTGTTGTCAGTATGTAATAAATTCCTTGATGTATTGTTAATTGTCCTTCTCTTGATCTTCCTATACCTACTTGGCCTATTGCGTTTCCTACACTAAGATTTTTTTGTTCAACATTTTTACCTCCTGCCGTAAAAACATTAATTAAATGTAGGGAATTGTTTATATTGTTTGCATAAATTGTTGGAATGAATAATAATAAAAGTGTTAAAAGTATTATTAAATATTTTTTACCCATTTTTTATCATATATATTTCTCTTTGTCCTTTGAAATCTTTGGAGGTGTAATTAATTTTTGTTATTATTCCTGTGTCTCCATATTTTTTTGCGTCAACTATTTTTGTGTCAGTGAAGAATTTTTTTAAATCATTTTCTGCTTTAACTATTTTTGTTGTGCTAAGAGACAAGTTTGATAAAACAACTGAAGCTAACAAAATCATAATAATAAAAATAATAATAAGTTTTTTATTTAACATTCTTGTTTATTATTCATTTTTTATCCGCAAGTACATGTCCCATCTGATGCTACAACACTTGAACAAGTACCTAAATCTCCATCACTTTTTATACAAACAACTTTTCCAGTTCCATCACCACTTACTCCCCCAATATTTAATTCATCAGAAATACTAAGTGTTGCTGAATCAAGTGTAAGAAGAGGATTTCCAGCACCATCCCCTGTTGGGTCAAAATCTATATTACCTTCCCCTGAACTACCCAAAAAATTAATATTAGTCCCAACATCATCAGTATCAACACCAATAGTAAGTAAGCTCCCTTCTACAACTAAATTTCCTGTAATTACTGCATTACCAATAGTTCCAGCATCAGTCAGAGTCATCATTGGATTCCCTCCACTATCTGTAAAATTTATACTTTTTCCTGGAGTTGCAGGATTTAAATATAGATTATCATCAATACTTACTCTCATAATAAATGCTTCACCACCAGCGACGTTCTTCCATTTCAAATAACGTGCATTATCCAATAATATGTTTCCACCTACAACTTGAAGTTTATCTGCTGGACTAGCAGTCCCAATACCAACCTTTCCACTTATTTCTCCAACACTTAACAAACCTGAATCAACATTCAAGGAATCAGGAACAGTCATAGCCCCTGTTTGTGTAACTGTAAGCATAGAAAAGCTTCCAGCATTATCTAAAATTCTGAAAGCACCACTTCCAAAAGAAGCAGCACCCAAAAATATTGAGTTACCACCAGCTATTTCCATCTCTACAAATGATTGTACTGCACCAGTAAACTTAGTAGATGTAGCAGCCGAACTATTAACATGCAAAGTATTACCAGGACTATCAGTCCCAATACCAACATTACCCTCAATAATCAAATTATTAGCTCCTGGGTCTGTCGCAACATAAGCATCACCGATAGAAACTCCTCCTGTAGAATGAATCCTTAAATGTTCATCTGAATTAGTGTAAAACTTTAAATCTCCATTTTGTAAATTTGCAACAAAAGCATCTGCTCCACTCAAAGCTAATTGAAAACCATCTGTTGCACTTACACCACTTGCAGTATTTTGTAAATGTAATCTTGTAGTTGTACCTTTAAAAATAGCTAACTCAACTGTGGGATTATTTGTACCAATCCCAACATTCCCTCCACTTTCTAAGAATAAAACGCTTGACCTACTAGCACTAGAAGTTGCTAGTTGAAAATCCATATCCATTCCAACAACACTTGAACCTGCTGCACCATTTTGGGTAACCCTAATCTCTGCCCCTGTTGCTTGAATATCATTTGAGTTTACTCCAACAAAAACCAAAGACCCAGCCCTATCCCCATCAACAGTTTCTAAATCTGTTCCAATTGTGTTTGATGCAGATTTAAAGAATTGAAAAACTCCTCTATGTAAAACATTTGTAGAAAAAGATTCTAATCTTGCCCTTACATTATCTGCTGATTCAGTAATAGTTAATTTATCAAAAGGTGTAGTAGTTCCTATCCCAACATTTCCTCCACTCAAAATTATATCTCCAGTAATATGATCTATTTCAATAAACCCAGCATCAGACTGCATCTTAAGAGGTCTACCAAAAGCCTTAAAATTTAGTTTATTATTTTCTGTACTAAACAAACCAAACGCAGAATCATTAGCAGAAGTTCCCATCTTAAAAACAGGGCCACCACCCAAAACTTGCATAGTTACTTTAAACCCAACAGCTTCAGCAAGAACTGTTGCAGGACCATTTGCGTTTTCAACTTTCAAAGCACCCTGTCTTGTTAAACTCATCTGAACATTTGAGCTAGAACTAACTTCTTGCTCTCTTTGCGCAAAATCATTCAGCCACCAATTAATGTCTCCTGATGGATGAATGGGATCCCTTATGTAAATCATTGTTGCTTGTTTGAATCCGTTTAGTTGTCCGAACTTCATACCCGCAAATTGGCTTACACTTAAATCATCATTATCTAAGACTAAAGAAAAATTATTATTTTGACCTAAAACCTGTAAAGGAAAACTTGGAACAATTCCTATTCCCACATTATCTTCTTGATTAGCTAACAAAACATTAGTACCTGAACGATTCCAAGAAGTACTATTAGGGTTCTCAGTTAACTGAGTGGGACTAATTGTTACATTTTTCCAATCAGAAGCATTAAGGCTTTGAGCAATGATTGAGTAAGGACCTATTTTCCAATCAGCAATTAAACTTTTGGTTCCATCTCTTCTAACAAATGTTTCTACTAAAAACTCGGAAGTTGTTCTGGTTGCTAAATGACTATCAGATTCCCCTTCCATCTCTAATGTGATAGTAGCAGTTCCTCCTCCACCAATAACATCTGCATAGAATTTGAGGACTAATCTATCACTTGATGTAATCGCCCTCTCTTCATTTAGCACCCCATGAATATCAAATGTCTCAAAAGAATTAGTTACTTCTTGAGCATCAACCTCAGATGTAAGCATCAGAAATTCTCCTGAACTATTACTTATAAACAATTTCCAATAAGGATGGATTGATTTAGAAGCTCCCCCACTCTTAGCCATGTGCATGTGTACGTCATAAACTCCGGAAGCTAATATAGTGAACTCTGGCGAACCATTTCTTGTGCTAAAATTCATATCAAGACTTTGATTAAGACCTCCGCTCAATGCAGCAGAAATAAGCAGACTTTCAGCTTCCTTAGTTTCATTTTCTTGCATCACAAAATATCCTGAAATGTCTGAAGGAGTATCTGTTAAAAAGAAGTCAAATTCTAATCCAGCAAATGCTCTATCTACATATTCTTTATTCACTAAATAAGTACTATTTGGTGGTTCGTTGGCTGAAGGTGCACTGATATGAACCCCTATATCTAAAGAATGATTTTCTTTAGTAAACCTATTCTCAAAACTATCATTAAACCAAGTCTCATTAACAACTAATTGATTACTATTATTAATAAGAGTAACATTATCTATACTCCATTTAGGGATATGCAGTAAGTCACTGATTTGTGATTCAGTAATTTCTAGTGTAGCATTTGTTGGGTTGTCTTCATTCTTAGTGATCCATGAAGTGTTATGAACAAAAATTATTGTAGAATTAATTATTCCATTCCACCAGTTATTAATACATTCACTTCCTAAACAAATATATTGATTAACAGTTAAGTTACCAGTAGTAAGATTAATAAAAGTAATATCAACTTTTAATGTTCCATCACTTTCTGTTCTTAAAGGAACTGTTTCGCTACCGTTCCAACCGTAAAGAATTGAAACGTTTGTGTCACCTAAAACAAATATGTTAAACAATAACAATAATGTTATAGACAAAAAAATTGTTGTTCCTAATTTTTTGTTATTCATTTTCATTTTCTTTTTTACCCAGTTATGTTAAACCAATATTTATCTGTACTAAACGAAATATTAAGAAGCACCTTATTAAGATCTGAACTAAGAATGTTAAGACCTTTAAAAGATATATTAGTATCTTTAAGAGTGAGACTTCCTCCATTAGATATATTTATGGCTCCTGTCCCCAAATTTATAACTTCATTAGTTTTGTTACAGTTATCAACGATGACCCAATCTTCATTAGGAATAGGGGTGCAACTAGAAGCTAAAGTAGTAGTTGTAGTAGTTGTTGTTGTAGTTGTAGTAGTTGTAGCTTCACTAAAAGGAACACCATAATTAGTATAAATAACCTCATCATCACCTGTTGTATAAAGAAACTCTATAGTTCCATTAATCCTATTAATTGGTGGGAAAAGATTATTTTTTGCAGAAGTTACAGCAGCAGAAGTAAATAATTGTTTTCTAACAATCCAAGAACCACCACCCGTAGTTAAATTAGAAAGATAAATTTCTGAAGTAGCACCTGGAGTTGCCCCATCACTATAAAGTATTTGAATATCTCCATCAAAAGTAGTGAACACATCAGGATTATTAGAACCTAAACTATCAATTTCTTGATGAGCTGGAGTAGTTAAATCAACTACATCAGTTATTAAGTATTGTAAATCACTACCTAATATCCAAGAAATATGGATGGAACCATTAGGTTCAATAAAAGCACTTGGACCATCTTCAGGGTCACTAACATAACCTGTTCCATCATGAAGGGGTATTCTATTTCCATCACCCCAACCAGTAGCAGAAGTCCAAACATCCATATCATCATGGTCGGTACCTATTCCAAAAATATATCTAACATCATTAATATCAATAACTAAATCAGCTCCATCAGTATCATCACCAGAGTTATCATTAACCGTAACTACATTATTCCAATTACTTGAATTAATAATATGAAGAGTATCACCTGTTGGACCTAATAAACTACAATAAATTATGTCATTACTATCAACTTCGCAAGCAGGTTTAAACACATTTGGATTATCAGCAATAGTGAATACTCCAGAAAAACTATTCCCTCCATCAGTAGAGTTAAGCATTTTGGCATCATTACTTTCAATAAAATAAATATGAACATTATTATTTGAGTCACAAACGATACCTGTATCTGAGCTGGCTGTTGCTTCATCACGTAAAGTTTTTTTGCCCCAAGCATTACCATCATCTGTTGAGTTACCATACATAACGCTATTAGAATTACCTATCCAAACAGCATGAAGTTTTGTATCAGGAGTTCTACACATATTACTACTAGAAGTGGGCTGTAAAGCGTTTGATTCCGCAGTAGCATCTATTATTGTGCTTGTTTCTCCTAACATTAATTTAAATTTTGTTATATTATTTTGTATTGATAAATAAAAATTTGATTTAATATCTTGTTTATTAAGATTATTTAATAAAGTAAAACTATTCTTATTTATTTCCATACTTATTTTCCATGTATAACCTATTTTGTTTATCTTTGTTAAATTAATTTCTTTTAACTGAATTTTAAAATAAGTATTATTTATTTGTGTTATGTTAATACCTATCTCATCTTGTTTTTCTACATTAAAAATCCATTTCCTATTTGCTTCACCTATTACCCCTCCTTCTTCTTTAGTTGGTTTAGAACCAATACCATCATCTATTGTAGGAGCTATAACTACTGAAACACACAACAATAATATTAATATTATTAAGTATATCATCTTCATTTTTTTCTAAGCACTAAGTTACCCCCTTCAATAGTCCATTCAAAAACATTAACATTATCAGTGAAGTTCATAGCAGAAACTTGAATATTACCAGTAATATTAACATTACCATCAACCACAAGCTTCGCGTTAGGTTCAGAAACACCTATACCAACTCTTACATTAACAGTATTATTATATATAGTTTGGGGGCCTGTACTCCAAGAACCATGTTTGATAGTTTCATTTGTTGGGTTGTCTGGGTGTGTGAGATCACTAACTTGGCTTTGAGTAATAATTATTGTAGCATTACTTATTGAATCAGGAACTGTTGGTAATCTGTCATCAATTGTTAAGT
>SDBS01002805.1_pt1 | contig 17232 bp, 16 predicted proteins | sample 2277091 | NCBI WGS metagenome assembly SDBS01 (sample SAMN10404972, study PRJNA504765) | marine sediment metagenome | isolation source: marine sediment core GS10_PC15, 163 cmbsf | place: Arctic Ocean: Southern Knipovich Ridge | collected 2010 | reverse complement strand
TGTCCCTTTTGTTGGAGAAATCTTAAGGACGCGATAGACTCAACTGGTTCTAACATGAAAATGGTAGATCTAGTAGAACTATTATTAGAATCTATGACTTAGAAGTTCAAAAATAAATTTTTTTATAATTTTTTATTTTCAAAATAATAGAATTAAATTAATGGAAAAGAATTATGGATACTTATAAATTTATTATAGTTGATAAACCCGATAAATATATAAATCGCATTACCCTAAATAGACCCGAAAAACGCAATGCATTAAACAATCAACTAAGAGGAGAAGTCTTCAACGCTCTTGAAAAAGCAGATATGAAGAGAAATATTCGACTGACGATAATTAGAGGAGCAGGCACATGTTTCTCGGCGGGTTATGATTTAGGTTCCGATTTAAGAAAGAATAGACCCTGGTTTACACCGTCAGAGGAGGGTGTGAGAAGTTTCTCTTGGGCTCGCCATGTTACCGAAGGATGGTTTAAAATGTGGGATATGGCTAAGCCTATTATAGCACAAGTTCATGGATACTGTTTAGCAGGTGCGAGTGAATTAGCTACAGCCTGTGACTTAGTGTATGTAGCTGACGATGCCCAAATTGGGTATCCCGCAGTCAGATCAATATCTCCCCCGGATCTACAATACCCCGTGTGGTTGATGGGCATGAGATCAGCAATGGAGTATATGCTAACTGGTTCCTCTCTTAGTGGAAAAGAAGCTGCGCGAGTAGGTTTTGCAAATAGATCTTTTCCAGCTGAAGAATTAGAAGAAAAAGTTTTAGAAATGGCTAGAAGTGTAGCTAATATCCCTCCTGACTTACAAATACTTAATAAAAGAAGTGTACATCAAGCTATGGAGATTATGGGTGTTAGGGATGCGATTCGTGCTGGACTCCCTCTCGTTTCTCTCGCACACTATACAAAAAGCAATGAAGCCTTTATAAAGCAAATGTATAATGGCGGGGGATTAACAAAAGCGTTTTCTGAACGGGATGGTAAATGGGGAGACTATAGAACTAAGAAATCGGAATAAAAGAGGATAGCATTTAAAAATTAAGATTTTTTTTATTTTCACTTTAAGTTAGTGATCATCATAAATTAAAATAAGTAAAAAAAATTAATCTCGTTTAATTTCATATCCCATTTTTTCTCTGTCGTAAGTAGTTTCCGTTACTCCACGTTCTTTCAGGATTAGCTTCAATGTTCTATGAACTTCGCTTTTAGGAAGTTCCTTAATAAAATCTATAAATCTTGGTATCATGAAGTATGCCATTTTATCTTGACAATAATCAAGCAATTCTTCGGAGGTCATTTTTTCGCCAGGTTTTAACACAACAGAAACCATTACTTCATCTTCAGCGAATTCTGAGGATTTAACAGCATAAGCTGCAGATTCTAAAACTTTTTCGTGTTGATTAATTACACGCTCAATACTCCAAGGGGAGATATTCTCGCCTCTACGCCTTATTGCATCTTTTTTTCTATCCACAAAATAAAACCAACCATCTTTATCCTTTGTAGCTAAATCTCCAGTGTGAAGCCATAATTGACCATCATTTCCTTCTCGTATTTTTTTTTTTGAAGATTCTTCATCTTTGTAATAGGTAACTTTTCTCTGGTCAATTTCCGCTTTATTTACCAAAAAAACTAATTCACCAACTTCATTAGCACTCATCAGTTTACCACTTTCATCCATGATATCCGCAACAGAACCAGACAGAGGTTTACCCATTGTACCGACTGGAACAGGTCCTTTTTGAAAGAAAGGTCCAAGTATGTATCCTCCCCCATCAACAGCACCATAAAATTCTATAATTTTTAAATTATACCTTTTCTCAAAGGGCTCGATCATTTCCTTAGGACAAGCAGCAGAAAGGACAGTTTTAACATTATTTTCTCGATCATTAGGTCTTTTAGGTTGTTTTAATAAGAATTGGGGCATTGCACCTAGTAAATTAAAGATTGTGACATTATATTTTCTGCAAATATCCCAAAGCCGACTTGCGCTGAATCTTTTTGAAAGCACAACTTGATATTCTGACACAATACTAGGAAGAATTGTTACTTGAAGTGCGTTGCCATGAAATAAGGGTAAACAAGTATAATAAATATCATCTTTTGAAACTCCTAATATCGATGCGAAACCAGAGAACGAGATAAGGCTATTTCCTACAAGAAATTTCTTATAAATAAAGGTTGTTGCTTTAGGAGGACCTGTAGTCCCAGATGTATACATTAGTATACACTTGTCATCAATATCAATGATAGATTCAATATTTTCATCTGTTGCTTTCATTAATTCTTGGAGAGACATCATTCCTGAGGGGATTTTAAAATCCGCGGGTGCCTCATTAATATCGATTATAACTTGCTTGATTTTAGGCAGCTGCTCTTTAATGTTCAAATAGTTCTTTAACATAGTCCAATGTATCACTAAAATTTCACTATCACTGTGATCCATAATATATTGTAAAGTTGCACCCTTAAGAGCAGTGTTTATTAAAACTACATATGCACCAAGTTTAAATGTGGCAAATAGAGTAAATAAAAATTCGGGTGAATTAATTTCCATTAAAGATATTCCAGTACCTTTACCAACTCCTAACTTCAATAATCCATTTGCTACCCGATTTGATTGTAAATGGATATCAAGATAAGTGTACTTTTCATCGATACCTTTGTCAAAATCTCTTATATAGGTTAAAAAGACCTTGTCACCTGTGGTATTTGCTTTATTTTTTATAACATCATTAATAGTAGTTTTTGATTTAATTCTAAATTTTTTTACTGACATTTTTTTTCTTTCTTTATTTTCTCTTTATCAATAACGATAAATAAAGCTTCAAATTCTTAAAAAAATACCTTACTCCTGTATTTCGGGACCATCCACTCCTTCCCGAAACCATGTTACTGGTCTGTATTCACGAGGTACTATTCCTTCTTGTTTAAATGCAGGATACCCCATGCATATTGATTCTACAACTTTCCAAGGTGATTTGAGCCCGAGTTTTTTCTTCAAAGGGGGAATTCCTTCAATAAATCCTGCTAGAAATCCATTCCAAAAAGCCTTAATTCCTATAGAGTTGGCAACTAAATTCATATTCTGCCCACAGATACCTATATTTACCTCCAAATTGGAAGCTCTAGTATCACCTAGTATCAATATCACAACCGGAGCATTAAAAGAAACAGATATATCTTCATTTTGACCTATACACCCCATTCCGCCGTATATGACACGAGGATCATACATACCTGGATTTTCTTTAGCGAAAATAACAAGATTTTTTACTGCTTTATCATTCAGATACATCTTATAAAGAAGTTGCACACTTTTTTTTACTGTTGTATCTATTTCTTTGAGTAGAGCTTTATTAGTAATAACAATAAATTTCCAAGGTTGGCAGTTTCCCGCACTAGGTGCAAATCGTCCTGCTTCCAGCACCCTTTGAATTAAAGACTCCGGCACGGGTTTATCCTTAAAATTCCTTACACTTCGGCGTTCAAGAATGGCCTTTTCAATAGCATTCCATTCTGTAGGATTTCCATTCTCGTCCTTGGGATCAAGAGGAACTTTAGCAAGTAATGGATATGAATCTGTTTTCCAATACCCATCAGTAACATGATAGGGTTCAACTATATTAATCGCATCAGAAGGACAGGCCACTTTACAATTATAACAGCTAAAGCATGCATATTCTTCCTTCAGCGCTGGAAAGCCACCTTCATCGAATTCCCAAGCTCTGAATGGACAGTTTTGAAGACATAAACCACATTTAGTACATTTGCTCTGGTCAACCCTCATTACTCCCATATGGATGTTGCTCATATCAGGTCGCAACACTGGTTCAAATTTTTCCCATGACATTCTTTTTTCCACTCAATTTGATATTTTAAACTTTATTATTTTAAATTTCTAATATTACATTTTCTAGTTGAAGTATTTATAATTATTCCTCATCTTTTACGATATGCTTAGTATAATCATAATCATAGCTGTACATGTGAAACTTATTAGGTGAGAGGAGGAAGTTTGGATCAACTGTTTTTTTCATATCTCTAAAAAATTGCATGAATTCCGGTGTGAAAGCGTCTGATTCAACGATAGATTGCGAGATTGATTCTCCAAGCCAATAGTGCGCTCCCCCATAGCGTGCTTGATGTCTTATTTTTTTATGCCATATTTTCATTGTCAATTCGCGCTGTTCATCAACATTTTCGGCTCCAAGCCCTCCGACTACTACGCAATTTCCATTAGGTAAAAACATTAAGAACGACATAAAAGCAGGTAATGGAGGATTATTTGGTGGGAACTCTTTTCTGTTTTTAAGATTGAATTGGATACCTGATTTAACAACTTTACTTAAACTCGAAATAGGAACTTTGTGGCAAGTTGTGCACGAAATTTGGGGAGGAGCCATTGAAATATATTTTTGGAAGAAGTTGAATTCTTCTTTTAAAGAGAATTTCCAATCTTTCGATAATTTTTGGGCTAAGTCTACTTCTTGCCATTCAAAAGGGCGAGTAATATCATCTTTTAACATGATTTCATCAACTTTTTCGAGATAAACATCTAAAATTCGTTGATCGGTTGCTTCTAGGGTAACAGAGAATACGGGTCCAGATATTTTAGGCATTTTTTTAGGTTTCATTTCTGCCACACCATACCACATCATAGGCAATACGAGGGGGGCAACCATTAAATCGTTCAATCCATCACCAACTTCTTTCCGTAATTTATGCCCTAACTGAAAAACCTTATCATAATCATCCTTTTTAACCATATAATATCTTCGCGCCTTTAACGGAGGATCAGGGAACAATCTTAGAAAAGCCTTAGTTTTGATTCCCATAGTCCCTACATCACCCATGAATAATCCTGTAAAATCTGGGGCAACTCCATACCGACAGAACGGAGCAGCATATTTGTTTGCAGCAGAGCCAGTCCTAATAATCGTTCCTTGAGGATTAGGAAGTACAACCTCAACACCTAAACAGATATCGGGTACAAGTCCGTATTTTGTAGAACTAAATCCTACGGTGGCATTAGAAAGTCCCCCTCCAATGGTTGCGGAAAATCCACTTCCAGGGCCAAGAATGCCTGTTGTCACCCCTTTTTTCTGTAATTCTGAAAGTAAGGCTCCCCAGGTAATTCCACATTCAGTAATGACGTAATAGTCATCGACATTTATTTCAATTATTTGATTCATTCTTGTAAGATCTAAGAGAATCCCTCCTTGAGTAACAGAACCACCAACCAGATCGGCACCGCCACCTCTAGGAACCATGTGAATCTTATATTTATTAGCAATCTTTACAATTTCAGATACTTCCTCAGATGTTTCTGGTCTAACAATCATCTCTGCCCATCTATCAGGAAAAGCGGGATCCACATTCCGCGAATATGCCGCTTTCATGAAATCTTTGTCGCTTATATAGTCTGAACCAATAACATTTTCAATTTCCTTAAATGCATCTTTAACTTTTGACATATTATTTCACCATATTATTAAAAAAATGATTAAGTAAAATTTCACCTAATAATTAATAAATATTTATACTAAGGTCGAATTTTGTAAAAAAATGAAAAAAAAAAAATATGGTTTTACTTAATGAACACCTAAATTAACTCTCAACTTTAAGAATATTCAACGCTATTAGAAACACCCATAATTCAGAGGTCCAGACCATAGCAAATTCCATAAATAATATGAACGGTAAGAGAGCTTCATCATTTGTACTTCCTGAAAATAGGATAAATATTATATCGATAATCACCGCGATTAATCCGAAATACCCAATTGAGTTACTATATTTGGAGTCTTTAATGACCTCAATTGATATAAGAATCATTGCAGGGATAAATGCAATAAAGTATATTAGAGCAAAGAGAAAGTGCATTAATAATAGTTCTTCAGAATATACTCCACCCATCACCCAAGCTATCCCTGTGATAATACCAAAAATTTGTCCTAAGGTGAGTTTAATATTTTTCTGGTCATCGTCCCGAGAGAGGACATAAAGACCACCAAAAAACATAATTATAAAGGTACCTTGAATTGCTTGAGACATAGCATAATACCTAGCTCCTAAAAATGAATTATATCCTGGCTGTGAATTCCCCAGATCGCTATAATAATTAGTAAAAATAGAAAATGGCTCAGAGGTTGAGGGCCATAATAGAATAGCTGCAAGAATAAAAGTTATTTCAAAAAATATAACACCTACCCCACAGAACGTGCTTAATGGCCACTTAAAAGGATTTTTTTTCATATGTTTTTCATCTCTACATATTTATTTTAAATTAAAAAAAAAAAGGTTAAAATTTCCATTTATTCATGGTATTTTATTGAAGATTTATTATTCTTCGTCGTCATTTACTAAATACTTTGTATAATCATCGTCGTAACTGTATAAGTGGAATTTTTTAGGACTTAATAGGAAATTTGGATCGACAGCTTTTTTCACATCTTTAAAAAATTGCATATATTCTGGTGTATAAGCCCCAGCTTCTACTACCGATTGCGAAATCGACTCTCCAAGCCAGTAATGGGCAGCACCATAACGAACTTGATCTCTTGTTTTCTTATGCCATAAATCCATTGCTACTTTACGTTCGCTATCTATGTTATCAGCTGAAAACGACCCTAAAACTACATAGTTGCCATTGGGTAAAAAGTATAGCATTGAAGCAAAGAATCCATAGTAGTTGCCCGGAGGGAGTTCATTTTTATGTTTAATACCGAAAGCAACATTTTTTTTTACAACTTCATTAATTGTTGAAATTGGAATTTTATGACACGTAGCAGCTCCGACTCTGGGAGGATTCGGGGAAAGAGTAGGTTGGAAAAAATGAAAACTCTGTTTCAAATTGTAGTCCCATTTTTCATCTTCCGTTCCCGGAAATTCAATGAGAAAAGAGGCATCATCTTTTGTCATAATATCATCAACTTTTTTGACTAGAATATCTAAGATTGCCGGATCGGTTGCTTCCACCGTTACTGAAACGTAAGGTCCTTTTGCTCTTGGTAATTTAAAATCTCCTGCTCCTAGTTGGGCTAAGAACATTTGAACAAAGATTGGGGGGAGTACCATTAAATCTCTTAATCCATCAGCAATTTCAAATCGTATTTTTTGCGACATTTCAAATATTTTTTGATAGTCATTTTTTTTAAGGATAAAAGATCTATTTTTTTTAAACTGTGGATCACGGAACAATCTAAGAAATGCCTTAGTTTTAATGCCCATAGTACCAACATCACCCATAAATAGCCCTGTGAAATCTGGAGAAACACCATATCTACAGAAAGGTTCGGCATACTTGTTTGCTGCAGACCCTGTCCGTATAATCGTTCCCTGTGGATTAGGAAGCACGACCTCAACACCTAAACATATATCAGGAACTAAACCATATTTGGTAGAGCCTCCTCCAGCGGTGCTATTTGAAAGGCCGCCTCCGATGGTTGCAGAATATCCACTTCCTGGACCAATAATGCCTGTTGTATATCCAGTAGGATGTATTTGTGAAACTAAATCTCCCCATGTAATTCCACACTCAACTATGACATAGAAATCATCCGTATTAACCTCGATGATTTTATTCATTCGTGTAAGATCTAATAGAATTCCTCCTTGGGTGACAGAACCTCCTACTAAATCAGCTCCTCCTCCTCGTGGAACCATAATAATTTTGTATTTGTTAGCAATTTTGACAATATCCGATACTTCTTCTGGAGTTCCGGGTCTCACGATAATATCAGCCCATCTGTCAGGAAAGGCCGGATCAACATTTCTTGAATATGCTGCTTTCATGAAATCTTTATCAGTTATGTAGTCGTCTCCAATAGCCTTTTCAATTTCCTTATATGCATCTTGAACTTTTGACAATTTTTTTCACCAATGTTTTAAAAATTATTTATTTAAATTTTCATTTCATTATAAATAAATCGATTTGTACTATATGTAAATCCTAATTTCTATTCTTTACACTTGATTCATGTACTTTGTAAGATTCAGTATCTCTCTATCAAAGATAAAGAGTCAATTTTGATACTAGATCATGATTTTTGTAAAATGATGTATAAAAAAAAGTAAAAAAAAAAGTTTTAAACCTTCTCAAAGATATGGACACACATCGCAGCTTCTCCAGAACCTAAGAATCCTCCTCCATTTTCAGCAAGAGCTAATTTAGGGTCCTTAACTTGTCTTTTTCCAGCCTCGCCACGTAATTGTGTTACTAATTCATGCATTTGAGCAAGACCAGAGGCTCCAATAGGATGTCCACGTGCTAATAATCCTCCACTAGGATTAACGGGGACCTTTCCATCAAGTTGAGTAGCACCACTCTCTACAAAGGGACCAGCTTCACCAACGGGACAGAGACCTAGGTTTTCTATAGTACTTAGCTCTCCAAAGGCCGTAGCATCGTGAACTTCTACTACATTAATATCTTCAGGCCCTAGACCCGACATTTCATAAGCAGCAGTTGAGGCCCTCTTACAAACATTGTCCTTTTTCCATGAGCCCGATTTCAAAATTGAAGCCCTTACTAAAACGGCTCTACTTTTCAACTCTGGATGATCATCTAAGTATTTCTCGGAACAAACAATTGCAGCGGCAGAACCATCACCAATAGGAGCACACATAGCCCTTGTTAATGGAAAGGCTACAACATAATCCTCCATAACCTGTTCTACAGTTTGAGGAAAAGTATACTGAGCATTTGGATTCATTGTCGAATTATTATGGTTTTTAGAAGCAATTATCGCTAAGTGCCGCTGTGTAGATCCATATCTTTTCATGTGTTCTTTGGCACCCATGGAATAAAAATCCATAAATACAGAATGTTGTTTCTTAGGGGCACCTGAAGTATCTCCTTTTTCTTTAGCAGCTTTTTCATTTGCTTCTTGAATCTGTTTTTTTAAACTTACGATAAGTTTTCTAGTTTTTTCCACATCAGTCCCTGCAAGAAAACCTGCCATGCTTCCCCCAGCACCACCACTACTACCACTCTTACCTTTCTTTCCACTCTTTCTAGGTTTACTAGGATAATACATTTTTTCAGTGCCAATTGCTAGCGCACAATCGTATATTCCAGCTTTTATAGCAGTCCACGCTCCATGAAAAGCATTACTTCCACTCGCACATGCATTTTCAACGTTATTTATAGGGATCTTATCAATACCATTTGCACTTAGTGCTACTTCACCTCGAATACAATGCTGAAAATCACTCATGCCCCATCCGGTATTGCTAAACCACGCTGCTTCTATATCTGCCCGGGTGAGATTACAATCATTCAGAACGTTTTCTAGGGAGTTGCCAGTCATTTGTTTGATTGACTGATCAATATTCTTCCCAAATTTAATTATCCCAACTCCAACTACATAGACATTATCACTCATAATTTACACCTTATTCTTTGAATTAAAATATACTATAGCTAATAAAATGTTTCTTATTATAAAAGTGATTTAAAACTAAAAGAAGAGTTATATAGATATTGACTGCTATTTTTATTTTGTAAATAATTTTCAAATATGAAATATGGATAATACTCTAGAAACAGCAATTTTTAGATTAATAAAGTTAATAGTATTTATTCTTTTTTGTTGATGTCAATTTCCGGGATAATGCCATGTGACAGGCAATAATAACCAGGACAACGTTTCTTAGCAATTTCGTTAATCTCAAGCAATTTTTCCTTAGTAGCATCACTTTCAATCAATAATTCCATTCGTAGATTATTTAATGGAGGATTTTCTGATATACCTAAAGCAGCTGATAGATCCATATCTGCAGTACCCTTAATTTTAAAACTTTTTAGTATAATTCCATCCATTGACGCCCATTTAACAAAAGTAGCAGAAAAGCAAGAAAGCAATCCTCCAATACAATACTGAACGGGATTTGGTGCGGTTCCACCACCTCCTAAAATAATAGTTTCATCCGATTGAACCAGGATTTCTCCTGCTTTTTCAGTTTTCAGTTTTGTTTCGAATTGGGGACCGTTTTTTTCGCCTAATCTCCATATTCCTTCAATTTCTAATTTTTTAATAGTGCTAGAAGGTTCGTCTTCAGCATTTTTAATAGTTTCTTTAAAAACATCAATATTTATTCTATTAATCATCTGTTAATCACACTCCTACTTTTAAGAGTATTTGATAATAACTAAATATTTAACAATGCCGATTATAAATTATTAAAAACATAAAGAGAGTCTTGTAAACTGATTCCGTCTCTTAGAATACTCGTATACTCGTGGGATTTTTTATGATGCTTTTCTTTTATGACCTAAAGGAAAGAAAAAGAAATTTCCTCTCTAATATTACATTTTCATTCTTCTTTAATGATATAAAAGAATTTAATCAGTGATCTCTAAATCTAATGATTTAAGATCAGCACGATATCTGCTCATTTCTAAAGCACTTCCATTTTCTTTTACTAAAACACTTATTACAGGGAAACCGTCATTTTTATAAGAAAAAGCGAGAGAAAAATCCCTAAATCTTAGGATTATTGATCCAGCTTTTATTTTTATTGATGATTGGTAGGATCTTAATGCTTCTGCTAAATGAAGAATTAACTCTGGATCAAATGTTAATTTTCCGGCTTCATTTCTTACAGAATTTTTCTTATATCTCCCACCATTATATTTTCCAATTTCCTTCAACAAATAATCCTTATTGGCCTTTTCCTTTTTTTCTATGGAGAATAATGCTATTGGCATGTTTTTAAGGGATTTAATTCGAGATACTGTGAGGTGTTTTAACTCTTTAATAACTTTATTTGGTGTGTATCCTCTTTCCTCTAGTTTTTCTCTAAAAAAATTCCTCAGGTCGTCTTGCAATATTGGATTTATTTCATTGGTAATGATTTTTTTAATTATTTCACGTGATATTCCAAATAATGCCATTAGGGGATTTCTATTAATAGGTGATTTTCCATAAGGAGTTTCAAGGAATAATCTAATCTGATTTTCATTGTCAGCACTCTTTTCAAAAACTTCCATGATTTCAACCTGAATTTTATTAGATAAAGCAAATCCAAAAAATTCAGCTGATTTCTTGATATCTCCTCTTGTTTGTTTTGCAAATAAATCAATTATATGTAAAAAACTCGATGTAATTATGTAATTATCGTCGATTTGATTATCAGGTAAGTGAAAAAGGGGGATTCCATTGAAAGTAATGTAAACTGCGACATCATCTTCTAAATCTTCCCTATTCAGTTTTTCATTTGCACCCATGGATTATTCTTTTTTTCTCTAAAAATTTGTCCTTTATATTTCTAATATTGAAAGTACAGCTTATGAAAAAAATATATTGAATACTATTTGTGACTTAATTTTGTAAAGATAGATTTATTATTAAAATTCATGTTTTATTTTTCGTCTAACTTTTTGTGTTTGAAATAGTTATAGGTATTTATTTGGACTTAACAATACTTGTAATAGATATCACTTAGTAGATTCTAATTCTAATGTTCTAAAATCACTAAGATATCTATTCATTTCCATAAGATCTCCTTGTCCCATTATAAATACACTAATAACAGGTAACCCATCTTCTTTGTAAGAAAATGAAAGTGAATAGTCTTTAAATCGCAGAATTATTGCTTCAGTCTTTATGTGAGCAGCGGTCTGATAAGATTTTAATGCCTCTGCTAGACCTATAATCAAATCAGCTTGAAAAGTTAGTTTTCCCTTCTCGTCTCTAACGGGATTGCTCTTATATTTTCTAATATTGTAATTACCTATTTCTTCTAATTTATACGTATTGAGTTTCTCCTCCCCTGCTTCAATTGAGAATAACATGATCGGCATAACTTTTGAGGAATGAATGTTGGATGGCGTAAGATATTCTAACTCGTTTATAATTTTTTCTGGAATGTATCCACTCTCTACTAATTTTTCTTTGAAGTATTTAATTGTTTCATTTTGAATAACCGGATTTATTTCGTTCTTTTTTATTTTAGATATAATTGCTCGTGTTGCACTAAATAATGCTGCTATGGGGCTTCGATTAATAGGTGACTTACCATAAGGTGTTTCGAGGAAGAGTCTAACTTTATCAACACTCTCTAAATCATCATCTACAAATTCCATGATCTCAACTTGAATTTTATCAATTAAAGCAAAACCATAGAAATCAGCTGATCTTCCTATATTCTCTCTTGTTTCTTCAGCTAAAATATCGATCGTATGCAAAAAGCTTGACATTAGAATATAATCATCATTACCTGGAGTATAAGGCAAAGAAAACAATGGAATACCATTGTAAGTAATATAAACCGCTACTTTTCCTTCTAATTCATTTTTATTTGATTCAGTTTCCATGTCCATAAAGAAATCATTGTTTTTTGAAATAGAAGTTTTATTTTTCTATTTTCGTCACATAAGAAGAATTATTCTTGTCGGTATAATTCAATATAAATTTACATTAAATAATCTTTTATATTTCGATAATACAAACAAAAATTTTTTACATAGTATTGAATTCTATTATTGTATGATTAAAGTAGCTGGCATCCAAATTGCTTCTGTATTGCTGGATGCTCAAAAAACATGGGAAAAATTAGCACGTTATATCAGAGAAGCAAAATCAAATGGTGCAGATTTAGTAACATGGGGAGAAACCTTGATCCCTGGGTATCCATATTGGGTATGGGAGCAGTATCCCTATAATTATCATAAAAAAATTTATGGGAAATACTTCGAGGAATGCATTAAGCTTGATGAAAGCTCCATCATTGATGAAATGAAGGCTTTAGCTAAAGAATTAGGTATAATGATGATGGGAGGTATTGCAGAAAAATATGGTGGGTCTATTTATTGTACTCTTTTAACTATAGGTCAGGAGGGTGAGATTTTAGGAAGACATAGAAAAGTCAAACCTACCTTTTTAGAAAGAACGGTTTGGGCAGATGGTGATGGTTTGGGACTTAAAGTGTATAGTTTAAATGATGTAAAAGTTGGAGGGCTTAATTGTTGGGAGAATTGGCTTCCTTTAGCAAGAGCTAGGTTACATCTTCAAGAAGAGATACTGCATGTTGCTGTTTGGCCTGGGAGCTTAGAATTAACGAAGGATATAACCCGATTTATTGCTCTTGAAGGTAGGTCTTGGGTTATATCTATTTCTGGTCTAGTGGTTCCTTCAGAATTGTCTCATTTAGAAGAAAAAGACTTTCCTATTAAAGATAAACTTGAATCTCGAACTGCTCTATGGAATGGAGGATCAATGATAGTAAATCCCCGAGGAAAAGTTGTAGCAAAGCCTCTTGTTGGTAAAGAAGGTATTATTTACGCTAATATTGATCCTTTAGTTGCAACACAAGAACGTCAGGAATTTGATATTAGCGGCAATTATTCACGATTTGATATTTTCAATAAACCTTAAATCTTTATTTAATACTTAAAAAAAAATTGAAATCTAGAAGTTGATTTTATTTTATTCGGAGATGATGTAGCATATTCAACGGATCTCATGATTTCTTCACCAAAATTTAAAGTATGATTATTTCAGACTATTTTCATATTTTAGCAAATCAAGAACTAATATGGAGAAGCTTTTTCTATCTTTAAACCATTCAAATCCTAAATTAATTTTCTCTAAATAATAAGATTTCATGTCTAGTGTAGTCTCAATTAATAATAATCGGCATGCGATTAATTTACTAGCTTCAAGCGCTTTTTTAAGGGCAATATTAATCATCGTGCGTCCAATATTATTCCCCTTAAAATTTTTATCTACACCCATTCTCCCTAATAATACAATTGGTATTTTGTCAATTCCATAGATACGAGCATCTCCAGTATTTAATTGTGATGCCAGTATGGAGAAATAAGCAACTACTCGTTTATTTTCTTCAATATAAAATATATAAGTATTTGAAAGTTTTCTAATTTGATTTGGAATTGCCAAATTTTTTAGGAAATAATTGATATCGTCATCTTCACAATTAAAATCATCAATTTTGAAAGATTCATCAATTATATTAAATGATAATTGAGTCAAGGCTTATTTTCTCTTGCTATTTCTTCTAAAGAAATAGAACAGTTATTTTTTATAAGCTTTTCATAAAATTTATGAGCGGATCTAAAAGCAGCTTTGGTTTTTTTACTAATCTCGTTATTTTCCAAAATTTCTTTCAATCTATTTATGTCAGTCTCAGTTTCTATTAGGTCTTCATCGAAATGAAAAAATAAATTTTCTTTGAGATTTTCTTTCTCTTTTTCTATTTTTTTTTTCCTATTTATTGAAGTCATTATTATTATTATATTACTATATTAACCTTAAATTTATAACTATTTTTTGAAGAAGAATAATCATCTGCTTTGTTTTTATAATTCTATTATCCATTCTCTATTAGCCGTTTTTTCTTTAAATTCATCTAGACTAATAATATTTCCTTTTTTACTGTCTTCCAAACCCTTAAGAATTTCTTTTTTTGCAAAAAGCTGGTACATTGCTTCATCCATATCCTCTGGTTTGGTATTCTCTGGAAGTTCTTTTATCAGAGTTAAAATTTTCTCAATCATACTTCTACTCATAATTCACCATCATTAATATAACAATTCTCAATATTATAAACTCGTATCTTTCTCTTAAATTTTTACTTTATTTTAAATTTAATTTTTAAAGTCAAAAGAATAATATTATATGTTAAAAATCAAGCTCCATAGTGAGAATACATAATCAAGGTTTAATAAAAATTCATTAAGATTATTACTAAATATAAAAATAAAAAAAAAGATTATTGACACATTCTCTTAATACAGTCTATTTGCTCTTCTGCTTCTTTTATCATCCTTTCCAATAATTCTTTACAGGTAGGGATATCGTGCATCAATCCTATTGACTGACCAACTTGCATTGCTGCATCATCTACATTTCCCGTATCCCACGCTTTCGAAATTCTCTCACCCATTATCAACGGTGCTAAATCTTGAATTGTTCCGCCTCGTGCTTCTATTTCTAAAATGTCATCAACTAGTTTATTTTTTAAAGACCTAGCTTGCAGACCTAAAGATTTACCATGCAAAACAGTATCCATTTCTTCACGATCTACTATTTCCTGTTTTATATTGTTATGAGCGTGACATTCTTGAGTTGCAACAATACGACTTGCCATCATAACAGCGTCCGCACCTAAGGCAAGAGCTGCGGCTAACCCTACTCCGTCCGCGATTCCTCCTACAGTTATTACGGGAACATCTGGAAAAGTTTTACACATTTTATTAGTTAAAACCATCGTGGTTACATCGTCATCTAAGGGATGTCCACCTTCTTCTATTCCCGCTGCCATGATTCCATCATATCCTACTTTTATAGCATGCCTTGCATGTCTTACTGCTCCCACTTTGTGAAATAACCTTACTCCAGCGTCTTTTAACATTGTGATAAATTCCATTCCCAACATTGAATCAATTGGAGCTCCAGAAATTTCAAGCCCAGCAACCTGTTCTTCAGCACAAATTGTTAAGTATTTTTTGTAATGTCGCTTAGTAAAGCGAAAACTTGGCAACATTGTGACATTTACATGAAACGGTTTATCTGTGAGTTCTTTGGTTTCCTGAATAGCTGTACGGAAATCCTCTGGTTTATCCCATGTAAGGGCAGTAATACATCCTAGACCTCCTGCATTTGAGACTGCAGCCGCAAGTTTAGGGACACCCAACCACATTAATCCCCCCATAACTATGGGCTTTTCTATTCCATACATTTCTGTTATTCTTGTTTTTATAACCATTTTCGATAACCTGAATTAAATAACTTGTTAGATTATTAACTAAATTTTAAGATTAATAAAAAAATAAAGGTTTGCAATATGAAAACATTTCTTCAAATTATATTTCATAAAAAAAATAAATAAAAAAATTAAGAATGAGTTATTAAACTCATTTATTCTTTCTAACTACATTTACCGGCAATACATTTTATTTGATCTTCTGCTTCCTTTATCATCCTATCCAGTAATTCTTGACAGGTCGGAATATCATTGATCAATCCTACAGTTTGCCCAACACCTATTGTTGTGTCATTTACATCTCCGGTGGCATAAGCTTTATTCATTCTTACACCGTTTATGTAAGGTGCTAAGTCTTGTATGGTGGCCCCCTTCTCTTCTATCTCCAAAACTTTCGCTACGAGCTCATTTCTTAAGGCTCTGCCTTGTAAACCAATAGACTTACTATGTAAAACTGTATCCATTTCCTCTCGATTTACTATTTCATTTTTGAAATTCTCATGAACATGACATTCTTGAGTTGCTACAATACGACTTGCCATCATGACCGCATCAGCACCTAAAGCAAGAGCAGCTGCCAACCCTACTCCATCTGCGATTCCTCCCACCGCTATTACAGGAACATCGGGAAAGGTTTTACACATTTTATTGGTTAGCACCATCGTAGTTACATCATCATCTAAGGGATGTCCACCTTCTTCAATTCCAGCTGCCATAATAGCATCATATCCTACTTTTACTGCATGCCTTGCATGTCTAACAGCTCCTACTTTGTGAATTAACTTTACTCCGGCATCTTTTAACATCGTGACATATTCCATTCCTAAAAATGTATCAATAGGGGATCCGGAAATTTCAAGACCAGCCACTTCTTCTTCAGCGCAAATTGTTAGGTATTTTTTATAATGCCGTTTAGTCACGGTAAAACTTGGTAACATAGTGACATTTACATTAAACGGTTTATCCGTGAGTTCTTTGGTTTCCTGAATTGCTGCACGCAAATCCTCGGGTTTATTCCATGAAAGTGCGGTGAGACAACCTAAACCTCCAGCATTCGAAAAAGCTGCCGCAAGTTTTGGTAAACCTAGAAACATTAAGCCCCCCATAATGATGGGCTTTTCAATTCCATATAATTCAGTTATTCTTGTTTTTATTACCATTTTAAACAACCAAAATCTATAATTAATTTGATAATTCACTATTGTTTAAGATTTATTAAAAAATAAAAGTTTGTAAAATGAACATTATTCTAGAAATTAAGGTTCAAAAAAAAAATAATTATGAAATTTAAAAAACGTTAATTAATAAATTTATTATTTAAATCCACATTTACCAGCAATTCAATTTATTTGTTTTTCTGCTTCCTTAATTATCCTATACTGAACATCTTTACAGGTGGGAATATCATTGATCAATTCTAAAGTTTAACTAACGCCAATTGTCTAGTCTTTATTATCTCAAGTAACCTATGATTTCTTCATTCTTTCTCCAGT
>SDBS01002804.1_pt1 | contig 17243 bp, 12 predicted proteins | sample 2277091 | NCBI WGS metagenome assembly SDBS01 (sample SAMN10404972, study PRJNA504765) | marine sediment metagenome | isolation source: marine sediment core GS10_PC15, 163 cmbsf | place: Arctic Ocean: Southern Knipovich Ridge | collected 2010 | reverse complement strand
AAAACTGATAATATCTGTTTCAATCTGCTCCTGCCTCAGGGGAGATGCCCCGAAGGGCATCTACCCTCAGACCCCTACTTATTAGAACTTTAGTTATGAATGGCTATGGCCATCAGGATACGGGCCTGATATTGTCAAGGTTATCGTACCGTCGAGGGAGTCGGTCATCGGCAGCCAGCAAGAAGCGTTGGCGGTCTTGACCTTGTAGTCGTTGAAGCCCTTCGTCAACTGGATGACGTCCGGCTTGATCATGGTGGGCAGCAGCGCCGCAATCTTCTCCGCCCCTACCGGCTCCGCGTTGGACAGCGTATGCAGCGAGCCGGCCGCGGCCGCTCCGTTCTGTCGGAAGGCAGCCTGGAGACCCTGGTTCGATGCCAGCTTCGCCCAGAAGCTGTTGAGGTCGGTCTGCCCGATGCTAGGAGCGATGGCCTCGAGCACGGAGCCTGTCTTCCACTGCACATTCGGCGGCGCGGCCGCGGTCTTCTCCTTGGGCTTGCGGAAGCCCGCGTCCTTCTTCTCGAGCTCCCTGATGAGATACTCCTCAAAGGCACTGGCCGTCTTCTCACCATCGGCCGAGCTCACCTTGCCCATGGTATCGCCCGGCACGACAATGCCGCCGCCACCACCGCCATGGTTCTGACGGAAAGGCGGGTACAACGAGCCGATGAGAGAGTGGTCCCCCGGCGTCTTGGAGGTGATGTCGAACGCCTGCGGACGGAACAAGGACTGTCGCAGCCTCGCCTCGGTCAGCGGCACGCACTTCGAGGCGTCGTTGACGATGAGGTCGAACGGGCTGAGCTTCTTGTCCTTGATCACCACCGGAACACGCACCGTACGGATGCCGGCCGCTTGCACCTGCTGCAGGTCCGTACCCATCTGCGCCTCGGACTGGTTGGAGATCTCGACGTGGCCCATACCATAGCCGCGCTCACCATCCACTTTGCTCATCACCACATGGGGCTGGAAATCGGCGACGTAGGGAACCTGCTTGTAGAGCTCGTCGAGGATCTCCTTGGGCCAGACGTTGGGGTCTTCCGGAAGGTCAACCTCACCTGCGGTCTTCTCGAACGTGATGTCGGGCTCGATGAATAGCGGCTGCACCATGGTGTTCCTCACTAGACGGAGATTATCGCAGACAAAGCGGCCTGAACCACAGGGACCTTGGTCATCAGGACTATGCCGAACACTCCCGTGTCGGTCGGGTTGATCTTGTCCCCACCCGTTCCAACGCCGGTTGCGGTGAAGAGCGTGTTGAGCTCAGCTCCGATGTCGGCAAGAGTCTCCCCACCCCCATCCTCAAAGCTGAAGGCCCATGCCGGACCGGCATCGAGGCTGGCCTGTAGACTGGCGGCGAGCTTGAGGGCACCGAGCTTGATCTTCAATGCGATCTCGATGGCTATCTTGAGCAGGCCCAGCCGCACAGACAAGGCAGTCGCCAGAGCTACAGTTGCAGAGAGTTCCGCACTGAGGCTCAGGGTGATGGAAGGAAACTGAAGAGCTGCGGCAAGCGCTGCCTGCAGCTGAGCCAGAGCAGACAGAGCGAGCTGCAACGCCAGGAACGGATCTCCGATCTGCAAGGTGAGCGTGGCCTGAAGCGCTAGGGATGCGTTGAACTGCAGGCCGAGCTCGGCGAGGAATGGGCCTAGGCCAATAGAAAGCAGGGCATCGAGCTGCGCGGACAACGGGATGATGCCCAACGCAATGGCACCTGAGAGTCCTACGTTGAAGCTACCCAGAGCGCCGCCAGTGGGTGAACTCAAGCTCATCTCATACCTTGACTGCTACTCACACTTTTATAGTTGGGTTCCCGCTCGCCACCATCCCAGTGAACATGGCTCCGGACATGATGAAACCCGGCGAGGGAGGAGCCGGAGGGGGCAGTACCTGAGCCAGAATGGGAACGGGCGCAGTGATAGCAATGTTCACGATAGAGCCCACCGATGCCACCGGCTTCGTACCACCGTTGAGGGTAAGCACGCCACCCCCAGTTCCGAGCTCCACCGCGTCACTGCCCGTCATCCGCAGGAACGATGAGCCCTCCCCCGACTCGATGAGGACCTGCCTCTTGCCCCGCAGCTTGAGGTCCTCGTCGGCGGTGATCCACAGGCTCTTCTTCACCCGCATGGTGACGCTGCCCTCAGCGCGAATCATGCCGCCGCCATCACGGTCGAACTGGATCTTGAACTTCGTGCCGCCGCGGGCGTCGTCGGTGGGCGTGCCGTTGTCCGTCTCGAACCCGCCGGGCGCCATGCAAAACTCGAAGGTGACTGGGGCACCGGTGGCGATCCCGAGCTGGCTCATGCTGCTCGACTCACCCGCGTCTCCAATAGGCTCTGGGACTGGCTCATGGATCTTGCCGAAGCTCGCTCGGATGTCGGCGAACTCATCACCAGCGAAGACGCGGAAGGTGTGCTTGTACTCCGTCTCCTGACCTTCGTCCGGTGAGCCCTGAACGATTCCCCAGTTGACCGATCCTCCCGTGTTGAAGTGGTTGTAGTTCTCACTGATGTCGGTCATGAGGTTACCCAGCGGGATGCAGATGCGCTGGCTGAGCTCGGTCGCGCCGAACTGCAGCACCCCGCCACGGTGCAGGATGCAGAAGTTGCCATCTCGCCCCCGCATGACGATGTCGCCCATCTTCGGGCGCTTCCGGCCACCGGCATACGTTGAGCCCCGTTGAGTAGCGAAAGCCTCCTGAGGGTTATTGAGCTCTTCCTTCGTCAGGGGGAGCTGCTCGGGCGGCATGATAAACGCCATCACGAAGGGAGCCGACCCATCACTTGGGATGCACACCACACACTTGGCTCCGACATCGGGAGTGCAATAGATGCCGTCGCCGTTATTGGGGTGCATGTAAGGCGAGGCCACCTGAATGTCGAAGAAGCGGCGCCGGTCGAAGATGGAGGTGCAGTCCACCGTCCAGTTCGGCAGGTTGACGTTGACCACCCGACACTCGAGCACGAGGGTACCGAACACCCCCTCTGGCTTCGTCCAGGAAGACCGGAACTTGCTGGTCCACCTAACACTGAGAGGGTTCTTGAGGTACTTGTCCTCGTCGGCGATGCCTTTGACCCTCATATCAGTATCCGAACGTCGGCACGCCCTTCAGGTGAGGCTTGAGTCGCTTGTGCTTCTCCGTCATGCCGAACTCAGCACCGTAAACCATGCCCGGGATGGGGTGCTCCCCGTGCAGGTTCGAATAGCCCCCGGTGGCCGCGGCGTCCACAACGCTGTCCCGCAGCCGGTTGTGGTTCATCTTCGCCATCCAGTCCTCTTGCACCGACAGCGGCATCATGTCGACACCCTTGAGGATGGGGGTGTGCTTGATGGGTCTGCGCCCTGCTGCCGCCAGCTTGCGGTTGGTGGCGGCCACCTGAGACGTAGGCTGAAACTCTCCCTTGAGGATCCCCGGAGCGTCGCCTGGCGCGCGCACGCGCGTAAGGTTGCTCATCCCCTTGACCACCGTCTCGATGTGCTGACGTCGTACCCCCTCCGGCTTGTACAAGCTGTACAGCTCATTGGTCAGGTGGTTCTGGACCTTCTCCATGCTCCCGGTCGTTCGATACAGGTCGTGCATGTTCACGAAGGTGCGGTTGGGATCACTGAGCAACGTGCCCTTCTGCACCCGCTGGCCCACCTTGGGCGGAGACCACTTGGTCCCGCCCATCTTCAAAGTCCCGGGTAGCTGCTCGGTCAGGTGTCGGCCCCCGCGGTCAAGGGGAACGAAATGCTGCTGGCCTGAGATGGTGATGTTGGTGCCGAGCTTACCCTTGTCGATGCGCTCAACGGTCCCAGTCGCCTCAGACAGCTTGGCTGCGTCAGGGATCTTCTTGGGCAGCTCCGTCAGCTGCTTGATGCGCCCGAACATACCCAGGGTCTTACCACCAGCTCCGGCGATACCACCGGAGTGGAACGCTTTGAGAGACAGCTGCACTGACCTCTCCCCCAGTGACTGAGCTGCTAGTAGACCTAGGTTGGTGCCCAGCGCATGGGGCCTACCGCTGGGATCGAGCCCAGCGCACTTCTGGCACAGGCCCTTGCCGTGCTCGCACTTGATGGGGCTGCGCACCGCCAACTGAGCTTTTCTATCCCCAGCTCTGATCTGCGACACCACGTCGGGAGATAGCAGCGTCCCAGCCTTGAACGTCCGGCCTCGGGCCTTCACGTCGGCGGCGAGCTCGCGGTCGTAGACGTCATCGGACATGGCGCTCATTCCGATGCCACGCTGAGTCCCACAGTCCTTGCCGTTGACCTGCAAGCTCATGGTGGTGTTGATGAGCTGCTTGGAGAAAAAGCCGGGGTCTCGGACCTCCTGAACCTTCTGGGCCACTCCCTTGCGGGCTCCCGCCATCTGCGTCCAGTAGCCAGCCACATCCAAGCCCTCGGCATAACTCTTCGTCACAGGCGTGGGGATGACCCTACCTGTGGAGTCCTCGAGCAGCATGGGCGCAACCTTGATCTGCCGGTACTCGTTCTCCTTACGCAGAGCCCCCGAGTTGACCATCTGAAACAGGTTGTCGTCCTTCCGGAGTGCCTTCTTCTTGTGAGCGGCCATGATCTGACTAGTGGCCTTGCTCCACTCCTCAACCGCCCGCTGATCCTTGGCCTCCTTGCCTAGACTCGAGGCGTTGATCATATCCACCCGGCGTTGGGTCTGACGAACGACGGGGTCTCTGGAGGCCTTGTCCGTGGTGAAGTCGTCCAAGCTGAGGGTGTGCGTAGGCAAGGCGATAACCTTGGTCCCGCCTTTCTTCTCGGCCGCCTTGATAGCGTCGGGCCCCACAGCGTTGGGGTTCTTGATGCGAACAGCCCCATAGGCTGCGTCGAACCCAAGGTCCTTGAGCTTGTTGGCCGACTCTGCGAAGTCTCCCTCGTGGTTGGTGGCAATGTCGGTGTAGAGCTTCGACATCTGCTTCTTGTCGAGCACGTACTTGGTATCGGTCAGCATCTTCTTCTGCATCGGCTTGGGCACCGCCGATGCCAGTAGGATGCGACCAGGCGTGGTGATTCCAACACCAGCTACATTCACAGCCTGAGTGAGGGGCACCTTGCCCGCCTCAGCTGCTTGCAGCACAGCCGTCGGATCCTTGAACTTCTTCGTGGCCTTACCCTTCACCCTGCTCATCTTGTACAGGCCCAGCGCACTCTCGTGAGAAGGAGCGTGAGCTATGCGCCCCGTGGCCTGGTTGAAGAGGTTGTTCGACGGATACATCTTGCGTGCCTCGTCCACCGCCTCGGTAGAGATGGGCACGTAGGCGCTCATGGTGTCGCCGTCAAAGTCGGCGTTGTAGCCACTGGTGACGAGCGGGTGGATCTGAATGGCCTTGCCTGGAGCTCGGAAGGCGTTGAAGGCCTGCACCCCGTGCTTGTGCAACGCGGGATCGCGCTTGAGTAGCAGCGGACGCTCCTCCATGACCAGGTCCAACGCCTTCTGCACCTGCTTGTTCTTGTGGCTCCCCTTCTGCTCGAGCAGCTTGCCGGCATCGAGAGAGGTTTCCGCCACACCCGTGTCCACCATCTTCTTGATGAGGAACGGACGGAACAGGGTCGTGGCCTTCTCCGTGGGCAGGCCCACCTCATCAAGGCCCATCGCTGGCTCCGGTATAATGGTGGAACGCATCGACAGGTCTTGGCGGCGACTGAGCAGGGTCTTCTGGAAGTAGCCGTTCTTGGGCTGCGCTCCCGCAATCTGGAGCATCACTCCCTTGTTCTTGCCCTCCCGGTCAGCGTGGCTCATGCCCACGCCCATCATGGCCTTGAGCCCATCGTAGAGCGCAGCGCGGTTGCCCTTCTTCGTCGTGTCGTCCAGGTACTTCTGCGACGGGTCTTTCATCTGCTCGTTGAGCGACCCAAGCTCCTTGTACAGACCGTTGAGGTCCGCCCACCTGACATTGCCGTTCGGCAAGACGGACGCAGGCCGCATCGCCGGCGGCAGCACCGGGACGTTCGACATCGTGTACGCATCCTTCGGACTCATCTCCAGGTCCTTCAGAGTGCGCAGGTACTTCACCCGCTTGAACGTCTTGTCGAGCTTTTGGGTGCTCTTGCCCTCGATAAGCTTGGCCGGATCGACCTGAATCTTGTCGAGGTCCGTCTCGGCGCTCTTCAGCTCCTTGTCCACATCGAGCTTGTCAAGCAGGTGAGTGATGCCGGGGCCCCCGGCTAGGGAGCCGGGGGCATCGAGGGCCACCAGCTGACCTGTCTTCTTGTCGACGGCCTTGCCCCCCTCAATCACCGCAGCGTAGTCCTTCTTCGTCAGCCCCAGCACCTTCTGGATGGCGCCTTCGAAGACCGGGTTCGGCATAGGCTCGGACAGCTTGAAGTGGGTCCACTTCTTACCGCCGTGCCCACCGGTGGTCTTCACGTCAAAGAGACCGTCGCGGATGGGCTTTGGCTCCCCCGTCTTCTTGTCAATGGTGGGGTAAGTAAGAGACGATGGCTTCTTCACCTCACCGTTGGACATCGCGAGCACCTGCTTGTCCGTCAGCGGAGTCAGGCGCATCCGGTTGCCCTTCTTCTCCACGTTCACCCCAGTGGCTCGGAGCATGTCAGTGAACTTCTGAAAGGCGAAGGTGCTCTTCGGAGGAGGTAGCGGGTCGCCGTTCTGGATAGCGTTCCACACGTCGTTGTGCTGGCTCTTCCACGCCTTGCTATCCGGCGCCGAGTCCGGCCCCTCACTCTTCCACGTCTGCATCTCGCGGATGTTCGCCTTGGCGCCGTGCGCCAGCATGACGTACATGCCGAGGTTGCCCATAGACTGACCGCCGGTCTTGCCCCCGCTGGCCGGAATGAGGTTGTTGTCGTAGCTCTCCGGAGGAGCTCCGCTGATGCTCATCCCCGACCGTACGCTCAGCTTCTTGTCGATCTGATGGGTCAGCTTCAGCAGGTGCTGAGGACCCATAAGCGCCTTGCCCAAGCTCTTGCCCGTCTGCGGGTCGATGAGCTCCTCGGTGTCGCTCAGTCCGTGCTGCTTGAGCTCTCCCTTGACCTTCTCCAGCTGGTCGTCAACCTTGCCGAAGTTCTCCACGATGTAGGGCTTGCCAGTCTTCTTGGCGATCTTTCCCGCAGCCGTTTCGAGCACCTGCCCTACGTTCATGCGGCCGGGCACACCCGCCGGGTTGAGCAGCACCTCGGTGTGCTCCCCCTTCTTGGTATGCGGCATCTCCTTGTCCGGCAGCACCTTCGTGACGATCCCCTTGTTGCCGTGCCGCCCCGTGAGCTTGTCGCCTACCTGCATGGGCTCGACGGTTCGGACATGAACCGTGGTCTCGCCCTTCTTGTTCTTGTGGACGCCGACCACCTCGCCGGGGTGGTCCGACTCCCACTTCATCGACACGTCGGTGTGCGCTCCTGACACACTCTTGCGGATAGCGCCCACTCCCGTACGGTCCTTGAGCTCGTACGGCTTGGTGCCAACGACGAGTGGGTCACCCGTCTGCACCTTGGTGCCAACCTTCACGACACCCTTACCGTCCAGCATCTTGTACTGGTCCTTGTTGAAGGCCTCGACGTGCTGAACCTTGAACTTCTTCGGGTCGGTGGTGGTGTCCTTGTCCGCATCCATCACAGGCTTGTGCATGTGCACGCTGGAGAGCTTCTCGGCCGCGCTCTCGCTGATGACAACGCCATCCTCGAAGTTGTAGCCCTTGTACGGCATGTAGGCCACGGTGAGGTTCGTGCCCAGCGCCAGCTTGCCGTTCTTGGTGTAGTTCGTGTCGGCGACAGACTGCCCTCGCTTGACCTTGTCGCCCGGCTTCACGAGCGGCGTGGAGTCCATCAAGCTCTTCATGTCGTTGAGGGGGAAGTTGTCGTAGATCTGAACCTCCTTCTCCTTACCGTCCTTGCCCTTGACGAAGATGGCATCCTTCTCCACACGGGTGACCTCACCGTCAGTGGGCGAGACGTGGCCGGTGTTCTTACCCAAGAACTCCTCGAAGGTCTTGTGTCCCTTCGGCGCCCCCGTAGCTGTCTGCACCAGAGGCTCCTCCCGATGCTTCAAACTGATGGCTTGGCTGATGTGGCTCGTCGCATAGGTGGAACGGTTGCCCGAATTGTTGCCCATGAAGGGGATGAGATTGCTCGTGACTGAGAACATCTGCGACGGATGCATCATCACGTAGTCAGCGTCCTTGAACTTGCCCTTGGTGATCTCATTGTCCTTGACCGCCATCTTGACATTGGGGCCAACGGGCTTAGGCTTGCCCTTGGAGTCCCAGTCCACCTGGTCCGGCATGACGACGTTAGAGCCCAGAAACTCCTTGGGGCCGACGTGCTCCATCTTCCCGGTCTTGACGTTGAAGACGGGGATCTGTGCCTCCTTACCCTTCTTCTTCACCGCTAACGGCAGATGAAGAGTCACCCCAGTCTTCTCACTCTCTGGGGTGTGGATGGGATCGAGGAAGCCCAGGTGTGACGGATTGATAAGCTTGGCCTCCTCCATCACGGCCTGAGCGCTCTGGATACCACCCGGCCCCATGATGGTCGTCTTCATCGACGAGGCCATCATCTCCACAGGGTTGATCTGAGGAGCCACCTCAGCGGCAGAGTTCTTGGAGAACGTCTGGCGGACAGGCTCATTGAACGTGTCGAACTTCACCACGTCGCGGATGGTGCGCGCCGTGTTGATCTTGCGGAGCATCTTGTTGCGGATGCTCCGAGACGTCTGGAAGTTTGTCAGCTTGTCGTAGGCGAAGTCGCCGACGCCCCGCAGGTCCTTGAACACTAGTGAGTCCCGATCATCCTCTGGGATGTCTCCCTGCTCCACGCCGATCATCTTGGTCGTGGCCCTGCTGAGAGCGTCGCCATCGACGGAGTCGAACCTCTTACCGAGCGTCACCTCGGTGGAGTCCGGCCTCATCTCCGACTGCGCCATCGTCTCGGTGAAGTACTTCTCCGCCTCTTCCGGAGAGGGCGGGGCCTTCTTCCGGTCGGCCTTGTAGAACTTGGCAAGAGCCCCCTTGTTCCCCTTAGCCGTCTTGTTGGCCTCGAGGATGTCCTTGCCCCACTTCTTCTCGAGGTCGGCGTCGCTTACGCCCATCGCCTTCATGAGCGGATAGACGGAAATGGCCTTCGACTTGCCGCGCTCCATCATGAAGGCCTTCTTCTCGGGGTCGAAGGTGATGTCGAAGCTCTGCTTGTTGGGAACGTTGAAGCGGGTCTCGAGCTCGCCGGACTGTCGCCGGCGGGTATAAGCGCCCGGCTTGAGCTGCCACTGGTTGGTGACCTGGTACTCCTGCCCATCAACCACGTGGCTGTAGCGCCGGGTCACCATGGGCAGGTCAGCCATCTTCAGCTTCTTGCGCTGAAGAACTTTCCCCGACGCCTTGTCCTTCAGAGCCAGCGTACCAAAGACGGGGGCCGACCACGTCGAGCCTTCCATCTTCGCTTTCTTTTGAGCTCGAATGTCATCCGCCTTCATCCCGCTGTCGTCGACCTTCAGGTCCTCGAGCTCGAGAGTTTGGAAGCGGCCGTCGACAGGGAAGTGGTGATCTATCCCCTTGAAAACCTGACCACGCAGGTCATCGAACGTCTCCTTGTAGTCCAGGTGAGACATGTGCCCCAGATTCTACAGCAGCAAGAGACATTGCACACCGGGAATAAGAGCATGGAAGAGACACCTACTACAAGGAGGCGCACATGCCCGGTCCGGAAGAGAAAGACTCGAGCGAGGAGCTCCAGGATGACATCAGCCAGATGTACACGAGGGGAGAAGAGGATAAGGACGAGGACAAGGAGGAGGACGACAAGGAGGAGGACGACAAGGGGAAGGAGAGCGAGGACTGATGTTCTGGTTCGCCATCCTCACCGGCATTCTTCAGGGCATAGGAATGTGGCTGATCGAGGCTGCGCAGGACAATGCTCCTGAACCCATACCAAACCCTCCTAGCAGTACTCCCGGGCAGTAGGATGCTGCGTGACGCCTCCGCGCTTGGGCTTGTCGGTGCTTGCATCGATGACCCCAAGCGTGACGGGCGCGTCTGGCACATCGTCAACCTTTACGCCCCCATTGAGCGGCGGCATCTAGGCGGGATACGAGCAAAGCTCGTCGACAACAAGGGCTTCGTGACGTTCTGTAACCAACGGGACTTGGAGCTCTTGTTGGGGCTAGCGAAACCCGGCCAGCTGTGCCTCTGGATGGACAAGGATTACCCCGAGCTCGACAGTCGAGAGTTCTACGGTCTATGCGCGGATGAAGAAGACCTACAGGACGACTTGTTCGAGAGAGAACTAGTACTCCGCAACGAGCAACCCGGCGTCCTCCCCTTCGGGCTGGAGTTGACCCGACACCTACACCTGAGCTCCGGGCTTGACGTGGAGGAGCTCATCACCATGCTGTGGGACTGCGACCCCGACACGGGTTGGGGCCCCGACATCCGGCTTGAAACGGTCCACCACAGATGGACCAGCGTCGAAAGGGAGAGGGTTCTATGGGACCGGATCCAGATGAGCTAGAGGAGATGTACATCACGCCGCACGCCTGCGCGTACTGCGATGACTGGCTGTACATCACCGATGAGCTGATACTCGTTCAGGTCGTCTACACCAACTTCCTGGAAGACCACATCGAGTGCTACGACATCGACGATGGACAGGGAGGGTTCGTCTACGACCCCTGGTTCTACCATCTCGACTGCTGGGAATCAGTCATGGAGGAGCTGGACGCGCTGACGGAGGGTCAACCTCCGGTGGTCGATCCACTCGGCCACTACGACTGTTCTCAGTGCGGAAGCGGTATACGGGCTTGGGAAACCTCATGCCTGGTAACCCCCGGGGAGCTCCGACGCTCCCCCCGAGCCCCCAACGGAGTCCCCGGGATCCACTTCGACAACTGCCTCGGAGACCCACAACTCCTTTGCATCTCTTGCTCCCTCCAACTGAACGACGAGGTGTTCGAGATGTGGGATGTCTTTTCACACAACGGAGAATGCTCCGAAGGAACGCACCGGCGCTGCTGGCGTGACAACAACTGCCACGACATAGGGTGCCCCTGCCCCAAAGAACAAGCCTGCTAATGGCAAAGAAACAAGAAGAGAAGAAGGAAGACCAGGTTTACACCGCACGGGTGTCAGACCTGGAGACCTACCTCGTGGTGATGGCGCTCACGCCCATCGTGGACCCCGAGATCGGCCAACACCCCAACGACCCAAACTGCATATGGGGACCTGGGGTCAACATGGTGGGGCTCAACGCCACCCGTAAGTCCTCCCTGGTCCGCAGCGTCGGTAGGCGTACGGGCTTGGGAGTCTGGATCGCCAACGCCCCTACCAAACAACCGGACGACTTCGGCGGCGTCGTCGTTCCCACGGCCAACGGAATCGTTCTCGAGTGCATCCTGCCCCCAGCTCGGTCATGCATGGCAGCAGGTGGGGGCATCCTGGTCATCGACGAGATCAGCGACGCGCTGCCGGCTGTGCAGGCTGCCCTGCACTCCATCCCAGTCGAGCGCCGTGTCGGCGATCATCCTCTCCCACCGAGGACGCGCAACTGGACCTGCATGAACCCCATCGAGTACGCCACCGTTGGTCACGCCATCGGCTCCGGGCTGGGCAGCCGCTACGCCCACGTGTGGGTCGACCCACCTACGCGCCTGCAGTGGCGCAACTGGCTGAAGGGCAACATGACCAAGCTCATGAGAGCCGACGTCGGCGAAGCCCTGGTAAAACGGGAGTGGAACAAGCACTGGCCTCAGACCGTAGCGCTCACCGACAAGTTCATGGACAGCGTCGATGACGAGACGCTGCACAACCAACCCAAGCCAGACGACCCTCGCTCCGGCGGCCCCTGGCCCAACCCTCGCGGCTGGCACTACTTCTGCTGCGCCCGCACGGCCCTCAAGTGCCTTAACGGCCCCGCCGCTCTCGAGCTCGAGATCATGGAGACCCTCATCGGCCCGAGCGTCACCACAAAGTGGGCTTCCTGGATTGCCAAGGCAGACCTGCCCACCATCGAAGAGATCCTCAAGGGAGACTGGAAGATTGACAAGACCCGCCCCGACCGCACCCACATGATCTCCACACAGCTGTGCGAGCACATGAAGGGATACGAGAAGGTTGACCGTGCCTCCGCAATTCAGATGTCCATCCCAGCCTGGACTCAGGTGCAACGTCTCCTCAAGGAGGGTCTCGGTGACCTGGCAGTGGAGCCGGCCAAGTTGTTGGTTGCCGCCAACCTCGGGCCCGACTGCGGAAACGCAGACGTAGTCCAACTGTCCGAAAACGTCATCGCAGACATCTACTCCTCAGGCTTCACCGCGTTCGCATAATGGGGGCCGAAGAAGAAACATTCTCAGAGCATCTGATCGCGCAGAGTAGGGCGTACGTTACAAAGCGTGCGCCCTACATCGTGCAGACGCTCTACGCGCTAGCCCCGATCGCCATCTATAGGATCCAAACCATGCTGGTCACCGAAGGCCTGGTTATGGGCTACAACCCGCTGTGGGTCTTCAACGAGCCAGCGTTTCGACTGATGGACCCCAACGGTATATCCATCGGCTACCAGGTCATGGGCAGCTGTCTGTACCACGAGTGCTGGCATCCACTCCGCGGCATGGACCGGCTTGCAGCTCTGCCAAACCCCGAGCTCGCAAACGTGGCCGGGGACATGCCCATCAACCACGACCTACGAGTGGCAGGCTGGAAGCTCCCAGATTGGGTCATCTACCCCGAGTCCTTCAACCTAAAGCCCGGCCTGACCCTGGAGCAGTACTACTCGCAGCTCCAGGACAACTCACAGCTGCAGAAGCTCTTCGCCCAGGCAGCCAACGGAGGAGGGGTCAGCAACGGGAAACCCGGCAATGGGAAGCCAAGCATAGGCCCCTGCTCCGGACAGTGCGGAGGTGTAGCCAACAACCCAGTCAACAAGGAGGTCGAGAAGGAGCTCGACGCCAAGTACGGACGGCACGCCGCCGAGAAGGAGCAGATCAAGGCGGCCACCCAACGGGACATCAACCAGTACATCCAAGCCCACGGCCGCGGTAGCGCCACCGGTTTCTCCGAGGAGAAGATCGAGTTCAAGAAGCGGACGTTCAGCATCAACTGGCGCCGCGAGCTCCGGCATGCCTTCACCCGCGCTACCGGAAGGCTGGAGATGGGCGGCACGTCCTACTCCTACGCCAACCCCTCCAACCGCTCCATCCTCATGGGGGTCGTCAGACCTGGTCTAGTCTCTCGTCAGATCGTGTTCACGTTCGTGCGGGACACATCGGGGTCCATGGGACAGAGCCAGCTCAACAGTGCCAACAGCATCATCATCTCCATCATGGGGAAGATAGGTGTTCACCAAGTGTGGCTGCTCGACGCCGACACCGAGGTCAAACGAAAACCAACCCTGGTGACGCTCAGGGACATCCCCTATCTCGAGGCCCTGGGGCGTGGAGGGACCTCCTTCATACAACCGCTTGAGGCAGTAGCCAAGCTCAAGCCCAGGCCTGACATCTGCGTCTACCTCACCGACGGTGACGGCACGGCACCACTAAAACCGCCTAGGGGGCTACAGGTGGTGTGGTGCATCGTGCCCACACCGCACGGCCGCAAACCTGCTGACTGGGGTCGACTCGTCGTCTGCTCCAACGACCAGAAGCTACGAGAACCCTACTACGGGTGAGCAGCGCCGCCCTCGGGCGCTTCTCTTAGCCCCACATCAGACCAACGTCGTAGCTCTCCGCGGAGGTAACTGTTGACGTAGCGGGCTATACCCACTACACCGATCACATGAGCGGAGTGGTAGACATGACAGGCTGCTGCGTTGGCAGCCTGCTTGTTCTCTCAAGGGACCACACACGAAGAACAAAGCAGGCATACTGGAAATGCAAGTGCGCGTGTGGACAAGTGCTGACCGTACGTGGAACGTACCTTCGGAAGGGAAGGCTGCCCTACTGTCACTCATGCCCCCCGGGAGCGCGGTTCTGGGGTCGGGTGAATCAAAAAGAAAGGAGGTCTTGCTGGCTCTGGTTAGGATCCCCTGGCGACGATGGGTACGGGCAGTTCAAGAACGAAGGAAGGACTGTCAGGGCGCACAGATTTGCCTACATGGATCAAGTAGGGGAGATCCCAGAAGGGCTACTCGTCTGCCACAGTTGCGACACCCCCCTCTGCTGCAACCCGGCCCACCTCTTCTTAGGTACTGCACAAGATAACGAAGACGATAAAGTCAAGAAGAAGCGGCAGGCCAAAGGCATCGAGCACGGTCGCTCCAAGATGACGCCAACCACAGTCAAGAATCTACGTAGACGAAGAGCTGCCGGGGCCTCCTACCGTACACTGGCCAAAGAGTTTGGCATTGATCACACCACCGTAGCTCAGATCGTGCGGGGGGAAACCTGGGCACACGTCATATAGCTGGAGTGGCTCGTCTTGGAGGAAGCTGCTCTGGATTTGGTCGAGTGTCTAACGGAACCCCCACGCCGGCGTTAGCCGGCTGCTGCTGGCCCCCACCTATCTGAGCGAGGAACTGCTTCACGAGCCCGGCAAGCTCGGAACTCTGCGCTGCAATGGCATCGAGAGCCATCTTCTGCTGATCAGGAGGAAGCTCGGCAATCTGAGCGGCGTAGGACTGCGCCATCTGCATCATGTCCGGTTGCTGACCCTGCGTCATTACCTGCTTCGGAGGCATGTTCATGGCCTGCCCTGACCCGAGCTGGCTGCCAGCCTCCTGAGGAAGTCCACCCATGCCCTGCGCCGGCTGCCCACCACCAGGAGGTAGCATAGGTGGAGATCCAACCGTGGCACCACCAGGACCGCCCGGCTCCCCGGGAGCGTTCGGAGACATCTGAGCCTCAGCCATCGCCTGCTGCGCCTTAGCCTGGTACTTCGACATGATGAGCGACTGCTCACCCTGTACCTCAGCCATGGCGATCTGCTCCTTCTTGGTGGACTCCAGGCGCTTGTCCATCTCTCGGTTGCGGATATCGTCCTCGTCCGACATGTCGTAGTCAGCATCGGCCAACAGACTGGTGTCGCTGAGCTTGCCAGCTCCGTTGAGCTGGAAGAGGTAGGCCTTGCGCTGCAGGTCGTCGGCCATCTTGAACGGCTTGAACCTAACCGTTGCTTCGGGCCACTCCATGAAGTGGGCGACGGTCTTCATCACCCACTGCGCCATGAGCCGGTGGCGGCCGACGTAGCTGATGAAGGCGTTCTCCAGCATCCGCATCGACACGTTGGTGCCGGCGTAGCTGAGGCCGCCCATGAGGAACTCCCTCGGTACGCCCATGCCCATGATGATGTGTTCGCTAAGCGACTGCATCTCGTTGAACAGGAGCAGGGCCTTGCCGTCCCCGCCGATGGACTGCTGTCCGATGGGGATGGGCATGATGGGGAAGTAGTTGTTGTCGAAGCGCCAGCGGGCGATCTCCTGCGACACCTGGTCGCGCCAGTCCACCAGGTTGATGGTGGTGAACGGGTCGGAGGTGCCGCTCGCCGCCTGCGGGAAGAGACAACGCAGCGGCACAATGTGCTCGAGCAGAATGGCCTCTTGGGCCTTCTTCATGATCTGCAGGTAGAACGTGTCCTTGAGCACCGGCAGGATGAGCGGGGTGCCCCATCCACGGTCCTGCCACGCCAGCGTCGGACGCTTGAGGTGGAAGAGGTTGTCCTTGCTCAGAACCACACCCTTACGCTGGCGGATGGCCTGGATGAAGATCTGCGGAGTCGAGCAGACCACATCCTTCTTGCCGATGACGATGTCGTTCCGCAGCGGACCTGGGATGGTGTAGAAGTACGTGCTCTCACCAGTGATATCGTTGTACGTGATCTCGATGTCTTCGACGTTCCAACGCAAGAGGCGGACGCCACTAGCGTTCTTCACGTAGTGATCCCAGGCAAGAGCCGGCCCCTGGTGGTTGCACTTCGGACAGGTCAGGCGGAAGTCGTAGTTGGTGAACTTCCAGTGGAGCTTGATCTTGTCGGCGCGCTCCGACCAGTTACACCCACGACACGTGAGGTACTTGTGGAAGGGAAAGCTCAAGCTGGTCGGACAGTTACCGTAGGTGTGGTAGTCGAGCCCAGCCTCAATCTGGAACGAGCGGTACTGTAGGTGGTCGTGAAAGTACTCCGTCCACCGCTTCTTCACCTGCGGGTTCTCGTGGTCGATGATGATATCGGTAATCGGGTACTCGGACAGCTTGAAGACCGTCGCGTTGACCAGGGGGTTCGTCAGGAAGTAGTACCTGCAGTACCTGAACAGGTGCTTCATCGACGTCGGCATGTACGTGTGCGCGATATCGAAGAAGGGGCTGGGGTAGTTCATCCCCTGGCCGCCCTGGCCTCCTGTGATGCGGCCGCGGGTCCTACCCGCACCCATGCTCAACGAGCCGGGAGCGGAGCCGAAGGTGCCTGTGAAGCTCATCTAGCCCCTACCTAGTCTCTCGAGCCCCTGGGTGGAGACGTCAGCCGCCTCAGGCTCGGGCCCGCTCGGGATAAAGTCTCCCCTGCCCATCTTCCAATCCTTGGCCCCGAAGCCCACCCGCTTCTTCCCCCCCTTACCTCGAGCAACATCGACCCCCTTGCCGGCCATCTGTAGGCCCTTGGTCCCGAGCCCGGTCAGCGCCATCTGCCCTAGCATGGGCACACCACCCGTCACGCCGAACGCCAGGCCACCCAGAGCTGACCCTACCCGCTGAGCTCGGCCAGCTCCCTCCGGATCTTCCTCCGGACCAACAAGAGCCGAACCGACACCAACTGCCGGCAACCCAAAGGTAGCTCCCCTCATACCCCAGCCCATAGCCCCGGTACCAGACCCGTGCCAGCTCTCCCCCAACCCCGCCTTCATGGTTTCGCCCGGCTTCTTCACCACCGACTTGAGAAAGCCGGGCAGACTGGTCGCTCCGAGATCCTCGAGCTTCTCCTGGTGCTTGAGCGCCTTTCGGGCCGTCTCCTCCTTGTGGTAGGCCTTCCCCGCCAGCCGCTTGACCCCCGAGGCTTCCATCCCCCCGGGTCCGATCTTGCGGAACTTCCCAGCAGCCGCCTGCGCCTTCTCAACAATCTCCCTCTTGGGAACCGAGCCCATCCGCAGGGCCTTCATGGCCTGCTGCCGGTTCATTTCTGGGGGCAGCGCACCGGTCATCCCGTGCATCTGCCTCTCACCCAGGCGGGAGACACCACCCAAGGCTCCCTTGCGACCTCTCAGCTGGCTGACCAGACCCCGAGTTGAGGCTCCGCCGGCGAGGCCCGCCGCACCGCCCAGCCCTGCCCCCACAGCGGCTCCTGTCAGCCCGCCTGTGGCCGCACCACCCAACGTCCTCATCAAGG
>SDBS01002803.1_pt1 | contig 17249 bp, 11 predicted proteins | sample 2277091 | NCBI WGS metagenome assembly SDBS01 (sample SAMN10404972, study PRJNA504765) | marine sediment metagenome | isolation source: marine sediment core GS10_PC15, 163 cmbsf | place: Arctic Ocean: Southern Knipovich Ridge | collected 2010 | reverse complement strand
CTGCTACACCGGTTCCACCGCCCAGGTAATAAGCATGATCAATGTTCCTGAACAAACCATTTTCCGAGTATTCTTCTCCCAATCCGCAATAATCAGCATCGCTTCCCAAATGATCGATAGGGGCAGTTAATTTCAGACCCTGTTTATATATCTCAGCTTCCAGGAAATCACAATACGCCGGCATTCTTGGTCCATTGGCAATTGCAGAAATTCCTCGTTGATCTTTTGTCTTGAGTCCGGGCATTCCTATTCCAATCAGTGCATTTTTATCTTTATAAGTTTGCAGTAGCTCAACAATAACATCTGAAGCAGCCTTCATGTAAATCTCAGCCTGAACTTTTTCTTCCTTAGCTATTAGGATCTGGGTATTCATTTCTTTTAGTTGAGTCTTAATATCAACAGGCTTAAAATCTTTATTATATCTCTGGTAATCAGAATACTTTTTTTGAATATTCAGTTTTCCCAAGCTAAACAAGCCAGTGTGGTGATTGAATTCAACAGTCCAGCCGCTAAGCTTGCTGGCACCACCATCAATTCCTATAAGGATTATGTTTTTCAATCCAGGGATTGTGTCCATCTTGCTAGTTTGTATAAATCAATATTATGCTTTAGCTGAATTAAAAGCAATTCTTCTCAGCAGGGCATGTTTTCTCATATCATCTTTGGCTTCGTCATTTCTGTCAATTACATCCTGATTAATTGCGTGATCAGTCCCTCCCGAATGACGAATGACTTCATAGATGGGGTCATATATCCTTCCAATCTTGTAGTACTCAGCTATTTTATTTACCATTTCATAATCCTCACCATAATTTCTGGCAAAAGCATCATCATTGATACCAAAATATCCCATTTCCTTGATTATATGAATTGGAATTGCCCTTGGAGCGCCGGCACCATTAATGCGCAGCAAATTGTTCCGGCCATTGTCGTCAGTCCACTCTTCATGCTTTACAACAGGGATGTCTTCCATTCTTAACAATGTGCCATCATCAATTTTTTCCCATACTTCATAAGAGCCTATAACCATTCCAATGTCTTTTGAAGACTCAAAACAATCAATGATCTTTTCTACTGCATCCGGTTTCAGCCTGTCATCTGAATCGAGTTGAACATAGTATTTACCACGTGCAATATTGGTACCGATGTTCAGACAAAGGCCAATACTGTTAATATCGATTACACGGAGACGAATTTCCGGTTTTTCCGGATCAAACAAAGTCCCCCCCTTCATATATTTCCTTACTTCTGCAGCAGTGGGGTCGTTTTCTCCGCCATTGACCATAATAATTGCTTCAATGTTTTGAATGCTTTGAGCCTGTATGCTTTCAATAGCTGTAGCTATGAACTCAGGCCTGAATCCCACCGGAATAATCACCGATGCAGCTAAAGTGGAATGGTCTTTAAAACTCAATTCTGAAGACATATATTCTCCAGGTTTCAGAAATGCATTTATACCTTTCAGGTGATTGCTAAGAATTTCTTCCGCTTCAAGTTGAACTTGTTTTCCGGCTAGCAGGTAATCAAAAACATTTGTTTTTTCACCTTTCGCCAGTACTGAATACAGTGATCCATTGTATTTGTTTGAAATTCTGGTTAAATCGAAATGTTCGGAAATTTTCAGCCGGATATCATATAAAGCATTATATTCTACAGATTCATCAAATAATGAAACCTTTTCAAGAGCTGTTCTCCTGAAAAAAAGCACTTTACCATAATCCTGATTGTCTCTTAGTCTACCGGGATGGTGAAAAAGAAGATTTACTTCGTGGCTTGTCTCTTCATCTTCGAGTTCATAATCTGCATAGAAAAAACCTGACCGGGCATTTCTGACAGCTGAGACAAGGAAGGCTTCCAATGCAGCTTTCTTTAATATTACCGTTTTATCCCTGTTGTCGATATATAAAATAAAATCGGAAGTTGACAGATGAATGGCCTCATTCATTAATTTCGAAAAATTCTTATTGGCAGGCTCAATCTGCTGAAGTTTAATTGAATTATTATTCAATGAATTTCCTTCTTCGAATGTTCCAAGAGAAATTATATCAAAACTCCGGTTGATTTGACCCAAAACTGACTCCAGGGTCAAATTAAAAGATTCCCTTGATTGAGTTCCTGATTGAGGGCTGTGTAAAATAATGCATGTTGAAAATGTCATTTCTTATCCTTTTTGAGCTTTAATGTTCGATTTAAAACTTATTTGTTAATAAAGCAAAATGAAAGACTAAAAATACATAATCATTTTTTACAAACTCTTATAATTTAGCAATCATGTTTATTTGAGGCTCTGTTCTGGTTTGTGTATCATGATATTGGGTTTAATAATATTTTATGATATAGTCTTATTTGAACTATTTAACTTCATTTATTACTTTTGTTATAAACTCTAAACAAATTTCCACAAATATAAAATATCAATCATATGAAAAACTTTATATTCTTATTTACTCTAACATGTTATGTGTTTCTTTCAAATGCACAGGAATTACCAGAATCACAATTTAGTATTAATAATTATAAAACATTTGCATTTGTTGGTTTTGAGAAATACCTGAAAGAAAATCCGGATGCCAGGAAGAATGCAGGACGGATTGAAGCTGCTATAATTCAGGAATTGAAATTGAAGGGGATTGAATTATCCGATGAACCGGAATTGCTATTGAATATTGCTATAAGTATTGAGGAGAAAGTGCAAACCAGGGAAACTACGATTCGTGATATGCATTATATGGGTCAGAGAAATTATCACTGGGAGGTAGAAGAAGTTCCGGTTGGCACATACAGGGAAGGTACCCTGCTTATTGATTTTATTGATACTTCTGCAGATGAGCTTGTGCATCAGCTGGAAATAACTGAGGTTCTTACCAAGAATGATAAGAGAATGGAGAAAAGAATCAACAAGCTAATAAAAAAGGCATTTTCCAGGCTTCAGTAATTTAAACTAATTTCTTATAAATTTCAGGTAGTTTACGAAGCATTGCCATTTCTCTCCATTTTTTAGATGCTAAAACCGCCGGGGTTCCAAAATATGTTTGATTCCCCTCCAGAGATTTATCTACAGCTGAAACAGCAAGCACCACGGCTCCCTTGTGGATAACTATGTTTTTGTCTATTACCACCTGCCCCCAGAGTATTACGTCATCCTCAATTCTGGTTACCCCTGCAACCAATACCGCCGAGGCAAACAGGCACCTTTTCCCAATATATGTGTCATGGCCGATTTGTATATGGTTGTCCAGTTTGGTATATTCCTCAATAATGGTATCTCCTGAAACACCTTTGTCTATGGTACAAAGTGCTCCAATTTCAACATGATCCTTAATGATCACTCTTCCACAGGATTCAAATTTCAGGGTTTTATCCTTTCTTTTCTGGAAGTAAAAGCCGTCGGCACCAATTACTGTTCCTGAATGAATAATAACATGATCTCCAATTTTACAATGATCATATATGCTGACATTTGCATGGATCAGGCAATTTTTGCCGATTTCAACATTTTCACCAATAAACACTCCTGGCTGAATTATGGTACCTTCTCCTATCTCAGCTGCCTCACTAATCATTTTATCAGCCTTTTTGAAAGGTCTGAATTTTTTTACCAAAAACATGTAAGCAGTAAAGGGATCCTCAGAATAAATCAGTGCTTTCCCATCCGGGGGATCTGTTTTTTTGTTGATAATGATGGTGCCGGCCTTAGAATTTAAGGCCTTTTCATAATACTTCTCATGATCTACGAATGTCAGGTCTCCCGGCTCCACCATATGTATTTCATTTAACCCGCTGACAATATGTTCAGGATTACCTTGAAAATTTGATTTAATGTAAAATGCAATATTTTTTAAATATTCAGGACTTTCAAATTTCATAATGAATTTTCTTAATTATCACAACCGGATGAAGTTTCCCCCAAAAATAGTTATTTTTCGATTGACTCAAGGATTTACATAAAATGTGATGCTAAGCGGGCGTTTCTGTCGAAACGCAATCGACTCAGGAGAGTCGATCTACAGGCATAAGTAATAATTGGGGTAATATTTTTTATTTCATACTTTTGATATAGAGAATCAACCCTGATTCAACAATTTTGAAACAAAATACAGTACAATGGATAAAAGAAAAATAGCCCTTATAGCTCATGATGGGAAGAAAGCTGAAATGGTTGAATTTATGAATAATAATAAACAGCTTTTAAAGCATTTCAGCCTGGTTGCCACCGGAACTACCGGGAAGCATGTTCAGGCAGCGGGTATACCTGTAAAGAAATACAACAGTGGACCATTAGGTGGTGATGCCCAGATTGCAGGATTGGTTTCGGAAGGAAAAATTGCCATGGTATTTTTCTTCAGAGATCCACTGGGGAAGCATCCTCATGAACCAGATGTACAAATGCTGATGAGATTGTGCGATGTTCACAATGTTCCTCTTGCTACAAATCCAGCTACTGCCGACCTGTTGATCAGTAACCTGGTAATCACGAAATAACTTAAAACAGATTCGGAAAGAAGTATAAAACCTGTAGGCTTGAAATTTCTTCAACCTGGGTAGTGGATGGGAAGACTATTGGATAGTTGCAGTAGGGAAATGGGTTATGCTCAATGCTTTGTATAAAGCACTTTCCTTTTTTTATTCTGTATCTTTTCCAGTTCATGGTCCAGTTTCTCACTTTCAGCACTCAACTTTTTCAATTCCTTCCTGGCTTCCATCATATCATGGAAAGGATTAAGAAATTTAAGCATTTTCTTTCCCATCTCCCCCAATTTCATAATAAACCTTTATCAATCACAAGGTTAACAAACTTTAGCTTTATATCCAAATACTAGTAGAACTTACAAAGATACCATCTGTAAAGCCAATTAACAATTTAGTCAAATTTTTTGATTTTTTAAACCTGGGAATTGCAATTTTCAATGGAATAATGATGTTTTTAATGCAGGAAGATTTTTTTTAAGATACACCCCTTGAAAAGCGTGCAAGGAAGAGGGTACCTGGTATAAGTCACTGAATTTTAGAGGAATAAATAGCTTGCTGAATGGATGTCCTGATATTCAGGTCATAAAGTTTTGAATTTTCCCTGGTCGGATAAACACGATTTGAAAAAAAGATATACAAAATATTTTCTTCCGGATCAACCCAGGTAAATGTACCGGTATATCCTGAATGGCCAAAACTGGATGGACTTGCACTTCTTGCAGGATAAGCCTCACTTTCCGGGAGTTCCTGGTTTCCTATCAGGGGTTTGTCAAATCCCAGTCCGCGTCTGTTCTCATTATCAGGGTATTGGTAGCTCGAAAATTCTTTTAAGGTGTTCTGGCTGATGTATTGTTTCCCTCCGTAATATCCCATGTTCAGATACATCTGCATGAGTTTTGCCAGGTCCAGGGCATTTCCAAATAATCCGGCATTTCCTGAAACACCTCCCATCATAGCTGCACCTTCATCATGTACGTATCCATGAATTTGTTTCATCCTGAAAAAAGTGTCATTTTCTGTGGGAACAATTTGTTCCAGAGGAAAGTGAAGGTGCGCATTATAGGTGAGGCTGTAAGCTCCCAGCGGTCGATAAATTTCAGATTTTAAAAAAGTTTCATAGTCCTGTCCGGTCAGATTCTCAATGATACTGGGATAGAGATAAGAGCCAAGTCCTGAATAGAGTAACTTTTTTTCTTCAGAAACAGGAGATTTCTTAATTGCTCTATATATTTTTTTCCGGTAGTTTTTATGCAAATACATATCCGTAATGACTGGCTCATTATATTTTGCCGAAGAATCTGTTTTAAAGCTACCTGTCTTAAATTTTCCATTCTTTTTTACGGTATTTCTCCAGTAAGGAATCCAGGCCTTCATTCCTGATTGATGTGCAAGAATCTCCCGGATTTTGAGATCTGCTTTATTAGAATGACGCAAACCCGGCCAATAAAAGCTTAAATTTTCGTCAAGATTGATTTTCCCTTCGTCCACCAGTCTCATCAGGGCAGGTAAAGGCCCGGTAATTTTAGTTACCGAGGCGAAATCATAGATGTCGTTTTTGCAAACTTTATTTCTATTCTCGTAGGTATGATATCCGTATGTTTCATGAAATACCACTGAGCCATTTTTGGCAATGAGAACCTGGCAGCCAGGATAGGCTCCTGCTTTTATTCCTGCCAGGGCAATAGAATCAATTTTTTCGTGCAGTTTTTTAGAATCCAGGCCTGCTTCTTCAGGCAAAGCAAAACCCAACCTGGAGATGGCATTCGTTTGCAATCCCTCTCCCAATTTAAAGTAGGAATTCACACTTACAGCTAAGGTTCCATTTGCCCCAAAGGCCCCGAAAATTAATTGTGCAGCCATTTCATGTACAAGAGCATTATCCTGGTATGCCATGATCAAACCTTCAGCGTTTTCTATTCCGGGTAATTTATTCAGTGCAAAAGGATTCCCGAATACACTGATGATGGTTTCCACTGAAGCAATGAGTTCCTGGATTCCTGTTTCAAGTTTTGTACTTACTCCAAAATTTTTATAGGGTCTCTGATCAAGGCTTGTAATTCCGGCAATGACCAGGTCATATTCCTTCAGTTTTTTCAATATTAGAGATATGTTTTCGTTTTCAGGATTCCATGAGAAATGATCAATTTTTGTATACCGGCCCAGAACATTCTGAAAATAGATGCTTTTACGGGAGCCAATAGCTAAACTTGCAATCTTATGTTCCTGTAGTTTTTGAACCGGGACAATTTCATTCTTGTTTCTTAAAAGAGTGATGGATTCCTTTACCAGTTTCCGCTTTAATACCAAGGCATCCTGTGTGTTCAGATCCCTTATCAAGCTTTCTATTTTGATATCCTTTTGTTTATAGGCTCCTGTCCATAATTTAGCTGCCAATACTTTTCTGCATCGGTATTCTATTTCTTCTCTTGATATCTGACCCTGGATTATTGCTTTTTTAATCTCTTCAATTGCCATGGGAACATCCTCTGAAAAAGCCAGAATGTCATTTCCGGCTACAAGGGCTTTAGCATCTACCACTCCCGGGGGGAAATAGTCAGATACCCCTTTCATATTCAATGCATCCGTTATAACCAGGCCCTGAAAGCCCATATTATCTTTTAGCAGTCCGGAAACAACAGGTACCGACAGGGATGCGGCAATGTTTTTAGCGGGTTCAATTGCAGGGATGCTCAGGTGTGCTACCATAATTGCTCCTATACCGTTTTCAATAACTTTTTTAAAGGGATAAAGCTCCAGGCTATCAAGTCGTGCCTGGTCATGAAGCAATACGGGTAAGGCAAAATGAGAATCAATATTGGTGTCTCCATGTCCCGGGAAGTGTTTGGCGCATGCAATGACATGATTGCTTTGTATTCCTTTCATAAACATAATGCCCTTTTCTGCTACCCGGAACTTATCCATTCCAAATGACCTGTAATTGATAACCGGGTTTTCCGGATTGTTGTTTATATCAAGAACCGGAGCCAGGCTTAAATGCACTCCCAGCCTTTTAAGTTCCCTGCCTATTTCTTTTCCGGTTTCATATATGAGTTTGTTATCGCTTATTGCCCCCAGCGCCATTGGAAAAGGAAACTTAATTGTTTTCTTCAAACGCATTCCCAGTCCCCAGTCTGCATCAATGGCAATCATCAGGGGTACTTGAGACTGAGATTGATAGAAGTTGGTTAAGCTGGCTTGTGTTTCCGGATCTCCCTGGAAAAAAACCAGTCCGCCGATCTTATATTTTCTGATCAGGTCAATTACATGGCTTTCATGCGATATAGAACGGTTAGAATAGGCATCTACAAAAATTAGTTGTGCAATTTGTTCATCAAGGCTGAGGGTTTTAATTATCGAATCCACCCATTCGTGATTAACATCCAGGATAAAAACTGAATCCGGGGAATCATTTTGAGCCAGTATCCTGACGGGAAAAGAAATATAAATACTGAATATTAACAGCTTGACAAATAGGAATTTGAAGAGGTAGTCTTTTTTCATTATTTATGAAATTCTTTCAATACTTTCCTGACCGACCCATGCAATAAAAGAAGTCTTTTTGATTTTTCCTGGTCTAATCCGGTTTCATCCATAATCATCCGGGTTCCTCTTTCAATTAATTTCTGGTTTGTAAGCTGCATATCCACCATTTTGTTCCCTTTTATTCGTCCCAGTTGGATCATGGTACTGGTAGTTATCATATTCAGTACAAGTTTCTGTGCAGTTCCCGATTTCATTCTTGTACTTCCGGTAACAAATTCAGGACCTACAACAAGTTCCAGAGCAAGATCCACATTTTTCGCCAGTTCCGTATTGGGATTATTTGTAATACATGCTGTAAACAGGCCATTTTCCCGGGCTTCCCTAACTCCGCCAATAACATAGGGAGTTCTGCCTGAGGCAGCAATACCAACAACAGTATCTTTGGGGCCCGGTTTAAATTCTGCCATATCTTTCCAGGCCTGATTGAAATCATCTTCGGCCGATTCAACTGCTTTCCTGATTGCTGAATCTCCGCCGGCAATCAGTCCGATAACAAGATCATAGGGGGCCCCAAAAGTAGGGGGTATCTCTGATGCATCCAAAATACCTAATCTTCCACTGGTTCCGGCACCCAGGTAGAATAATTTTCCGCCAGCTTTCATATTTTCCACAATCTTGTGGATCAGTTCTTCAATTTTTGGGATTTCACTTTTTATGACCATGGGCACTGAGAGATCCTCTTTATTAATACTTTCGAGAAGTTCCCTTACAGACATTTTTTCAAGATCATTATACCTCGATGAGCCTTCGGTAATGCTTTGTTTTTCGGTCATATCATTATGTTTACTCCTAGTGTGATATGTTTACTGGTAAGCTGCAAAAGTAGTAAATTTTAACCATTGGGAATGCAATTATCCGGGAATCGGGTAAGCTTATTTTTACTTATCTTTATTTTTTTATTCATCATTGTCCTGTAAATATAATTTTATTGAGAAATCAGTTTTTTTGGTTTTAATCCATCTTAGAATCAAATACTTAAGTAAAGGGCTAAAGCCCAATTAGAATAGGGTATTAATAACCCCAGGCTTAAGCCTGGGGTTACAAAATTCCTACTGTCACCGGGCTTTAGCCCACACATTATTATTAAACCGGACACTAATAATTTTTGTTCAAATATATTATTCAAACAAATTTTGCCAAAATGAATGAATCCCGGCGCCTTGTTTCTCTTGATGCTTTCAGAGGTCTCACTATTCTATTGATGATTGTTGTAAATACTCCCGGGAGTTGGAATTATGTTTATTCTCCTTTCCGGCATTCAGAATGGCATGGCTGTACCCCTACAGATCTTGTCTTTCCTTTTTTCCTTTTTATCGTTGGTGTGGCCATGTTTTACTCTTTCAGGAAGCATGAGCATAAGCTCACATTTCCGGCATTTAAGAAAATTCTCAAAAGAACTTTACTGATATTCCTTATTGGTTTGTTCCTGAATGCATTTCCACGCTTTGATATTGAGCATTTACGAATTATGGGAGTTTTGCAAAGAATTGCCCTGGCCTATGGTTTCGGTGCAGTATTGATCTTATTACTCCCGGGTTGGGGACGCTGGGCTATGGCATTTACTATCCTTTTTGGATATTGGATACTTTTATGGGCCATGGGGGGGAATGATCCCTATGCCCTGGAAACTAATATTGTAAGGGAGATTGATTTGTTTGTATTTGGAAGCAATCATGTTTACAAGGGTTTTGGTATTCCTTTTGATCCGGAAGGTCTTTTAAGTGGTTTAACCGCCATGGTAAATGTTATTTTCGGATTTCAGGTGGGAGAAATGATTGCCAGGGCAAGAAATCCTAAGAATATACCCATTAAACTTATTTTTGTGGGTGTGTCCGGAGTCATTCTGGGATTATTCTGGAATAACTATTTCCCAATAAATAAGCCTATTTGGACCAGTTCATACGTACTTTATACCGTTGGAATTGCTTGCATATTGCTTGCCTTGTTTGTCTGGCTTATAGATATGAAAGGGTTCAGGAAATGGGCTCATCCCTTGTTAGTTTATGGTATGAACCCGCTTTTTATTTATGTCCTCTCAGGGATTTGGGCTAAAGTAATTCTTTATTTGATTCATGTAGCTCCTGGGGGTGTTGAAATGAATGGATATACCTGGCTCTATCAGAAGGTTTTTGTTGCCATTGGGGGTAATATGTTTGGATCTTTTCTGTTTGCAATATTTCATGGAATCTTGTTCTGGTTCATAGGCTGGCTGCTTTACCGCAAAAAAATATTTATAAAAATATAGGACTCAAGTGCCAGGAGGGTACAGAATTTTAGTGTTAAGTCAAATCTTTAGTTTCCTATTGTCATGCTGAATTTATTTCAGCATCTCTTTGCCAGGCAATAGATTCCGAATCAAGTTCGGAATGACGAACCCCAACAGGGAAACTTGACTTGACACTAGTATGTTGAAAAATGGATTGTTTGTTTTTAAATAAGTCTTAATGAAAGTTGATAAAAAGAGATTATTATTAGAACTGTTTGAAACCTGGTCTGGCGAGAGTGCAATTCGTTTCCAGGCATTACCGCCGTCAGGCTCCAACAGGGAATATTACAGGATTGAAAGTACAGGCAAAGGGGCAATTGGGGTGTATAATCCCGATTTCAAGGAAAACAGGGCTTTTATTGAGTTTACAAAAGAGTTTCATAGAAATGAACTTCCGGTACCTGAAATATTAAAGGAAGATATTGAGAGAAATATTTACCTGGTTGAAGACCTCGGAGATACAACTTTATATGCTTATCTGACACAAATCAAGGTTCAGCTTGGTTTCAATGAGGAACTTAAGGATATTTATAAGAAAGTGCTGAACAATCTGGTTTTGTTTCAAAGCAAGGGTGGAAAATCTATCAATTACCAATATTGTTATCCAAGGTCAAGTTTTGATAAGCAATCAATGATGTGGGATCTGCATTATTTCAAATATTACTTTTTAAAGTTGGCAGGAATTTCCTTTGATGAGCAAAAGCTTGAAGATGATTACCAGACTTTTACTGATTTTCTGCTGGATGCAGACAGAGAATTTTTCATGTATAGGGATTTCCAGTCCAGGAATATAATGCTTCGTGGGGGAAAGCCATTCTTTATTGATTACCAGGGAGGCCGGAAGGGAGCCTTGCAGTATGACCTGGCATCTATACTTTATGATGCAAAAGCGGATATTCCTGAGGATATCCGCGAGGAATTGCTGGGATATTATCTTAAGCAGGCCGGTAAAATTATTCAGATTGATGAGAAAAAGTTCATAGAGCATTACCATGGATATGTTCTTATAAGGATCATGCAGGCCCTGGGGGCTTATGGTTTCAGAGGGTTTTACGAGAGGAAAGAACATTTCCTGCAAAGCATACCCTATGCAATTCAAAACCTGAAGCATTTGTTAACAAAGGACTTACCAATAGGAATTCCGGATTTAAAAGAAGCTTTATCCCAGCTAACACATTCAAAAAAGCTGGAGAAAATTTCTCATATGAAGAAGGAACTGATCCTGCAGATCAACAGTTTTTCTTACAAGCGAGGGATACCCGTTGATGAATCGGGGCATGGAGGGGGCTTTGTATTTGATTGCAGGGCTGTTCATAATCCCGGCAGGTATGATGAATATCGGAATTTAACGGGAAAAGACAAGGAAGTGATAGATTTTTTGGATAAGCGTAAAGATATGAAGCAGTTCCTGAAACAATCGCAAAGCCTTGTGGAACAGGCCATCGAAAATTACCTGGAACGGGATTTTACGCATCTGATGGTTAGTTTTGGTTGTACGGGAGGAAGGCACCGGTCGGTATATTCAGCTGAATACATGGCCCGTACACTGGAAAAGAAATATGACCTGAAGATTGAATTAAAGCACAGGGAACAGGAATTTTTATAAGCCTTTTTTTCCAGGCGTCATATATAGAGTTTTCATTATATTTGAGATTGAGATATAGTGTAAATAAATGCAATTGCATTTACACATACGTTAGCGTTCATGCTGAGAGACCGAATACCATAAATTAAACCGATGAAAAGCCAACGCACAAATAGCACATTTGCAAGCTCCAACCCACAAGCCGATTCTTCAGCTTGCAAAAGAGCTATTTTTTGCCTCCCTAATTCCAATTTGACATGAGTAAGATAATAGAAATAGAAGACGCTTTAAAACGGATTAATGGAGATAATTTTCAAGAATTTTGTAATCATTACTTATTCTATAAACTTAATCCAAATTCTATAGATCCAATTGGTAGTGTAATTGGTAAAGAAAAGAGCAGAAAGGGTATTCCTGATTCATATTTCACAACAAAAGATGGCGAGTTAATTTTTGCAGAATACACGACCAAAGAAAAACTGGAAAAAGGCAATTCCTTTTTGGACAAGCTAAGATCGGATATTGAAAATTGCTTTGACCACTCTAAAACCAGTTTGAATCCAGATGAAATTAACAAAGTAATTCTTTGTTTTACTTCACGAATAAATCCAAAAGAACGATTAGAATTACAAAATCTTTGCGATAAATTTAATCATAAGTGTACCCTTGAGTTAATTGGCATCCGAGATTTATCTTATGCTGTATTAGATTATCCGATTCTTAGTGACTATTTAGGAATTAAATTAAGCACAGAACAAATTCAAAAGCCTTCTGATTTTATTGCAGACTACGAAAAGAGCAAGCTATCAACACCTTTGAGCAATACTTTTTTTGGTAGAAAAAACGAAATGGAAAATGGATTAATAAAACTTGAAAAGCATAATGTTTTATTAATTCACGGAGCACCTGGAACTGGCAAATCAAAATATGCAATTGAGTTGTCGAAAAAATATACGCAATCCCAAAACGATGTAACCTTTCTTTGTATAGGTAATAAAGGAAGACCTATTTGGGATGACCTCAAAACCTTCATAAGAAAAGATAAAAAATATATATTGCTTGTTGATGATGCCAACAGATTAGCAAAAAATTATCAATGGATTTTAAGTCTGCTAAATGATAACCTTGATGTAAATCTTAAGATTGTTGTAACAGTCAGGGATTACGCACTTGTACAAATAAAAGAGATTTCTGATGGATTCAATTATGAATCAATCGAAATTAATGTATTTACAGATAATGAAATCAAAGAAATTATAAAATCTAAAGATTTCGATATCCAAGAACTTGCCGATATTGACAGGATTCTTAAAATTGCGAGAGGCAATGCAAGGCTTGCAATTATGAGTGCTAAGGTCGCATCTGAATCAAAAAATATCTTAACTCTCAATGATGCTTCTCAGATATACGATGAATACTTTAATCCTATTTTAAATGAGGTTCAGATATTGAATGATTCAAATACATTAAAAGCCTTGTCTGTAATATCATTTTTTGGAAAAATTGACAAAGACAATCGTGATTTATGTAATAATATATTTCTCAATTTAGAAATAGAGGAAAATAGTTTTTGGGAGATTTGCTATTCTTTAAATGAGAATGAATTAGTCGACCTTTTTGAACAACAAGTTGTGAAAATATCTGACCAAATATTTTCAACATACATTTTTTACAAAGCAGTAATTGATTTGGAAATAATTAGCTTCAATTTCTTTTTGGACAATTATCTTGAGTATGAATCAAGAATTTCAGACACAATAATTCCAGTTCTAAATACATTTAACTATAAAAAAATTGAAAAAAAACTAAAGCCAATAATTTTAGCAAAATGGAATAATATTAGTTCCTTAAACGATTATGAGAAGTCTCTGAAATATCTTGATTTATTCTGGTTTTATTTATCATCCCAAGTCTTAGTTTTCTTTAAAAGACATATAGATAGTCAACAAGAACCTGCTATTCGTAATTACAGATATACATATGAGTTGAATGAATTTTCTTATGGAGCAGGGAAAGACATTGAAATGCTTTCCCGATTTAAAAACCTTCATCCTGAAGAATTTAAAGATGCGTTAGAACTTTTATCCTATTATGGAATAAAAATACCTAATAAGCTACCAGCCATCATTTATACTTTAAAGGAGAAATTCAATTTTACAAGATTAGGCTATCGTCATGGCAATTATATACAACATATTGTTTTAGATTTCCTAATTGATAAAGCAGAGAACAGCAAAGACAAATTAATATTTGAAAATATTCTTTTAGAATTAATCCCTAGCTACCTTAAAATAGAATATACAGAGCATGAGGGCAATGGAAGACAAATAACCATTTACACTTACCAATTGTGGCTTTCAGAATCAATAAAGAAATTTAGAAAAAAGTGCTTTGATTATTTGTATAAAAAGGCAATTGGAAACAAGTCATTAGTTTTAAAGACAATAAATAGTTTAAACATTTTTGATTACAAGAAGTCTAAAGAAATATATGAGTATGACAAAGAGTATATCTTTTCACTAATCGACAAATATTTTAATCCTGAAGAATTTGAAGATTGTTTTGTATTCCATAGCCTAACTGAAGATTTAGAACTCCTTGAATTTAATTATCCCAAAGGTCTTAAGAGTAAATTCAACAATAACCTTTATAGACTTGCGGAAATTTTAAAAAGTGACAGAAAGAGAAGGCGTAAGATTTCTTGGCAAGAGGAGGAGAAATTGCATGAAAAAGAATTAATTGAGTATTGTTATGAATTTAATATCACGGGTTATATAAAATTGTTTGACAACGTTGGTTTAATACTAAAAAATACACATGCAAGTCATATAGAATATCAGTATTACAATGCCTTGAATATAATCATTGGGGATATTGCAAAAAAGGATTATAAACTGTTTATTAAACTATTAGATGAATGTGTTTCAAGATTTGACTACAAGATAAATTATAGTTACATTTTTTATAGTTATTGTAAATACAATCCTACGTTCTATAATGAATTATTTCTTTCTATTAAGAAATTTAGAACAGCAATTAAGTTGGATTATCATCAAGTACTATTAACAGAAAAAATTAATTCAGAACAGGTAGGGGTATTTTATAAAGACTTCATTAGAACAATAAAATCAATAGAAAACCAATACTTCTTTATGGATTTAACTTTCATAAGTAAATATGCTAAAAATGTCAATGAGATTAATATATACATTGAGATATTAGATATAATTCTTGCTAAAATTGAAAAGAACGATGTTAAAATTAGTGTTGGTGCAAGGTTTATTGAAAGATGTTTATCCTTTTCAGATTTTCCCTTTGATAAGATTACAAAAGTTTATCTCTATGCCCATAAATTTGAGCGAAACTTTGATTATAAAAAGGAGTTATTAAAAAAACTTGTGGAAAAAGAGAATCATGTTTTATTTGAACTTCTAAGTTTTAACTCTCCAGAAAGACTTTCATATCATGACTTAGAACACGAAAATTTTGATTTCGTCTGGGAACTAAATAATTACGAAGAAATTGTAAAATCACTAATTGATTATTTTTTAAAGAACAATCCTTATTTATTTTGGGAAAGAGCTATTAACGCTTTCTTTCCAAAAAGCAATGATAAATATGGTAATAAACCAACCATATTCCTTGAAAATATGATTTCCAATTATTCTGATAATGAGAAATACATGGAAGTTTGTTTTAATATTATTTGTTACGCACATCCTGATAAGCGTGATGATTTTCTACATTTGTTTCTAACAAAAAATGCAGACTTTAAGTTATTTGAAAATCTTGAACTTGTAAAAAGAGGTGGCGTATATACTGGAAGTCGAATCCCATATTTTGAGAATGATAAACTATCATGGCAAAGAGTTTTGTCTGTTATTGGTAAAATGCCAAACCGCATAGACTTTATTGATCATAAGGAATATGTGAATCAACAAATTGAATACTGTTCTCTAAATATTAAAAGAGAAATGAAAAGAGAGTTTTTAGATGATTTCAGATAAGCCAACATCCGCATTCAAGCACATTGTCTGATCGCACAAGCTGACACACAGCCGAAACCAGCCAAAGAGCTTGTATGCCCCAACGCACGGACGAAAAGAATGAAGCACGAAACGCTAACAATGTATAAAAATAATAGCCGTGAAAGTTGTAAATTCAAGGGTTGTAGCCCGCTTCAACTTTCTTGTAACTTGATAGAATTGAAGTCCGCAATCGGCTACTATTCTTATACTAAACGTCAGACTGTCTAAAAACCTCTTGGATTTATTTATAAATATTATAACAAAAACACAGGATAAGATACTGATTATTAGTATCTTTAAGTATGAAATTCATAAAAGGACATGACAGAAAGCAAACCTATCTTTTCCCTGTTTCTTTAGATCAATCTATTGGCCCTGAAAACGAAGTGAGATTAATAGATCTTTTTGCAGAGAGTATTTCTTTACAAAAGTTCGGGTTCAAGACGCACTTTGTCGACAATGGTCGCCCGGCTTATCATCCGGCAGATCTGCTCAAGCTATACATTTATGGTTATTTGAATAAGGTTCGATCATCGAGAGACCTGGAAAAAGAATGTAAGCGAAACATTGAAGTAATGTGGTTGTTAAAAGCTCTACAGCCAGATCATAACACTATTTCTAACTTTCGCAGGGACAATCCAAAGGCCATTAAAAAGGTTTTCAGGGCTACCGTTCAGATTGCAAAGAACTTCAATCTGACAGGAGGTAAACTGATTGCTGGCGACAGCACAAAACTAAGAGCACAGAACAGCAAAAAGAACAATTTTAATCAGGGCAAGATAGACCGTCATGTTAGGTATATTGATAAAAAACTGGAAGAATACAACCAACTATTAGCAGAACAAGATGGGGATAACAAACAATTAATTCAGAATGAAATAGAAAAACACCAGGACAGGAAAGACAAATACAAAATATAAACAACGGCAAGCCATTGTGGAACATCCTTATGGGACTATAAAACGACAATGGGGATTTAACTATATAACGACAAAGAAAGGTAAACAAGGGGCAAGTGCAGATGTTGGTTTTATGTTTATCGCTTACAATTTCAGACGGATTATGAACATTGTTGGAAAAAATGCTCTCAGGAAGTACCTGGAGGTGCTTGTTTTGTCAATTTCCGGGATATATCGTACAATACGGTTCAAATTAAACCAATTTAAGACAATCAATTTTTCAATTAAAATCTTAACCCTCTTTTTTGAGCCTCTCTTAAATCGGCTTATATTTGCTTATTATTTAATTAGAACCGGAGCTTTTTAGACAAACTGACGTTGTAAACAAATTTAAAAACAAACAATTACAAAAGGAAGAAACATGAAAGAAATAGCAATTATAGGAGCAGGGTTAATGA
>SDBS01002802.1_pt1 | contig 17249 bp, 17 predicted proteins | sample 2277091 | NCBI WGS metagenome assembly SDBS01 (sample SAMN10404972, study PRJNA504765) | marine sediment metagenome | isolation source: marine sediment core GS10_PC15, 163 cmbsf | place: Arctic Ocean: Southern Knipovich Ridge | collected 2010 | reverse complement strand
ACGCGCCGGAGGAACAGCGCCGTCCCGCTCTACTGAAGGTCTGATCACGCCCGCTGCCAAGGTTCTTGCTGGTCGAGAGAAAAGCATCAATTCAAGCTCCGCAGCCGACACGATCTGTGGTATCATTCTAAGTAAACAGCATTTTCCTGATTGCCCTCTGGAGATGATATCATGAGACTTGTGTTCGCGCTGGCCCTCGCATCTTTTATCGTCCCGCTCTCCTTCCCCGAGACGTGCGACGCATCACACCCCATTACGCGTACCGTCTACATGTACGCCCTCATACTCGACGACTGCACGCTCGATGGGAAAACGCTGAGGAAGGAACGGCACAGCGACTGGGGATATTACGTCACCATCTCGCACGGGATCGAGTTCGGCAGCGACGTGGACTCGCGCTGGATGAGGATCGAGTTCCAGTATTTCCAGAAGACGAAAGACGTGGAATTCACGGTGTACTCGAGCCGGATTTCGAGAATCGGCGACTGGACAAAGCTGGTGACGTTCAGGAAGAAGATCGACCCAAAAGAAATGAAATTCGACGAGACTGCGACGTGGCCGGTGGTGACTTTCGAGAAAGAAAAACTGAAGCTGAAATTCAGGTTCTTCCTGCAGAAAGCAAGGTAAGCGGGGATGCTGTTTGCTCAGGCGACGCGGCACAGGCGTCCCTCCAGCAGATTGTGGCGAAGATCTCAACACCGTTCCGCACGGAAATACTTTATTCTGCCTGACGTCCGAAATCTATCGTGTAAAATCCTGTTCGGAAGTCAGTGAGAAGTAGGGAGGCCCTGAGATATGGATGTACGATTCGGCCGAGGTACAACGGGGGAAGCCGAAGTGAAGCTCAACTCGCAGGGTGAAATACGATACATAACCTATGACGGCCTGGCGAAGTATGATCGTGTTTCCGCGTTCACGACTGTCCGCCTTCCCGCAGTTGACGCGCTGAAATCCAACGACCCCGGGCTCATGCTGGAGGGCCTTGGCGAGGACATTGCCGCTGTGCTTGGCGTACCTTTCAGAAATTTCATCGTCGCAGACCAGGTCCATTCGTCGAACGTATTCGCAATCAACGCCGCATTCATCAACCAGCTCGGCTCACCGGATTACCTGATAATGTCCTCAATGGACGGTTTTATCACGGACCTCAAACGAGTGCCGCTCCCCGGTGAGCTTCTCGTACTCCTCCTTCCAGACGCGGTAGCACCCGGGGCAGGTCATCACCACCGTCTTCGCTCCCATGTCCTTCATCCGCTCGACATTGTACCTTATGCATGACGCCGCGCCCTCAGTCTCTCCGGCGACCATCAAGGGGAAGCCACAGCACCACTCATCGCCACCGACAATGCCGAAATCCAGGCCGGCCGCCTCCATCAGCTGTGCGAGGGACCGGGCTGCCGGTTGTGCCATCGGGAAGAACGAGCTCACACACCCCACAAAATAGACGACCTCGGCCGTTCTCTTCTCCCGCAGGTCGTAAGGCAGCTTCAGTCGGCTGACCCAGTTGGCACGCTGCTCGTTGGGCTTGCCAGCCATATTGTGCGTTTCACCGATGGTGGTTATCAACCCCGTGAGGCTCTCAGGGGCAAGGCCGTTCTTTACCAGGTATCGGCGCATGCCAACGAGTTTGGGTACATGCTCGATGAATACCGGACACACTTCCCTGCAGGCGCCACAGGTGGTACATGCCCAGATGGCATCCTCGGATATGGTGCCTTCGTCACTCTCGCCGATAAGAGGCAGCACCGCTTCTTCCTTCTTCATGAGTAGCGGGCCGTTCTTCAACAAATTGACCTTGATATCGTGGATGACCGAGCGAGGGCTGAGCGGCCCGTCAGTGACACTGACCGGGCAGTTGTCCTGGCAGCGACCACACTCAGTACAGGCATAGGAATCAAACAGGCCCTTCCAGCTAAGATCACTTACCTTTCCGATGCCAAGAGTCTCAGCTTCCTTGAAGTCTTCACTGGGTTGAGTAGTGACCTTCTCCAGGCTCATGAAGAAGAGGTTAGGAATAGCGGCAAGAACGTGCATGTGCTTGCTGTAAGGCAGGTAGTTCAGGAAACTCAGCAGCACAAGGGCATGGACCCACCAGAAGAAGTTTGCGAGCCAGGTCAGAGTTCCTGCCGAAGCGCCAGACATGAAGGTGGAAGCCACGAAACTGGATATGGGCATGTAGGACTCCGCTTCTTCAATCCCATGGGCAATCTCGCTGGCGTGCGTGCCAAAGAAGGCGACCATCAGGGAAGCAATCAGGCCCAGAATAATGAAAGCATCCCGACTCCGGGCCACCATGTATTTGGGAGGAAACGCGAGGCGGCGGATAACCGCAGCACACACCGCCATGAGGGCAAGAATCGACGCCAGGTCAAAGATGAGGGCCAGGGTGTAGTGAGCGCCATTCGGCAGTTTGGCGAGGCTGAAGTGGTCTGGCGCCAGCCCGTGCAGCAGGAACTCGGCATTGGCGATCAGTAAGAGCAGAAAACTCCAGAAAAGGATGGCGTGGTTGATGCCAAAACGGTAGCCACGGTCAATTGCACACCGCTGGCCAATGGTATACAGCAGCGTGTTCCAGATACGTTTGCCAATGGCATTGAAACGGTTCTCAGCCCGGCCCAGGGTCACCAGGCGGAAACGCTGGTAGCAACTCCAGCCGAAGAATATCACGGCTGCCACGAAGACTATTACAAATGCCACGGTATTGGCTGACACGATCGCCCTCCCGTTCACCTGCCTCTATGCTGACTTACTGCTGGCGGCGCAACTCCCTGATATAGCTGGTGATGGCGGGGACTGCCTGGCACTGGATGGATAGCTCTTCAGACTCAGCCCCTGTTTGCTCAGTTCTTTCTCTTCCAATTGTCTAGTCCTTTTTTCCTCTTGCTTTTTCATAAAGCTCAGCAGCTTGAAAAGAGCTTCTCACCAGAGGAGCTGAGGCGACATCGCAAAATCCCATCTCTTTCCCAATTCTCTCGTAATCGGCGAATTCCTCCGGTGGTATGAATCTAACTATCGGGTGGTGTTCTGCGGATGGTTGCAGGTACTGACCGATAGTCAGCAAATCACAGTCCACTTTTCTCAGTTCTGCCATTGTTTGCACTAGCTCATCTTTTGTCTCACCCAGCCCGACCATTATCCCGGATTTGGTGAGTATATGGGAATCAAGTTCTTTGGCATGTCCCAGGATGTTTATGGAACGCTGAAAATCTGCCATCGGCCTTACTGTGGGGTAGAGACGGGGAACAGTCTCCAGATTATGATTGATGACATCTGGCTGGGCATCAACCACGGTCTTGAGTGCATTGACTGAGCCACGAAAGTCCGGGATAAGCACTTCGACGGTACGTTCCCTGTCTTTTTCTTTCAGCATAGTAATGATTTTGGCAAAGTGGGCGGCACCGCCGTCGGGCATGTCGTCTCTAGTTACCGAGGTTATGACGACATGTCTTAGCCCCAATTTTTCTACTGCTTCTACTAGATGCTGCGGTTCTTTTTCGTCTATCGGGTGGGGAACTCCCTTCTCTACGGCGCAGAAAGTGCAGTTTCTGGTACAGATATTGCCCAGAATGAGAAAAGTGGCCGTTTTCTGGGAAAAGCAATCTCCCAGGTTGGGACAGAGAGCATTCTCGCAGATGGTGTGCAAGCCTAATCCGTGAACAAGATTTTCCGTACTGTTCAAGGATTTAGGATCAGCCAGCCTCTTCTTGAACCATGGAGGAAGTCTTTCTCTTATCAATCGCACCTCGGTGAGTTGACAGTTCTCCATTCGATATCGGCATCAAATACTTCAGAAAAGCGGTCTACCAGCTTTGTGGCTACACTCTCCATCGGCACATCAAGGGAAAGGACTTTGGAGATGGAGGTTACCTTTCTATCCAGAATGCCACAAGGGTTTATCAGGGAGAAGTGTTCCAGGTTTGGGTTCACGTTCAGAGCCAGGCCATGCATGGTAATCCATCTCCTTACCCTCACCCCGATGGCAGCAATTTTATCGTTGCCCACCCAGACCCCCACATACTGTTCGTCTCTCCCGGCTTCTATAGAGAAGTCGGACAGTGTTCTGATGACCACTTCTTCCAGGTCATTGACGTACCGATGAATGTCCTTTCCCCTGTTGGTAAGGTCTATTATCGGGTAGACTACCAACTGTCCCGGTCCATGATAGGTGATGTCTCCTCCTCTATCGGTGAAAAGCAGGGATACTCCTTTCTCGGCCAGTTCCTCCTTGTCGACAAGAAGGTTATCCAGTTTGCCAGACCTGCCGATGGTCAGAGTAGGGGGATGTTCCAGCAGAAGAACGGCATCTGCGGTGTGGTCTTCGAATTTTTCAGTCCAAAGCCTCTCTTGGATATCATAGGCTTTCCAATAGTCAATATGCCCTAGCTGGTAAAGCGCACACCGCATCTTTTCACTCTGAATGCCGGCTCTCTTGGGCCTCCTGAAGTTGGTTATCGGCAGGGATTTCCTCACTGCTTAGGGTTTGATTAAGACTTTTATGGCTTCCTCGGTGTTAAGCTGGGTTTCGTAGGCCTCCTTGGCCTTATCCAAGGGGAATTCATGGGTTATTAGCGGTTTTCTATCTATTTTGCCCGACCCTAAGAGTTCCAGGGCCTGAGCAAATTCATCCAGTGACCAGGCCCACGATCCAAACAGTCTTATTCCCTTACGTACGATTATGTTGTGTTCGATTTCAAGAGGCTTCTCAAAGACAGCCGCTACTACCACCTTCCCGTTCTCTTTGACCATTAACAGGGCCTGCCACAGAGCCGAGGTGCCAGTGTGTTCGGCAGTATTTCCAGCGCAATCGTAGACCGTGTCAACACTGCTCATGGGATATTCTTCCATAAATGATAGCGTACTTTTTTCTGTCATTTCCATCATCTTCTGATGCGGGTCTTCCCTTGCAGCGTTGATAACTACGTCGGCGCCCAGCTTTTGTGCCATGCCTAGACGTTTGTCTGAGAAGTCCGTTACGATAACCTTGACCGAGGACACAGCCTTGAGTACTTGAAGGACCCCCAGGCCGATAATACCGGCTCCTAGAATTACATGGGTCTCACCATCAACCGGGCTGGCCAGATTCACAGCATGAAGAGAAGTGGCCAGAGGTTCAGTGGTGGCTGCTTCTTCGTAATTGACTTCAGGTGGAATTTGGAAGATGACAGGTCTCATTATGGGGGGAATCCTGAGGTACTCTGCGTTTGCTCCCATACCTGGTAAAGTAACACGATCACCCACCTTCAGCCCTTCGACCTGCCCAGCAACTTCGGCACTAAACTCGTGCCCCATTATTCGTCCGGAGCCGCCTGGTACTCCCAGGTCCGGAAACAATCCCAGTTTATAGGTATGCAGGTCGGACCCGCATATTCCGCAGGCTTTAATCCTGAGAAGGATGTCACCGGGTTCTAGCTTGGGCGTTGCTACTTCTTCGACCTCGATGTCTCGCGGACCACAAAAAACGGCTGCTTTTACCTTTCTAACCTCCGATTTTACTCACGGACACTGTCAAAAATCAGTGAATGTCCACGCTTAGTATATACTACTGTGATGTGGAACTTTGTGTCAACCTAAGACCGAGGGGATTAAGGTACGCGCCTAGAGGGATTCGAACCCACGACCCTCGGTTCCGAAGAACGATGCTCTACATAGTGAGTTGTCGGTGCACCGATATGAGACTTTCATGGGCTGACGCTCCCCTGCCGCTGAAAGTATTGCAGGATAAAGTGGCGCGCCTGGGGGGATTCGAACCCACGACACCTGGTTCCGAAGACCAGTGCTCTATCCACTGAGCTACAGGCGCTCATCTAACCGCTCCTCGTGACGCTCGGCAGTCACTACTTCGCCTTATCTACTTTGGAGGCATTCTTCCCTTTCCTACGTCCTATTTTTGTTGAAACAAAGGGGAGGGCATTAAATATGACTCCCAGAGTAAAAACTCCAGCGAAGACGAGTAAAAAGCCTTTGAATATATGCCCAATTATCCCTATCGGTGACGGGATGGCTGGGACTATCTGATATTCTGTAAATATGGGGCTATTTGCGTATAATCGTAGTCCGATAATAGCAGAAACAACCGCCGTTGCAAAGCCAATGGCAAAAACTATAGCAGTTCTCTTCAATTTAGAGTATCCTTCTACAAGACCACCTGGTACTCAGCCTCCGCCGCCTCACGCCAAGCTTGTTCGGGCTACCCCCACCGGCAGCAGGGAGTCGAGCTGCTTCGCAGCAGCCTCTTGAAGCCCAGGAGTAACGTGGCTGTATATATCCAAGGTGATTGCCACTGTACTATGCCCCAAAGCCTCACTAACTATTTTAGCATGAATGCCAGCTGCTAACATCAGAGTCGCATAGGTATGCCGTAAATCGTGGAACCTAGCGTTCAACCCTGCACACTTCACCATTCTACCAAAATTGTGAGTTACAGTCGAGGGATCTAGCGGCTTCCCATCAACATCTCCAAAAACAAGGTCATCAAGAGCGACTGGCATGGACATCCACCCCCTCTCCGCCTTATAGCCTTTTAAGAACAACGCCAGCTTGGGCGTCATCGCCACACGCCTACGGCTATACTTTGTCTTTGGCTCTTTGAACTCGACACGGCCTTTGCCCTTGTAGAGGGTTCGGGAGACCGATATGGAGAGCAAATCAAGGTCAATATCCCTCCACCTCAAAGCCAGAAGCTCATTACGACGGAGGCCAGTGGAGACGGCAGTATAAATGACGGGGTAGTAGTAGCTATCCTGCGCAACCTCCAACAGTATCCCGACCTCGAACGCCGATAACGTATTCATTGTCGTCTTCTCTGCTCGTGGGACGTCCACCAGCTCACAGGGATTCCGACCGATATAGTTCTGGCGGACTGCCCACTTCAAGGCCTGACTCAACACTCGATGTACGTGCACCACTGTCCGATTTGATAGCGTTGCGCACAGAGTACCATAGTGGCTCTGGATGATCCTTGGCTGGAGGTCCTTCAGCAGAATGTGACCCAGCACCGGTATGAGATGTAGCTTGGCGACTCCCTCGTAGCCATCGCAGGTTCGCATCGAGCAGTTAGTCCTGCAATAGCCCTCCAGCCACTGATAAAGGGTTTCCTTCACCGTATATTTGGTGGGAGGTGCGTATGTGCCTTTGTCCATAGTGGTTAGCAGCTCCCGCAAACGCCTTTGGGCTTCGGCCTCGCTACCTCTAACAGTCTCATAGTGGCGAATAGGCCTACCGTCTGGCTTTCTACCAGCGTAGATGGTTAGCTGCCATCCTTGGCTATCACCTCGTTTCCTGATGTTACCCTTCATTGGTGGCCTCCTTTTTCTCTTTCTTGGCGGCTTGCCTGGCTTCGTGTTCTCTCATGGCTCTGGCTGCCTCTCGGCCAGCCGAAAGTCGCCCTGAGATAGCTTTCTTCTCCTCAAGTGTGAGCTCCCGTTTGGCCCTCTTGGGCTTTACTTCAACCTCTGGCCAAGCTCGTCGCTCCAGGGCAGCTAGGCGTTGTTCAGAAAAGGCTATTCTTCCCTCCACAGCTGTTAACCGTGCCTCCAGGTCCTCGTTGTATTCTGCCATTTCCTTTCCTCCTTTTTTAATACCGATTCCAACCTCAAACATAAAATAACAGCGGGGCACGGATGTAAATACCCTTAACGGCTCTAGATAGCCTAAAACTTTCCAGGCTGGCCATCCTCACCTCCAGAGCTGATAAACTCGCATCTATTATCTCGTTATATTCCATTTCTGTGTTCCCCTTCTTGCCTTAGTTGGCCGTTTTTCTACGGAACGGCCAAACCGCCCATCGCTATGAGATCATACTTAGTCTCCTGGGGCAATCAGAGAAGTGGGGGCCTAGACACTCGAGAGCAGCATCCGCATTTTCTAATCCGAATCCTTCTCCGTTGTCGATGGATAGTTGGCATGCTATGTGCTTTTGCTCACAGGTAGCGCAATCCACTACGACGAAGTGGGGACAGCAGCTATTTATGCCCCATCTTAGCTTAAATATTCGATTGAGTTCGTCATGCTGCTGCTCCTCGGTTAATCTGTCCCACTCTTCTTCAGCTATTACCTCTGTCTCATGTCCTTTCATCAGTTCCTCCTTTCTTCACTGCCTGCCCTAGCGGGTCAGGACTTAAATAACAGTATATAACAGTATTAAACCACTAGTCAAACTATATAACCGTTGATAAACTAGTTGTCAGGTAATGACAGCCAACAACGCTCTGTTTACTATGAATAACGGACTATTATGTGATAATCGACGATTAGCAGCTATCACAGGCAGAGATTGACATTTAGGACAAGTTCATGTATTATATAAGCAAGAGTAAGCTAAAGGAGGCGTTGATGACTAAGAAACAGTATAGCAAGAAGGATGATGCTCTCACTATGACAGTGGATGAGGTGGCTGAGGCATTGGGAGTCTCGAAGTATCTAGTCTGGGAGATGGTAAGGAGAAATGAGATACGGAGTATTAAACTTGGCAAGCTCCGCAGGATACCCCGGACGGCACTAACGGAACTATTGGAGGGCAAGAAACCGAACAGCTAAGCACTTCCCTGTAGAGCAAGCCGGTTCGACCACGTATTATGGTTTTAGGAGAGGAAAATGAACGAGCGTAAGACCATCGCACCGAAGGCGGTGCCAATGGTTGAAGTCACAGTTGAGCGTAATCTGAACAACATACCTGATGAGCTAAAGGAGCTTTCCCAGTGGGTGGTCTGCAGTAATGTCAAGGTTCCCATTATCGCTAAATATGGTGGGAACGCCTCATCTACTAATCCCGATACATGGTCGCCATACGAAAAAGCTCGAGAGGTCGTCCTCAGCGGTAAGTATAAGCACGTTGGATTCGTATTCACGGAGAACGATCCCTACGTAGGTGTCGACCTGGATGATGCGATTAACTCCAAGGGTAAGGTGAAGCCCTGGGCTCAGAAGATCATAGACCTACTGGATAGTTACACAGAGGTTTCCCAGAGTGGTGAGGGAATCCATATCATTATCAGGGGTAAGAAGCCTGGGGATAAGTGCAAGCACGGTGATGTGGAAATTTATGAGCGCAGCCGTTACTTTGCTCTTACCGGAAATTTGCTGGATGGGGTCCACGCCTCGATCGAAGACCGCCAGGATCAACTGAGCGATTTCTATGCTAAGACGTTTGGTGAGGTGAAGACTGGTCCCAGTGACAAGACCACCAGCGACCTGGTGCTCCACCAGGATGCCAATCCACCAGCAGATAAACTTAAGAAGATGCTCAAGGATGATCGTTTCCTTGAGACGTGGGAATTCAAGCGGGCAGATCTTAATGATAATAGTCTATCAGGGCATGACCTGGCTTTAGCAAGCCAACTAGTGGTTGTAGACTGTGAGGATCAGGAGATAGCCGACTTCATAATAGCGTTTCGGCGTAGGCATGGGGATGGAAAAGACCTTAAGAAAGCTCTCAGGCTTGACTATATCCAGAGTACCATAGATAAGGCGAGGGATAGAGGAGTACTTGAACTTCTACCATTCGGAGTGAAGGAAGTAATCCAATATGGAGATCAGGATGCTGAGTTCACGATAGTGACCGAGAGCGAAGACCACATTGATATGGGGAATACTTCCGCATTCTTATCTCCAAAGCATGCCAGGCAGCGATTTCTAGAGAGAGGATATTTCCTCTCTCCTAAAGCCTATAGACTCTGGTCTCAGATGATTAAGGCTTTAATGCCGTTTAGGATAGAGGCTCTACCCACGATGATAGAGGAGACGGAGGAGTGGCTGCGATTATACTTAGCAGGCAGGGATAGTATCCTGCTAATAGATCCTGATGATCCTGATCTACCTGATAGCCTTAGTAAAGCCCTAACTGTGTGGTCGTCAAATGCCGTTATGAGAGATAAACAGGGGAGGATATACTTCTCTCTAAGCAGGGCTATAAACGATGCTCGAAGAATATTTGGGCCAAGCTTCTCGATGAAGTCTCTCGCTCTTCGCCTGAAGAAGATGGGGTTTAAGAGCGCTGGAGTAGCATCTGACTATTCAGGTGGTAAGCGTAGCCAGGCAAGAATGTGGATGTCAGAAGTAGGATACTTGCCTCCCATAGTAGAAGACGTAGAGACTCCTGCTATATCCTCGAGAGAGGGTAATTTTAGCTCAGTAAGGGAAGAGATAGAAGCTGCGGAAGGTATAGAAGCTGAAGATCGTGCGGAGGAAGCGTCACAGAAACTCGCTGACAAATCCGCAGGTATTATAAGGATGAGATATGAAAAACCGTAGTATGACGAAGTGTGACGGATGTCTAAGGAGAAGAAATCTCTTTTACTACCTTCACACTAAAATCAGCCCGTCACACCTGTCACACCTGCCACAGAAGAGAGACTTCATGATGGGATTACTGTGACACTTAAGGAAAGTAAGCGTCACATCTGTCACACTCCTAGTTATAGCCCCCGACTGAAAGAAAGGAATAATAGTGTGATTTTATATCCTTTATCGGGGAGCAGGTTCAGTGGACTATGAAGCAGTAGTAAGAAGTTAAGGAGGTCGGAAATGGAGAAGCGGATATGGCTGGTCGTGCTCCCCGTCACTATGGTAATAGTGCTGGCACCTTAATGGTTGCCCTGGTGAGCGCCTGATGGACTCTCCTTACTCTTATTTACAGGGTTCCTCGGTTCTTTTATGCTGGTGGTGGAGGTGCGCTATGAAAAAGACTCTCTCGGCGTCCGCTTTGAAGCATGAGGCTTTCGTCCTGGCCTTGCTCAGTGGTATGACCGCAGCAGATGCAGCACGGAAGGCGGGCTACGGACGTAAGAATATCAACGTTCGCATAATAGCGTGGGAGCTGCTCCAGAGAGTGGATATCCAGAAGCGGCTCACGGAGCTATCAGAGGCAGCGGTAGATGAGGCTATAATGACCTTGGTTCAACGTAAGATCAGGCTTTCAGAGATCGCCGGGGCACGCTATAACGACCCAGACCGAGACGGCGATCCCATAGTCGCTATTGACCTGTTGAACCGGCTAGACGGTGCGTATAAGACCAAGCCTAGGGAGGTCCACGTCGCACCCATTGCCAGTGTGACTGCGGGCCGCGTTAGAGAGAAGTTAGCTGCTAAGATCAAGCGGATAGGAAGCGGTGCGATAGTGAGCGGTGATATTGACTCACTGGTGGAAGACGGGTGCTCGGAGGAGCAGGATACTAAGAATTTGGAGGTAACACATGAGTGACATAGAGGAACAACGGGCAGATTTTCAGGCTAAGTTAGATAAGGGCAAGGAGCGTCTAGAGAATATTAAAGGGACTCTCGGTGCATTCAACTTCCTTGTGGACATTGCTGGTGATGAGCTAGGGATCGCCTATGATGCCTATATGGAAGCGGATACTGAGGAGGCCTGGGCGAAGTTCGATGACCAAGCCAAGCGTGCAGGCTTCAATCTTAGATGCGCTCTATTGGATCTTTATAAGCTGGCTGAAACCGAACCAAGTCTAGTGGAACCGGAGACCATACAATGGCTGAAGGACACCATAGATAATATTGGCAATATCCGTATCAACTTCTGGCAGAAGTGGGGTAAGCAGGTAAAGGCAGATCGTGAGGCAGTACGGAGACCTACTGGCAAGCCTACCTGCCCTGCCCAGGTTCTGCATGGTATCACAGATATGAGGACTCCAGAGGCTATCGGATTCTGCTTGGGTCGCTGCGAATACCAGGACAGATGTGATCTACCTATCCCTAAGACGGGACGGCGATACTAATCCTGGCATGGTAGGGTAATCGCAGAATGGTAAGATGATAGTTATAGATAGTGTAGCCAGTAGTCTCAGATATAAATAAAATTTAAAAATCCAGATGCGAGCTGTCCGTTCCCAATCCGAAGCAGCGACATATACCAGCGTCCACCAGGTAAACGAGGCGTGGCCTTTCGTTAGCTGGCTGGACTTCGTCTATTCGTCGGGTATATGAGGAACTCTTATTATATCGCCTAATCCAACTGTGTCATTCTGAAGATACCTCGCTTATTTTCCTTAGTTGCTCGAGGGGAAGGCAGGAGGGGCTCATCACCCTCCTGATTTCCTGTTGAGAACATAGAGGCAAGTGGATGAGTCTTGGCACTTCCTGAAGATGGCGAAGGAGATCTGAACCCGCCTACGGCACTTCGGATCTCTGAACCTCTGAGAGAACCCGCCAACCCTGCTCCTTGACCCGAGAATTCTCACTCAAGAAGCAACATGAGTAGAATAACGGTATAGGAGATTAACATGGATACAGAAGCGATTCTACATGAAATACGAGAAGCGGATAAAACTCGAAATGCAAGGCTCGATGCTATTGAGTTGAAGGTGGGCAGGAGTCTCTTGCCCTTTGCAGCAGATCCTCAGAAGTACCCGAACCTTGGTATAGAGAACCGAGCCCTTAACCTCACCACTGAAGACAAAGCTTTTCTCCAATTCATCCGGCATGGTGTGGCTGGTATGGACTCAAATGAGAGAAAAGCTCTCGTCGAAGATGCGACCGGTCAATATCTGGTTTCGTCCGTAATCACATCAGAGATTGATCGGGCTGTAGCCGAACTGGTCGTCATGCGTGGCCTATGCGCGAAGAAGACTATCGATAAGGATAGGCTACAGGTCAGGGCGATCGGTGAAGCCTCTGTCGGCTGGGGCAAATTGGAAACTGGATCAGATATCACGGAAAGTTCGATGACGCCGACCGTTCCGACTTATAAGTACGTCGAAGATCTCTACGGCCTGTCCAAGATTGGCGAAGACGAGCTGTCTGATAACGACCTTGATTTGGCTAACCTCCTGGTTGATAGTTTCGCCCGAGCTATAGCTGAGGCTGAAGAGACGGCGTTTGTCGCTGGTACTGGGCACGACAATAGCCAACCGGAAGGATTCACCGTCGATACTACCCTGGCAGCAGCCACAGTGACAACGGTAGCCGCTGGCACTGTGACCATCGAGAAGTTCCTCGAAATGATCTACACCTGCCCCAGCAAATTCCGAAAAGGTGCTACTTTCCTAGTCCACTCTCTGACTGAGCTCGAGCTTAGGAAGTTAAGATGGAAGGATGCCGCCGAAACGTATGAAGGTGGTTTCTTGTGGCAGCCTAGTGTGATCCTTGGACGACCAAATACTTTCTTGGGTTATCCAATTCACACTCAAGACGATATGGCTACCCTTGCAGGAACAGAAGGCGTGATAGCAGCGTTCGGAAACTTCAAGACTGGATATCGGATCCTCGACCACACGAGTAATATGAGCGTTCAGCGCCTGGTTGAACTCTACGCCGAAGCTGGACTAGTAGGTTTTAAGGTCCATAAGCGAGTCGGCGGATACTGCATTCGACCAGCCAACAACAGCATTGTCCTACTTACCGAAGCCGCGTAATAAGGGCATAACAAGGTAATCGAGGAGAGTGGCTATATAGCTGCTCTCCTCGTTTCTTTATTCAATGCGGATAACACCAATTATGAACGGCTGTGACTTCTTTCGCCCAGAACCCATCTTCGTCGTCATCAGTAAGCCTTCCTAAACTCCGTGCACATTGGAAGAAACCGGGACCTGGTCTGCTAATGTCTTTGTCTTTGTAGATAACCAAAGCTGAGAGTAAGGGGTGGCCTTGGCTATTTTCGTCTATATTTATTTCATCAAGAATTTGGGCTATCAATATTCTTCCCACATCTGTGGACATATCTAAACCTACCCATGAGCCGGCTTCAGTATAATCTGTTAGCCCTTTTCTACGTGCTATTTGGATTAATTGTTCCTGAATAACTCTGATTTTATCTTCCATTTTTTATCCACCTCCTGCACCTTGTTTTCGACAGATTGAAGAGTCGACCAATAATGGATTATAGCAATTTAACATATATAGCTCCAACTAAGTTTGAGTAAAAGTTAAGATAAAGAAGGAGAGTGGTTTCACGGACACTCTCCTCTCTTCGGTTATATATACCTGGGAGCTGGATTCCCTTTTGGAGAGCGGACCATCCCATGGTTTTGTTTAATGTGTCTCTTGCATAAATTGACACTCTCTATTGCGAGCGATACAATCTTGCTATGACAGGTTTTAAGATACGCAAATGGGAAGATATACAAGATAAGTTTACGAACAAGCTAATCTTGGGAAATGGCGCTAGCAGAGCTGTTTGGGATAAATTTAAATACTCTTCTCTCTATAAAGAAGCTCAAAAAGCTGGACGCTTAGATTCAAATCTGATGCAACTATTCACTGACTTCAAAACTAGGGATTTTGAATACATTCTTAGGTTGTTGTCACAGACTGCCAAAGTAAATGGGATCATCGAAATCAAAGAGAAGAAATCTCTGTTACTGTATCGGAACCTTCAAGAAGCCCTAATAGAGACAATCCGAAGTCTTCACCCTGAAGCCGAACAAGTGAAGAGTTTTTTATTACCCATGGCAAAATTTATGAAAAAGTTCCATACAGTTCTAAACCTGAACTACGACTTACTAGTCTACTGGGCGATGTTGGAAGCAAAGAATCATTTTGGGCAATGGTTCAAGGACGGTTTCATAGATGAAGGAAGGTTTAACAATGACTACGAATATTTATGGGAATCATATGATGATGCAGATGGAGCCACATTAGTTTTTTATCCTCATGGTAGTTTGATTCTAGCGACAGATTCTTATGGCAGTGAAATAAAGCTAAGTAAAGCAGGCGACAAATACTTACTTGAAACAATTCTGGGGATATGGGAGACGCAAGATTATATACCACTATTCATAAGTGAAGGTGCAGCAACAAAGAAACTTCAAGCAATTAGACGAAGCAATTACTTAAAGACCGTATATGACCGAGAAGTAACCGTAAATTGCGAATCACTTGCTGTGTATGGCTGGAATTTTGGAGATCAGGACGAACATATTCTAAAAGGTATTATCAAAGGTGGAGTAGAAAGAATCGCCGTTTCGGTCCATATGGTTTCTAATGATCCACAAGCATATTGTGGATATGTTTACAATAAAATCAGAACGTTGGAAAACACTCTTAGGAAAAATTCCGAGAGTAAAATATATTACTTTGACTCAGATAGTGACGAAGCTTGGACGAACTGACATGACCTACGAAAGATGCCACTTCTTGATTTGTGTCCCTCAGGAGTCGGTTCAGCCAGTAGAGAAATTGCCTTCGCAACCTGGTTGCACGCGCATATTAAAGCGTCTTGCGATGATAGTGAAGTGGTGCTAGAATCTTCATAATTAAAAGGACTTAGTTTTGATTACTTAAACTATTAGTAGGATAATGAACAAGGAAGAAATCTGTCGCTTGGAGGACTACTAGGCATGGTCGTGGTGATCTAGGTTATAAAGTCGGTGTAACCGGACGAAGAGCAGAAATGTGGTCACCTAAAGCTACTATTAAAGATTTATTATCGGAAATATAATAATGGTAAAGTTGCTTTAAAAATCAAAGCATATTCCAAAATAGGTAGGGAGTTACAAGATGGAAAATTCGTCGAAATTAAATTTGCCACGAGTGCGAAAGATACAACTAGAGAGATTCTCGTTGTTTGTACTCCAGCCGAATGTAGAAATAAACATACCAGATGGTGTTTTCTGCCTTGCCGGTGCGAATGGAATCGGAAAATCCACTTTCCTTGCGGCTGTCGGGTATGGAATCACTGGAATTGTTCCAAATCCGAAGATTACTTTCAGGTCTGCGGAAGGCTATTACAATGATTGTCTTGGATTTAGCAAACAATACTTTGAAGGCAAAATATCAGAAGACGACCGAGATGTTTCTGCTATCACTATCCAAATGCAGATAAAGGATGAAATATTTGAAATAACTAGAGGCATGTTTGAGCCTCTCGAACTGAGGAGTTTTTGTATCAGCTTAGCAAATAGCGAAGAGGTTCGGTATGATAGTAGCGACTTAGGACCTAAAGAGCGAAATCAAAAGTATCAGGAGGAGCTAGCTAAAAGTACAGGACTCAGTACATTCGAACAATACGTGTTCTTACAACACTTTGTATTAACGTTTGATGAGAGACGAGATCCGTTACTTTGGAATAAAGCGAGTCTGCTGGATGCAATTTTTCTCGCGATGGGAGTTGACAGGGAACAAGCACAAAAAGCTGACTCGGTTCGGGACCAAAGGGAGACTTATTCCTCATATGGTCGAAACTATAAATGGCAATCAACGTTGGTAGGTAGGGAGATCGAGGGCATACGTAAGAAAGTTAATGCGGCAGAAGTAGAGGAGTCGTTAAAAGAATTAAGGGCAAAATATGACACTCTAATACGAAAACAAGCCAAACTAGAAGCTGATGTTGAAGCCAAGAATGGCGAATTAAGAGATGTAGAACTGCAAAGAATGGAGAGCGCATCCGCATTGACCGCATTGCAGTTAGAATTCTCAGAATTGTTTGAGAACAAGTTCTACTCAAGGCAACAATTAGAATTACATCCTTCAATCAAGAATTCCATTTCCGAATCGATTTGCTCCATTTGTGGTACAGAAAACCATAATGTTGCCGAAAATATTGAAAAGAAGATAAAAGGTGGTATTTGTCCTCTGTGCGAAAATGCTATTGTGAACGATAACCCAGATATTAATGAACTAGATGAGTTGAGAAAGGTCGATGAAAACATCTCTTCAGCGAAGAAACAACTTGAGACTGCTAACAAAGGCCGGACTCGCATCCAAGCCGAGTTTAGACATATCACAGGGCAATTAGAGTCCATAAAATCAGATGTAAGTAATTTAGTATCGGAAAATCAAAATTTAATACTCAAACCGCTCGAATCAAGCGAAGATTACAGCGGGCTCTTGGCACAAAAAATACAAGAGAAGCTCGATTTAGAAAAAAGTAGTGATGAGTCTTATGCACAAAGAGATATTTATCAGATAGAACTTATTTCCCTTTATGATGAACTTAGAAGAATGTATGATGAAGCCCAGAAGGAATTTGTACCTCTTTTCCGTGAACTCTCAAAGTTATTTATTGGCGTAGACATGGACATACAGATGGAGTATAGCACTGCGTTAGATACGACTGGAATGCAATTTGTATTACAAATGCAGGGTATTACTCGTAGGCAAACTTACCAGTTGTCCGAAAGTCAACGGTTCTTTCTAGATATAGCTTTGCGTATGGCTTTAGCTCAATATATGTCTAGCGATCTTTCTAAAGCTAGTTTGTTTATTGATACTCCAGAAGGGTCTCTTGACCTCGCTTATGAGGCTCGTGCAGGAGAGATGTTTGCTCGGTTTGCTGAAAAAGGGCATGACCTCATAATGACAGC
>SDBS01002801.1_pt1 | contig 17253 bp, 15 predicted proteins | sample 2277091 | NCBI WGS metagenome assembly SDBS01 (sample SAMN10404972, study PRJNA504765) | marine sediment metagenome | isolation source: marine sediment core GS10_PC15, 163 cmbsf | place: Arctic Ocean: Southern Knipovich Ridge | collected 2010 | reverse complement strand
TTTATACATATATTATTTTATTTCTCATTAACATACAGTTTAATTCTTTCATTATTTTGATTCCTGTATTGTAGTTTAATTGTTTGAATAGCTTTTCTGAAAAATATGGTTTTCCAAATATAAGTTCTTCAAGCCATATTCTATTTTCATTTTTAAAAGCATTTAGATTGTCTTTTCTCTCCGAGAGATAATCAAATTCATTAATGGGTTTTATTCCATTTTTAGTTACATTATTAATATGAAATAAAATTGCCAAAAGCATCTGAAATTTACAAATAAATAGATCAAGGAGGATTGATTTTTTCAAAGACATTTTATTTAGCAAGAGAAAGCTTTCAAATTTTTCGCATTTCTCTTTTAACAATGAAAATGTCTTGGGAGAAATTTTATACATTTCAACCTGCTTTGAAAGAACTTCTATTTCTTCATCAACCATTCTGAAAAGTTTTATGAATAAGGAGATATCGATAATATTTTTAGCTTCACTAAGTTGAACGTCCTCCATAAATTCATTCAAGTATTTATATGTATTTTTTTTTCTTGAAGAAAAGGTATTTAACATTACACAATAACGAGTAATTCTACTTTCTTGTTTTGCGTTTTTAATTGCTTTAGTAAAGTATTCTTGTGCGGAATCATAATCTAACTCCTCGAGATATAATAATCCTATCATGTAGTATGGTTTTAAATTATATGGACGAAGATTAATGCATGATTCAAAATATGTTATTGCTGTTTCTTTTTCCTCAAGTAAAATTTCAGTGATTCCAAGTAAAAATTCTGATAAAAAATCATAAGCATTATGAGCGACAGCAACTCCAAGTGCGGTTCGTGAGTCTTTGTATTTCTTTTTCATCATGTATTCTATAGCAAGGTTTTTATAGAAAGCGTTTAGCAATAAATCACCTGTTTCAATAAATGATCTTGAATTACTCAACTTTTTATCTGTTTCCATTTGGATAAATAGTTTAATCGCTTTAGAAAAATCACCAATAAATGCCAGTGCAATTATTAAAGTAAGAAATTTTTTCCTATCCTTAAGTCCTAATTGAAAACCTTTATAGAAAGCTGTAATTGCATTCTTCAATGAATCTTTAAAAATTTCAATAGATACACCTGCTAAAGGTTCATTATTAAGGGCTTTGGCAAGAAAAGCCTTTCCTAAGTTGTAATGATAAGTTGGATTATTAGGATCACTCATTATTTTACTTTTATAATATTGAATATTGTAATCAAAGAATACAAAAGGGAATCTATCTGATTGAAAAACCTTATATAATTGAAAGTATCCCTTGAAGATTTTCATTTTCATGGTTAAACTCCATGTTAAGGTAATTCTACTTAGAATTTTTAAAACTTTTATGTTCCTTTTAACGAACCTGCAGTTTATATTTATAGACTTTATTATTAATACTAATGTGATTCTCCCTTTTTGTCAATCATAAAATTTATTGGATTCCTTCTTTACATTTCTCTTCCTTCTTGTTTTAGATATATGATAAACCAAACATTGATTTGTTTCCCAGATTTTATTTGAGAAGTAAAGAGACTTTTAATTGCATAGATTTTTTACCTTACTATAGAAAGGAAACAGTCTTCAAATTCTTAAAATCTTCCAATTTGATAAGTTATTGGGATCATAATAATACTCTTCTTCGTCATTGTATCTCCATGTTCCTTTTACATGTATCGCAATTCCACCCCGTAGCTTTTTCCCTTTCTTATTTTGCTTCTTAATATATTTTTGTAAACCTTCTGCTCTGTGTTTCGCATCCTTTGCAGTTATACCGCTTTTTGTGTCAAATAAACCAATTTTCCCATCTTTAAACATTACAATAAAATCAACATAGAAAGCTCTTTCAAAACCATTTTCATCTTTGTATAACACAGCAAAATACTTAATTTCTCCTTCTCCATTTCTAAACCACCATTTAACTTTGACAGACTCATCTAATAATTTCATGAACCTCTTTTCTGGTTCGCTTGGTTTTCTAACATAAAGAGGACGCATAATTGATTGATGATCTTCTTCTTTTTTATATTTACTATTATAGCTTATTAATATTGGGACTTCCCACCCAGGGACTTCTTTTAACTCTCTTTTTTGGCTAAGGTTTTTAATCACCTTAATTTTATATGTTTCCTTTGCTAAATTGATAGTATCAACAAATGCTTGGATATTTTCTTTTCCTAAAATAATTACTTGAACTTTTGGATCAAACTTTTCAAACTTGAATTCTTTATTGAAGAATTGATACAATGCTGTTTTCATTCTATCACTTGAGTCTACTGGTGCAAATGGTGAACAGTTTTGTCTAATAAAATTATTAAATCTATCTTGTAATTCCTTTTCACTTAATTTTATATCAATTGTCCCTTTATGCTTAATGTCCCCAGTTTTGTCTATATTGATTATTCTTCCGTCAGCAATTACAGGATTAACTATTTGTGATGGTTTTAAGGTGATTTTTTCATTTAATCTTGTTTTATCAGCAATATCTTTGAATATCTGACCAAAGTTTCCAGATAATCTTGTTCTTTCCCTTTGTCTTTTTAGATAAATAGATTCTAATGAAACATGTTTGTAGATCTTATTCTTTCTTTTAGCTTCATAAACAGTAACATAATCTTTTGCATAATCTTCGGTTATCTTTACATCAGGTAGATTAGTAAATACAAATCCTTTATTTAATTCAGGCCCTTTTGTATAGTGTTTTAATTCTGGCATCCTCATTATTCTTCCGATTGTTTGAATTGTGAAAGTAAAACTTTTTGATTCTCTGAATATAACAAGAATTGATGCTCTTGGGCAATCCCAGCCTAATGCTATGGCTTGTTTGAATATCAGGACCTCTACATCATTATCCTTTTTCTCAATATTCGGTAAAGTATCTGATTTGTTCTCAGAAAGCCAAATTGCCAATTTTCCATTTTCTTCTGTAATACTGAATTTATCTTTTAGGATTTCTAAAACCACTTCTTTTTTGTCTTCCATTCCTTGCCTTTTATCTGGGAGTTGAATAAGAACAAGAGGGTTAATATTTGATTTTTCTTTTTTGTACATTTCCTTTAATTCTTTCCGTTTTTTCAATGCTTGTTCAATAACTAATTCATCGGCACTTCTTGATCCAACCTTTATATCCATAAACTCAGGATTTACTGCAATTTCAGTTTTAATCATTTCTTCAGCTTTTACATCGCTCAAATTTATCTTCACTATACCAGATACATTTTCTGTAAGATGAGGTGTTGCAGAAACCTCGATTGTGATTTTGGGTGAGATTACCTCAATTAGTTCTCTTGATTTTTCAGAACTCGCTGTATGATGGCTTTCATCAATGATTAATATTATTTCTCTTCCGTCTTCTTTGCTGTTTGTTATTATACTGTTTAGATTATTGTCTTGTTCGTTTTCTCTTACATAAATATTAATGTCTTTTTTATTGATACTGTGCCAATTAATGAATAAAATTTCATTTTCTCCTATTCTTCTATCTTCTAAGTCCTCAAAATAGGAGCAATTTAATAATCGATCATCTTCATAATATACTTCCAGTTTATCCTTGCTTTGATCGTGTAATCTTCTTACCGAAACCCATATAAAAGAAAACTTCTTTTGGTCTTTTCTTTCTTTTACTAATTTTCTCAAAAAGTCTGCAACCATTATTGTCTTTCCAGAGCCAGTAGGTGCTTGGAATATACACACTTCATTTTCTGATGATCTAAAAAGACTCTCAATTGTCATATGTAGCCTCTCTACCGCATTAGTTTGATAATTTTTAAGCTGGATCATTTGAAAATTCTCCTGTAAACATTTAGTATCACTTCAGGGATTGGCTTTAAATCAACCAACTCAATTATATCTTCAAATTCTTCTTCTCTTGCACTTTCATCAAGAGAAAACACATAAACAACAAATTTCTTCTTTGTTTTTTTTATTTCTTTTTTAAGCGATTCAATTCCTTCATCATCATAAACAATGCCTAAAAGTTTTCCTTTGCTGTCTTTGAAAATCTTAAAGTATTTCCTTGATTTTACTTCATTGAAACAATCTTCTTTTAGACAAAGCATTTCAGTAGATTCATCAACAAGTTTCTTTTTATTCCTATCAGTAGGTTCAGCATCAACAAAATCAGTTTTGAAATATTTTAGATTTCCACCAAGACCTTCAACTTTTGCCCGTTTAAGATTATTGTAACCTTTGATTGTTTTTTTTATTCTGGGATAACAGACATCTGTACAGATCTTATTTTCGTTATTAGTACAAAGAATAAATTTTCTGTTTCTAACGTCTTCTTTGTTAAGGTCTAAAACTGCCTGTCCTGTTGTCCCAGAGCCGGCCATAAAATCAAGTATAATGGCATTTTTTTCAGCATCGGCAAGATTTATTAGGTGTTTAATTAATCCTAAAGGTTTTGTAGTATCAAATACCTTATTTGTAAAGAATGATTTAAGTTCTTTAGTTCCAGTCGAAGAAGTACCTACACCAAAAATTAGAGTTCCCATTGCTGTTCTTGTTATTCTACCTGCTCTAATTTTTCTATATAATTGATATCTCTTTCCATCAAATACAAAATCTACATCCCCTTCTATGATTAATTTATTCATAGTTTTTTTACTAACGCGCCATCTGCCTTCTGAACCATCATCTTTAATAGGATAAACTTCTGTACTGTCAGGTGCTTTCACAGCATAGAACATAGTTGGCCTGTCTTCCCTCCTATCTCCTTGACCCCATTGTCTTAATTGTTCCCTTCGGTACTCACTCTTCTCATCCTCATAATTGCCCCCTTTAGTTTCTCTAAAATCATCTTTTAACTTAACATTGTTTATATTTCTTGCATAGCATAATACATATTCGTGTAAGTTTGCAACATGTTTTGCAGTTGCTCCTTTTCCACTTCTTGATTCCCAAATATAACTGGCAATAAAATTTTTTTCACCAAAAATCTCATCACAAAGCAGTTTCAATTGATATGATTCATTGTCATCAATAGAGAAAAACATTACACCTTTTAATTTTAAAAGTTGACGAGCAAGTTTTAATCTTTTAGCCATAAAAGAAAGCCACTTACTATGGCGGTAACAATCTTCTTTATCAACATATCTATCATTGAAAATAAAATCTTTATTACCAGTATTATATGGCGGGTCAATGTATATTACATCAATTTTCCCTCTATGTGTATAATTAAGAACAGACAAAGCATGATAATTGTCACCTTCTATCAGAATATTTATTGGCTTCTTTTCATCTGTTTTGATTTCTTTATTCCTGACTTCTTTAAGAACAGGCAGTTTTTCTTTACATAACAGTACAACTTTTTCAGGTTTATCTTCCCAGACAATCCCGTACTTTTTTCTCTTTTTAAGTTTCTTTATTTCTTTAATTAGATCTTGTTTCGACCAGTCTTTGAATTTTTCTTTTGCCATATTCAAACCTTCTTTTTGACATTATCCGGACTAATCTTGTCTCTTTTCATTTTTTATCTTTATTTTATTCTCTTTATAAGTATTAAAAACTTTTGTTCCTAGTTTACTTGAGTTGATTTGTAACATATTTTTATAAGTAAAACAAGGAATTTTTGTATTAAATTCTCAATTAACCTTTGTTGTCATATTAGCCCATTCAATTTCTCTATCATTAATGATATTGGAAAGAACTCTTTACGATTTCAAGAAGCATAAAACTATGACAAGCAATGTCTTTTTCGCAATAATACCTATTCTCTTAAATTTTCATAGAAGTTTCTTTAATTCTTCAATTTTATTAGTCACCACATTAGTGTATTTTTTATCAAGCTTTAGTTCCTTGCATATACTTGTCCAGAATTTCTCGCTTACAATAACATCACAGTATGTAATTGCACAAGATAAATGAGCCATGTCTAGTAGATCACTCGCTTTTGATTTTCTTGTATCTTTCAATATCTCAGCAGAACCTAACGTTGAAAAATTATAGAACCAAGGGATATCTTTAATTGATTCAGGTGAAAATAGTGGAGTAGGGTCCAATTCTCTTTTGTGTTTATTTGTAATATCATCAAGAACTACAATTACTGCCCGGTTATAATAATCCTGTAATTCAGCAAAGTCATCTTTCATTACTTTTTCTTTCCTTGGTTTTTCTTTTCGAACCCTTTTTTTCAAAACATTCTTAAATCGGACCAATAATTCTCCCATTTTGGCATTTTCCATTGACAGTATTGGAGATTTTGCGAACCATTCAATCGTTTCAAATAATGATGTTTTTTTCAATTCCTTATTAGTTGCCTGTTTGAATTCATCTATTTGCTGTTCAGTAAGTTCATTTTTAAAAGAATCCCAGTTTATCTTCGCTCCCCAGCAAGATAGTATATCATCTGCGAAAGGGCTTATTTTCAAGGCATCATCATGTATATTTAGGAAATTCTTAACCTTGTTTTCTACCTCCATTAGTATTATCGAATTAAACGGTTTAAGACATATTCCTCGTGAGATCTCTTGTACCAAGTTCGCAAATGTTTCTCTTTTTTTAGGATCCTTATGGGTTGTTATTTCAATTATGTGAGCGTAAGAGTATGGAAAAATTACTTCATTGGAGTTTGCTTTTTGTCGAATGAATGCAAGAATTGGTTTCAAATGAGATAGATTAGGATACCCCAATTCTGCCTTAGCCAAATTGCTCCAGTGATTTTGATCTAAATAACAAACTCTTTTTCCTTTATACATTTTGTAAATTTAGTAATTGGCAAAAGCTGTGTAGATTTTGGTAATAGTCGATGGACTGATTTTGAAATTGCAATACCTATTGAGAAGAATAATAGTTTGACTTACTGATGTATCAAATAAGTTTTTTCTGATAAATGCATGCTGGTTTACCATAATACTTATTGGTCTATCAGTTGCACTGTGACCCCCAGTTATGATAGTAAACAACAAATGCGGATAGATATACAGTTCTTCTTCCAATTCATTTATTACTTTCTTAATATTACCAAAAAACAAATCATTATTTTCAATAATTATTATATTTGGAAAGTCAGGAGGTAATTGTCTTTGTTCCATCTCAATTTTCCTTTTTTGTTTTTTCAGTAAGTTCTTCAACTTCTTTTACAGTATCTAGCAAATGTTTTCCATAAAGTACCTTGTGAATCTTACCAGAAAAGAGTAAAAAAGGTGTGCATTCCCAGATTGGTTCAGAAATTTTGAATTCGGTTGTGAATGCATCTCTATGATTTTTAGCTTTTTTAAGGATGGAAACCTCAACAAATAAATCCTCACTGTTTTCCTTGTTTGTTAATTTTAAATCTGGGATTTTAGATTTTTTCTGAAATGTAATACTTGGGTCGAAACATATTCTGAATCCTACTTTTGAGAATTTATAAGCAGGTTTCAAGATTGAAAGAACTTCGCTAAATTTGTCTTTGTCCTTAATTCGATCTATCAATCTCAAATAATTCTCTTGTCTTTTAACAACTCTAATTGCATCGGCAAACCATGTTAACCACTTACGAGTCCATGGTGCTGTATTTATAATAAACTGCGATAGTATATGACCGTCATCAAAAACAATGGTCGGAAATTTTCCCCCTAATTCTTTTCTTAAAACCTCAAAAGCTCGCTTAGCCTCCTCTTTTTCAAAGGCTGTAAAACCTTCAAGGGTGTCACAATGCTGCTTTAACCTATCCCAAGATTTATAACCTTCAGATCTCCAAAAATCTATACTATTTGCTTCCATTAGAAATTATTTTATATTTTTTATTTAGGTTATTTTAAAACAGACTTTAATGCTTCTTTTCCATTTGGAATGATCTCTAATATTTAGAATTTATTATTCTCTACATTCAGGTCTTTTTGGAACACCATCTTTAAATTCAGAGCTTTTCTTTCTTATGACATTGAATTCATAAGGTTCATCTTGTGCTTTTAAATATGAATGGTTACCTATAGTGAATTCATCACCATCATATTCACAATAAACTTCTAATAACAATACACCTTCAGATAGTTCATCTATCTTTTTAACACCTATAATTTTTCCACACGGTTCTCCTAGATCTACTGGATGAGTTACTCCTTTATGATTTGATATACATCTGAAGATAATACCTTTCTCAGTTTCATCAAAAGCAACTGTTTCTAAACTACATTCTGTTAAAAGCCTTATTGATCCTGAGCACTCATCAAACCAGAAAAGTCGTTCTGTTTTTGTCCAGTAAATAAGATGATTTCTCATTTCTCCGGAACAATCATCAGATTCAATAACTCCATAATATACATATTGAGTACATCCAGTAAAAACAGCTATTAATAAGAAAAACATGAAAATCTTTTTCTGCATTACTTCTCCTAATTAACTTGTAATTAATGTAACTAAATCATCACCAATAGCAGCATTATCCCAGTAACCTGTATGAGCCATAAGCCATGCTTTTCCAAGATCTACAACACGGTCTTGTATTAACCAGCCAGATTTTTTGGTATCTGTAGTGAATTTCTCTGCAATTTGATAGCCTTCAAGAGGTTTTCCATAAAAACTGCCTGTTACTACTGGATCAGTTCTGGCCCAGTAATTTATCCAACGGAAATACTTATTACCAGGCCCTAGGTCTTGTACTTTATTTCTCTTGAACATTGATAAGCCTATAGGTGATCCCATTGTTACTAAGGCTTGAACAGGCCATGTTTTTCTTGATTCTCTCTTAAAATATTCTCCATTATCTTTTATCAATTTATTGATAGCATCAAATGCATAAATTGAGCCAAGACTATGAGCAACAATATAGAGAGGATTACCTTGTTCATAGATATTTTCAACCTTTTCAATAAGACCATCACAAATAGCCTTTGCTGTAGTACCCTCTTTTAGTTTGATTATCACATCCCCAACAAGATCAACTCCATAGTAAGTAACATTACCAAGAAGTTTACCAAATGGTATTTGTTTAATCAGTCGGTCTAAAAATACACCAAGTAATTTTTTCAGCCTCTTTTGTGCTTTATCATTAATGTTTTCATACCGGTAAATATCTGTTTCAAATTCAACTGGAACTCCGTTAAGACGGTCAGTAACAAGTTCTCTTATTGTTTCATGGGAATTTATATCTTCATCACTGCCTGCTTGAACACCATGAACAACCAGAATTTTCCTAGGTTTTTGAGGTATAACTGGCAATTTAGTACCTCCTCTTTTTTTGAAGGCCTCTTAATTTCAGATTTTTTCTAATTCTTTTCGTACATTATTTTTATTATTTCACATGATTATACACCAATTTAGAAGAGATTTCAATAAAAAAGTTATAAAGCTATTAGGAAAAAATTACACTCCCTCTTTTTTCTGAACTTATTATGTAATTTTTAACAATATGTTAATGAAGGGCAGTATATTCCGTCTTGACAATTGACCTAATAATCTGTCTTAGTGTGGATAAATACTAATCAGAAAGTATCTTCTCTTGGATAGAGTCTAAGAACTCCTTCTTTAAGCAATATTTATTGCTTTCAACTAGAACACTTTTAAGGGCTTTCCAAACAATTCGCTGTAAATCTCTTAATAATTGAAGATCAGTCTTTGGTTTGCCATGGTGCAAATAATCTCCTCTAAGCTTGTAGGCCTTCTTAACAATATCTATTACTTCCTTTCTTGTTTCTACTGTTGAGGCAGCAAGAAAGGCAAGACGTAAGCCAATTGAATATTGTATAGGTTCCGATGCGTCTTTTAAAAGGAGGGTTTCTATTGAAACCAAAGTTAAAACTAACTTATCTTGGAACAGGCTTGATTCAACTGCACGACTAAAAAGGAATAAGCAACTAATAATTAAATCCTCAAATTTATTTCTCTTTTCCTTCTTTATTAAGTCACTTGCATGCTCAAGTCCCATTTTCCTTAGTCCTTGAAATTCGTTATCACTAATAACTCGTCGGAATTCTCTTCTTTCATCTACTCCTTCTATTATGGCGGGTAAATCGCTTTCGAAAATAAAAACACAGCTTGTTGGAATAGTTGCTTTCCCCATCATTCCGTAGTATGATGGAATCCTTGGAAATATTGATGAAGGTGAAAAAAATCGAAGAACTACTAACGCCTCTTCTGTTTCTTGTTTCGCTATTTCTATACTTTTTTTAATTTCAGCCTCGATCGAAATTGATGCATAAACAACTCCTTGATACTTTTTCCTAATTCTATTTATAAATCTTTGTTTACTCTCTCTCTCATCTCTAGAATTCGCTTCAATTGTTCTTTCGAGTTGATCAAAAAGCTCCTTTGCAAAAAAATCAAATAAAACATTTCCGACTTCAAATGGTTTTTCAATTGCCAAATTTGATATAGGCAATGCGATCTTTCGAGTTTTAATGGTTTCCTTGGTTTTTGTAATCAAGAAGTTAACGAAATCTACATTATTTGAAAGTTCACCTTTGTATCGCTTCTCCAGCCAATCAAATAAAGAATCTTTTATAAAGCTTTTACTTACAGCATCTTTTAGAGACGACTTATTTGCTATATTGTAGGCTAAGACATCAAACTTCGAGTAGCAATCTTCAGATAGACCAATATAGCCACTTTTAGCATGGAAAAATCTTGAGGTTTCTTCACCAATCATATTAATAGTGGAATATTGCAAAGTATCAGAGATAGTTATATCTAGGGTACCTCTAGATGCATGATCCTCTGATGTTGTAATATTACGTTTTTGGTGCTGACTTTCTTGCTCTGGACGTAACAATTCCAATAATTCCTCGGCCTTCCTGTTAAAAAACTCTTGAGCTTCCTTCGGGAACTTTATGTCCCTTTTCATAGCTGTAGAACCTTCTTCAAATCATGGACGATCATCTCAGCCTCATCTCCTAAAAATCTATTATTTTTTGGTCTTCTTTGGAATTGCAGAATTGGAAACTTTACTTATACAAATCTTTAACTAAAATTTGGATTATCCTCCAATGGACCTTTAATGAAATTCTCTAAGGCTAGCAGAGCATCACTGTTAGCAGCTTTGAGAGAACTTAATAGATTCTCAAAATCCCTTAATTTTGAATTGATAACTTTATGTAACTGATCAGCGTTATTTGGTAAATTATAATCTGAGACATCAACTCCTTCATCTCTAGCTACCTTTAAAACCCATTCTTCAAGTCGTGGACACAATACAATAAGCAAATTACCATTTTTTCTATCCAACAGTAATTTAATCCCATATATATTAGTTTTTAACTCTAGTTGTTTGATATAACTTGGTTGAGCCGCACCAGGATCATCATCTACCATTCCTTTTGACTTATTGCTTTTTCTTAACTTATTGCAAACATTTCCTTTACAATGCGAGTGTGTTATTTCTTTTTTACTAACTCCTAAAGATTTTACTAAAGTAAAATCAACATTACATTCTACAAAAATCATCAGGCTAAAAACTTATCTAAGTTAAGAAATATGCTTGCATCAAGATCAAGTACTTCTTCAAGCTCTTTTTCAGTGAGAAGCTTAACCTTAGTTTGATGCTTTTCAATATAAGTAACAAAAATCCCAATTTTATTGACAGAAGTCTTCTCCAAAATGGACAAAAGGAAGTAAGGATTATGCGTGGATATAAAATACTGATTTGTTTCATCTCTGGAAATTCTTTCTGCAAGAAATTTGGTGTAAAAGGGAAAAGTATGAACTCCAGGTTCTTCAAAAATAATCACGGACATTTTGTTAGTTTCAATTGCTGCTAAATAAAAAATAATTCTCTGCAATGTGTCTGATATTATTGAATAAGGATAAGAAATTATAATATCCTCAATCTCTTTTTGAACTTCTATTTTAAACTCCAAAGGTTTAAAAACAATTTTTAGATTGAAGTCATTCATAATATTGGATAAGACCTTTTTCAATTCCTTGTTAGTTAAAAGAATTGCCAAAAGATTTTCTCCTTTTGGTGGGAGTAGAAAATTAGACTCATGTTTTAAAAAGTAATCTAAAACACCAAATTTGTAAAATTTGATAGGTGAAATACCCCCATGTCCCGAGTTTCCATTTGCTTTATAATCATAATCAAAATGAAACCGAAAATCATTGGGTTGTTTTCCATTCATAGTACCAATAAATCTACCATTTTCAAATTTTATTTCACAATGTAAATTGTCAGCAGTTATTGAAATTTTTTCACTGACATCAAGATCATAGAACAAATTTGTCATGTTCTCTAACCTTACAAAATCTTCCAGTTTTCCAAATGAAGTAGAGAAAATACCTAAACTTTCTAATATATTTGACTTTCCTGCATTTGGTTTTCCTATGAAGATATTTATTTTTTTACATTTTATATCGAAATCTTTTAGTGATTTGAAATTCCTCACAGCAAGATTTTCTATCATCTCAACCTCCATTTCAAATAAATAATCACTCAATCTAATTTTACTATTCTATATTACGAAAATTTATATAGAAAGTCAAGATAAAATGCTTATGTCAACCTAGAGATAATAGTACTCATAACTAAGTGACTATTTTTTGTTTCTTTCAAATCCTTTAATAATCCTTCAAAAAACCAAAAAGGCATAAAAGGCTTTACTTTTCAGCTAACCATTTAAGTCATTTGCCAACTCGCCTATATCTTTCTTAGACAGCATGTTTTAGCCATAGCCAAATCTTCTATCACAGTGTTTATGGTTAAGCCATTCAATTATAACGCTAATTATCATAACCTCATTACCTTTTATTGTATACAGCAAGCGCCATGCATTTGGTAAGTTATATTTCCATAAATTATTTATACCAAGTTTTTCAATATATTGTTTTGGTATAAGCTTATTTGGTAGTCTTATTCCACATAGAGGATTATTTTTTAGATCATTGATCGCTCTATTTATAAAAGAATATAATTATTTCTCCTTAAATTTGCCTTTTTTAAGTTTAATGTATGCCTTTTTAAGGCTTTCATCTGCAAATGCAACCTCTTTTACTTTCTCATTCATATTCATTTTATTATAAGATGTCTGTCTTTAAGTCTTTTTATTGATTTAGGACTCCAAATCCATACTATTTTTCCATTTTTATCAATAATTATTTTATTTGATTTTTCTAAGTATTTGAGGATAACTTGGAATGTTTGATACATCATCTTTTTTGGTAATTTTTTCCAAAGCTGGTATTTTCCAAGTTCATTGTTATTTTCTTCTATAATTTTCTCCACCATTAGCACACTTTCTAATGTTGGGTTATATAAAAGTGAAGGAATTTTCATGTTATATTTATACATATAAGACTATTTAAGTCTTTTGCTGGAGTTTCATTTAATATCTGAGTGATAAGATAAGTGGCAAAAGCCATAAAAGGCGATTCACATAGTTCAGCTAACCATTTAAGTCATTTACCCACTTAAGTGCTCCGCTCGTTGAGGTAAGTTTTCCACCCAGATTGCTCGATACTTCGTTCTGAGCAATCGGGTCAAACTTACAACTCACATGAGGTCGCACTTACAGTACGACTTGTTTGTATTAAGATCATATTATGATGATTCTTTAATGTTTTATCAGGTCAAGCCTTCCTAATAGTTGCGCTGAGGATGTATCTTTGTGTTGCTTTTTAACTGTGAGAGCTCACAATCATGAAGTCGCACTTGTGGTGCGACTTATTTATATCAAGGGAATTATGATATTTCTTTATGTTATAAGCAGTCTTTCTTTTAGTTGCCGTGTGGGCATCATTTTTTTATAGTTCTTTCTATTGTGATGGTTCACAATATGGTTATTTTTCTTGTGTAAGTGTCTTTAGTGTTGTTCTTCTGTTTTGCTATTCTATGTTTGAGCCTTCTATGGCTCATAATTGGTGTTGAAGAAAGCAAGTTTCTTGGTTTTGTGTGCGTATTTTTGTTTCTATTAACTAAGTTATGTTATATTATAAGTTAGTATTTGTTTCAGGGGAGAGAGAGGGGAAATGAGGATAGGAAACAGAAACAAAAGATAGGCTTAAGGAGTTAGCTTTAGCTTGTTTATTGTCTTGAAATTTTCCTTGTTTGGCTGAATAATGAAGTCAAGTTCCTCAAAATGCATCTTCTCTTTTGAATTCTTTTCCATTGCTTTTGCCATTTTTATTATCAAGTTTGTCATCATGCTCTCTTTTTGGTCTAATTCAATTGCTGCTTTTAAGTCTAAAGGAGCTCCACAAGTTTCACAAACTTTAGATGTTGCACCATTTTCTTTTCCACATCTTAAACATTTTTTAGGAATAAGCTTTTTCCTCTCTTCCTCCTCTTTTTCTGCATCCCTAATGTCCTTTTTGACACCATTAGCATCCATAATTGCATTATCAGTATCTTTTCCACTTAGATGTATATAGATTCCAGCCATAACACTTCCTTGAACCCAACCAGCATGCGCTTTAAGCTGAGCTTCGTTAAGACCACATCTTGCAAGTTCTGTTAAGTGAGCATGTCTAAAACTATGAGGATTAATTCTTTTCTTTATCTTAGCTTTTTCCTTTAAAGTTTCGAGAAGGGACGTAACAGTTCCGTAGCTGATACATTTGTTATTCTCACTTTTTAATGAAGGCCATAAATATGCATCTGGATTATCTTTATCAGGATGGTGATTAAGCCATGTAGAAAGATAAGGAGCTGCTCCAATCACTCTGACTCTTCTCATTCCTGTTTTCCCAATAACAATAAGAATAGCTCCATAATTGTCAAAAGTAACATGCTTTCTTTTTAATGTTAGAATCTCTCCGATACGACAAGAGGATTCATATAAAGTAAAGATAAAAGCCTTATTTCGTGGATGAGAAGCAGTATCAACAAGTTTTAATACTTCATCTTTTGTTAGGAATTCCTCTGGCAATCTATGATTATTATTCTTTAAGTTAGTGCTGAACCATCTTACTTCTTTAGGATAGAGTTTCCCTTCATCTTCTAATTTCTTTCCTTTTAATTCTTTTATAGGGTATTTCTTAGGATAACCTTTATTGATTCTTAACCATCTATAGAATTTCTTTAATGAGACCTTGTAATCTCTTTTTGAATTGTCTGCAATATCAGATTTATTGATTTTTGTTAAGAGTTTAACAATATCATCTTTTGTTGTATCAATAAAATCCTTTTTTGTCCAAAGAGCAATTCTATAAAACCTATCTAGATAGAATCTGATTCTTGCATTACTTAATCCTTCAGCAACACAATAATTATAGAAATCATCAATGATCCTTTTATTATTGTCTGATATCTCCTTAGACTTTTTTATTTTTATAAGTAGTACTTCTATCTTTCTTTTGAAATGATACAAATCCATATTCTTTTCCCCTTTTATAGAATAGAGAAGAAAAGCTTATTTATAAATGTTTCGAGTAGTTTACGGTAAACTATGAAAACCCTGAGAAAGAATACCTCTAAATCTGTAAACTATTCTAAAAAGAGAAGTTTACAGGAAAATGTGGAAACCCTAAGAGGGTTTTCATAAAACCCTGAGAAGGTTCATATCAAAACCTGTGAACTATTCATTTTGAACAAGAAAATTCTTGACAGCATGGTTTATGTAAACTATAATAAGAGTTTAGAAGATAACGTAAAGGAATACGAGAAAGTATTTGGCAAAATTAAGACAGTAAAAGAACCTAAATTGATGAAATTTAAACCCAAATAGAACAAGGAGATTCTATGAATCATTCAGAATCAGAAGCAAAAGCAAAAAAGCTAATACCTGGTGTTAAAGAATTCGTAAAGGAACTAATACACCATTGCATGGTGATGCATCCTATCGAATATAAAGAATCTGACCATTTTGGAATGATGTCAATTCTCTTTTTGAGTAAGCAAATGGAGCACATGATATCAATTATTATCCTGGTAGAGAAAGGTCAAGGGCGGGATTCTGAGATTATTGCAAGAAGTATGTATGAAGGATTAGTACAGATTAGATGGGCTCAGCAAGATCCAAACGATAGGGCTTTACGTTGGCGTTCTTATCTATGGGTTTCTTTATGGAGAAAATTAAGAGAAAAACAAAAAAATGGCAAGCAAATCAATCCTACAACTCAGAATCAAGTAAACCAAGAGTTGCAGCAATATGGAAAACAATTTTACACAGCAAGAGCAAAAAGGCAGCTTGAAGAGAGTAATTCTTTGCCTGATGACCCCTACCGCGACAATTGGTTTGGGAAAACTCTACGTCAGATAGCTAATGATGTTAAAGGTGAACCTCTTTACAAAGGTCTTTATAAACCTATTTGTCAATGGGTCCATTGGGATCCAATTGCTTTAGAAAAAGCGATCAAGACCAAAGGAGAGGAAACACAATATCATTCTCCGTCTTATATTTCCTCATATAATTCTTTAGCATTTGGATTTCAATGCCTTTACGAAACAGCTGATATTGTAAATGCTCACCTTAAAAAAGGCTTTGATGAAAAACTTAATGATCTAAAAGACAGATATATTAATTTCCAGGAAAATAATTGATTCTTACTCCGAAACCACTCGGGGTCAATCGGCAGCAGGATATAAACTTTTAATCATAAATATATGACAGAACATAAGAACCAACATTTTATACCAGTAAGCTATTTGAAAGCTTGGTGTGATTCAAATACACCACCTAACTATACTCCGTATGTTTGGACATTCACAAAAGATGGAAAGACCTGCAAAAATAAAGCTCCAGTAAACATTTTCAAAGAAAATAATATGTATACGATTAATTGCACAGAAGTTGGACGAAAATTGGTATTAGAAAAAGGTTTATCAGAATTGGAGGGGCGTTTTGCTAAATTAAGAAGAGATAAATTGAATAGGGGAAAAAAGCTGACTGATGAAGATAAGTTTTTACTTTGCGTATTCATGTCAGCTTTGCAATCGCGAACTAGAGTCTATAGGACTCATTTAAGAGAGCAATGGGGAAAAGCTCTAAAAATGATGGAGATAATGAAGGAATGGGCAAAAACTGCTACCCCTGAACAAAAGCGAGCAATGGCAAGATCGACCAACAACAGCAATCTTACGCTTTCGTATAATGATATAAAGGAACTCTATGAAAATCCACTGCAAAATTCTGTACCATCCATCATAGAGACTGTTTCACCACTATTCTTTGTTTTGGATTTAGCAATTTTACGCACCAATGATGGTGTGGGCTTTATTACATCAGATAATCCATGTTTATGGTTCGATCCGGAATCGCATAAACGACTGCCGTTATATCAACAACCGGCTCTAGTCTATAAAACAGTCGAAATAACAATGCCAATTTCACCCAATCAACTTGTCTTCCTGAACAGACAAGGTATCAATGGCTATATCGGTACAAAAC
>SDBS01002800.1_pt1 | contig 17258 bp, 17 predicted proteins | sample 2277091 | NCBI WGS metagenome assembly SDBS01 (sample SAMN10404972, study PRJNA504765) | marine sediment metagenome | isolation source: marine sediment core GS10_PC15, 163 cmbsf | place: Arctic Ocean: Southern Knipovich Ridge | collected 2010 | reverse complement strand
CCTATAAGTAATTCCGGCTATATCTTCAAGTTTCTTGTTTCCACAAAAGTAATCTGCAAGCTCGGATATCGTGATTTCACCTTCTCCTCTTGCAACTATATCCGCACCATGATCCATAACCTCCATTGGGAAAAGAGTCGCATGAGGACCACCGCCAACTACGGGAATCTTCAGCTTCGAGAGATTCTCAATCAAAGAGTAAGTTCTCTTTAGAGACCAGAGAAAGATTGATACTCCCACAAAAGTGGGGTTATATGTTTCTACGCTCTTTATAATCTCCTCCTCGCTATAGTTCCTATAAGGGGCATTGGCAACTATAATTTTTACTTCGAAACCTTTTTTTTCAAGAACGGCTCCCAGGTAAGCCAACCCCAGTGGAACATTCAAGGTTTTACCACTTAGCGATGGATATATGAGCATTGCTTTCATAGTTGCACTTAATCTTATTATTCCTACTTTCTAATTTTTAATCGAAGCAGGCTGTCTCCACAGTTTCAAATATGTATCTGCGACCTTTTCCCAACTCTGCTGAATTGCAAATTTATATGCCTTTTCTGTTTTTTCTTCTACAAGGGAAGGTCTGCGATGATGTTCGACAAATTCTCTAGCCAACTGGCCCGATGAGTCTGAAATTATTGACATTTCTAAGATATCGGGGCGAAAAAATAAATAATCCTTTTTCAATTCGTTAGAGTAAATACTACAAACCAACCTCCGACAGGTCATAGCCTCCAAGTTACTGTTGCAGCCAGATACAAATGCGTATTTGTTCCTGTTAAAAAAGTTAACAACGTTTTCGTTCTCGACAAACCCGTGTAAGGTAACAAGCAGATTGTTAATTTCTACAAATCGTAAAATTTCGTCTCGCAACGGACCATCTCCGCAGATATCAAGATGGATTTTTATACTGTGCTGGTCACGAAGTATTTTTAATGCTTGCAGATATTCTAAAATTCCTGTATCGGCGCGCAATTGCCCTACAAATGTTGCTCCGTTTTCATTTTCCGGGTCCTTGTTTCGGATATCAGGGATATCAACGGCAGCGTGTGTAACATAATCTGGTCTGGTGCCGTACCATTTCTTAATATATTCTCCATCGCATATGTTCCCCCTCGATAGTTTTTCGCATAACTTTCGGATCAGAATATATTTTCGGGGAATTGGGAAAACCCCCTCATGTCCGAAAAATGTTATATAAACGGGCTTTTGTGGAAAAATGAGCCGGAAAGGAAGATACCAGAGGAATGTTTCAAAATCGAAGCAATGAATAATATCTCCTATGGAAAAGACCCTTGCTTTAAATAGCTCTATCCAGATACCAGCCAGTGATTTCAGGCCGAAGGGCTCAGCTATTGGAAAGCGGTAAATTTCAACATGCTCTGTTTTTTCACGTATTTTGCGATTGCTCTCATAGTTTGGAGTAAATATAGTTACGGTGTGGCCTTTTTTACTTAGTTGCTCAGAAAGCCGATATATATATTTTTCCGCCCCTCCTATCCGTGGGAAAAAACTCCTTGCTAACAAGAGGATATTCATTTAATTTTGACTCTTTCGCCAGTATCGCATGATTTCAGAACAGCCTCTGCAACCTCAAGAGACCGCAGGCCATCATATCCAGTAACAATTGGCTGGCTTCCCTGCCTGATGCAACTTATGAAATGTTGCATCTGTCTTACGTAAGGTGCCGATCGAAGAAAACGGTGCCTAACAAGATCGAATTTAGATTTGATCTGCCTGGCAATAGTTTTTCGTTCTTTGTGTCCTTTAACAATTATCCAACGATTTTTAAAACCGATAGATTTTTTTGTGCCTATTATCCCAACGTCATTCGGTAATGCGCTGAAGCTATAGCTGCTTGCGACCGCGCCAAACGCTCCATTTTTTAGCTTCAGCAATACCCACACATTGTCTTCTTTTCCCATATTATAGATATCCCCGCGGCATTCAGCCGAAAGGCTATCGATTTCTGAACCTGTCATCCACCTCAGCCAATCGATGGCGTGGGTTGCTAATTCAAAAGTTACCCCCCCGCTTCGAACCGGATCAAGATACCAGTTTGATTGTGGCAGACTGCCACTTTGACGAAACCAGGCTACTTTTATATCACCAATCTGACCTGACTCAATGAGGCGTTTTGCCTCTTGGTATTCCTGGCAAAATCTCAATGCATATCCTATCATCAAAATTTTTTTAGATTCTTCACTGGCTGATAACATTTTTTTGGCTTCATCGGAGGTTATTGAAATTGGTTTTTCGCAGAATATCTGGCAACCCCCCTTAAAACCATCGATTGCTATCTGGCAATGGGTATTCGTTGGAGTTGCTATGCAGAGGGCATCTAAATCGACTTTATCTAACATGCGGTTATAATCATCAAAATACCGTTTAATATGATATTTGTTAGCAAACCGGGCGGCTTTCTCCGTAGAGGTTCCGGATACAGACGCAATTTCAACGCCTTTGATTTTTAATAAGGCCATGGCATGAACATTGGCCATACCACCCGTACCGACTATACCTAGCTGTAAATTTCTCATCTGGCTGCGACCCGTCTCCTCCTCGCATAATCGATTATTTTTTTACACGTACTTATATTAGGATTTTTAACGACGTATTTTATCCTTCTAAAAGTTTGATATATCCCATTTTCAAGGGTTAATCTTCTGCTCAACCTTTTCAAAATTTTCATATCCAAGTCGTTACCTATCTGCCCGCCAGCGGTGAGAACCGATATCCAAGAATCGTCTTTTATTTTTCCCTCTTGCCTGCCGTTTTCATAATACTTGGTACCGGGATAAGGCGTAGTTATTGTTGTGATATCGAAAGGAAGTTTCAAACGTTTGAAAAACTTAGCAGATGTGAGAATACTGCTTTTGGTTTGCCCGGGAAGGCCCAGCAAGTGACCAGCATATACCGCTATGCCGACCCTCCTGCATTTTTCAATCAGGTTTACAATGGAGTGCAGATGAGCATGCTTGAGGTTTTGCTGGACCTGCTCTGTACCTGCTTCGATACCAATTCCAATGGAAATACACCCTGCCTGCTGCATTTTATTTAAAAGATCAATTTGAAGATCCTGAGCCCTGCTCTGACAGGTCCATTTAAGTTGAAAATCACGCTCTATAAGGGATTCACAAAACTTTAGCAGCCGAGCTTTATTTAAGGTGAGAATCTGGTCATGGAACATAATGAAATTAACACCATGTTTTGAAACCAGGATATCTATCTCCTGGATCACATTCTCTATAGTTCTAACTCGATACTTATCTCCCAGCATAGTTAAATTGCAAAATTCACATCTCATCGGGCAACCCCGGCTTGTAATAACCATAGCAAATTTATGATTTTTGTCTGTTCTCTGCTGCTTGTTGTAATAGTACCTGTCCATTGGCATAAGATGGTACGCAGGCAAAGGCAGCAGGTCGAGGTTGTCAAGAAAAAGTCTGTTGGCGGTAGAGAAGACACTGCCATTTTTAATATAGGAAACGCCGAGGGTGGAATCAGGCCTGCCGCTGATTATATTCTTAATAAGCTCGAAAGTGGTGATTTCAGGTTCACCCCTTACCACGAAATCCGAGTTTGGAATTTCCTGCAGAGTTTGCTCAGGCCAGACGGTACCGTAATACCCAACCAGGACCACCACCGGTTTTTTCTTCAGATTAACGAAATCCTTTGCGAGATGTGCAAGGTGCTCGGTGGACGGGATAGGGTTCTGCCATCTGTCATGCGGTGTTGTATTCAGCACCAGAATATCGGGGCTGTACCGATCAATCAGTTTTATTATTTGATTGTGGGCTAATCCCAGGGCATTGGCATCAACTAAAGAAAAATGATAGCCTTCTTTCTCAAGCAAAGATGCAATTTGGCCAAGGGATATAGGTTGCCAGATTCTGTTCGATCTTATAACAAGGTTATAAGAAAAGTCAGGAAACTTAGGGTTAAGTAATAGCGTCTTCATCTTTTTTGACTTGCCTTTAGGTACACTTTACGACTTAGGATGGACTTGTATATAAATTTTAGAAAGCCATACAATTTTAAGTATTGCATTAACTCGATTACCAGGATCAGAATTCTTGGTCTTGTGCTCAGCTTATGGTTTGCGTTTCTAACTCTGCGCATAACTTCCGTCTTGGACAATTCCTTTGTAGTGATATGCACTTTATTTCCTAAAAAGAGCCGTTTTTGGGCTGCTCTGTCTATTAAATAATTATTATCAAGGCACTCTTGATACAGTTTGGTTCCTGGAAGTGGCTGGATTATATTAAAATAAAACACAGACATGCCAGCTTCTCTCAACTGTTTCGCGTAAGATATACTTTTTTCATAACTTTCTCTATCTTCTCCAGGATAGCCCAGGATGAAGCAGCCCTTTGTAATTATACCCAGCTTGCCGCACATTTTTGTTACTTCCTCTATCTTCGTGAGATCGGATTTTTTGTTCATTTTTTGCAGGATGAAAGGGTCTCCACTCTCTACTGCTAAATTAAGAGAAATGCATCCTGACATTTTTATTGTTTCCAGCATTTCCCAAGTAAGTGTATCAATCCTAATTCCATTCGGCGCGGCCCAAGTAATTTTTCTATCCAGATTTATTATCCCCTCAAATATTGCCTGTGCTCTTTTTATGTTTAATGTTAGGTTATCGTCTTCGAACTCAATATGGTTAATATCGTATTGTTCGATTAATATTTTTATTTCTTGTAGTACGTTTTCTGGTGAGCGATATCGGTATTTATACCCGTACATTGAATGTATTGAGCAGAAGGTGCAGTCATAGGGACATCCCCTTGAAGTAATGATTGACGCCGTACACCTGTTCCTTTCTCCTCTCGGGGAAATTCTTAAGTATTTCTCCATTGGCAAAAAGTGTCTTGCTGGAAAAGGTATCTCGTCCAGATTCTTGATTTGATATGCGACTCCATTGTCAATAACTGTAGAACCTTTCTTAAATACCAGCCCTTTGATATTTGCAGGGTCCTTACCTGACGCTAATTCCAAAAATGGCGTCTCTCCCTCGCCTCTAATAACATAATCTACATCTAACATGACAGCCTCATGTGAAAGTGTGGAGGGGAAAATTCCACCAATAACGATTGGTTTAGCAGGTAATAATTTTTTGACAACTGAAGATAATTCTTTAATAATAAGGGTGGTATTAGTGAAAGGTGCTGTAATGCCTACAATATCTGTATTTGTTGGTATTTTTTTGGCAATATCCGAATATTCCAAACCCACACGGTAAAATATTTCGCCATATTTTTCGCATTTGACCACATTTTCATATCCTTCAGCCAAAGAGTCAATTATTTTTACATTATGGCCGTATTTTTCCAAATAGGACGCAATATACCCTAACCCCAAATTCTGAGGCAGCATATTGGGCTCAGGGTCTTCAAAGTATAATGGCGGTGCTATTAGAAATATATTTTTAGGTTTCATCACAGAGTTTTTTGGAGCTTGTGTAAATAGTTGATTGATTTGCTTACTAAAAAATCAATATACAAAACTGGTTTTAATATTAAAAAAACTGAATATTTGAAATGCTTTTTATACTATTTTAAATAATCTTCCAAATATGTTTTGTTTATTTTGTTTTTGTTTACTTTTTCAACACGTTGGCTCAGGACAATATATTATTTTGCCAAATATTGTATTTCCATAAACTTCGATTATCGCAGTAGGAAATCGTGAACAGCATTGTAAAACAGTTCCATCGCCAATTATTTGCTTTCCACCTACTGCACCTGCCTCTGAACATTTGTCCACAAATTCAACCATGTTCCGAATAACCCCCTTACAAATCAAAACATTTGAATTCACAGCCAAAACATAACAATCTTCATGAGGTACATTTTCTAGCTCGCAAACAATTTTTGAGTTTTGTTATCATCATCTTATGCAAAAAGTGATTCGGGTGTATATGACTTTCTAACTTGGCTACAGTTGTTCGCAAGAAAAGTTTGGGATTATTCTTCAATGATTTCCAAAATCCAATCCTAAAAGGATTCAGCTTTGAAGAAGCTAAAAGTTTCCTTTTGTTCATAAGGATGTAGAATTTTAGGTATTCTTCTATAAATTCCTTTTTGGGTAATATTTTATTTAGGATTAAAAACTTGTCATAGATATGTTTATCGTCTAAATCGTCTTGTGTAGAAAGATATCGCATCACATCTCGAAGTCCTCCAAAAGTTACGTATTTATTAAATTCCATATCTACCCTAACGACACCTTCATTTTCTATATCACTCCAGAGCTTTGTTCCGGGAAAAGGGATTAAAATCTGAACACCAAAAGTGTCTGTAAGATATTTCTCTGCAAATTCGTATGTTTTCAGTATATCTTCCTTTGTTTCTTGCGGTGAACCTATTATCAATGCCCCTTCAACCGTGAATCCATATTTTTTGGCTACCGTAACGGCTCTGATATTATCTGCAACAGAAACTACGTCGCCTTTCAAATAGCGCAGAATCTTGTCAGAGCCTGATTCAAAACCAAAGAATACATGAAACACATTCATAGATTTCAAAATTTTGGCGATTTCTTCATTAAAGGTTTTGGCGTGACCAACAACCGCAAACTTTACTTTCTTGTCGATACCTTTCTCACGGATAAGTTCTGCAATTCGCCTCAAACGAGATTTCTTTATCACAAAAAGGTCATCACTTAAATGAATGCAATCTATAGATGGGTATTGCTTTAACAATGATTCAATTGTTGATAGTATATACTCTGGAGAGTGAAGCCTGAAAGACCCCCAAAAGGACTTGCAGGAGCAAAAAACACATTGAAATGGACATCCCCGAGATGTAGTTATGATTCCGCAATTTTTGACAGGATTCTCAAATGTAGAAAAGGACTTTGCAAATCTTGGGATATAATAATCCATATCGAAGAGGTCCCAGGCGGGAAATGGAATTCTGTCTAAAGGATGAATCAATTCCCTGCGATGATTCACACGAACTTGACCATTGCTATCTCTAAAAGCGATACCATTTATTTTACTTAACAAATTTTCACTGAAACCATCCTCGCTTTGACAAAATGTGTGCATAATCTGTAGTGTAGTTTCTTCACCCTCTCCAATGACAGCAAAGTCAAAATGTTCGGGGAGGTTCTGCGGCAGGAATGTAATATGATGGCCACCTATAAAAATAGGAACGTTTAACTCCTCTTTTGCCAGCTTCGCAAGACTTGACACCGAAGAAAAATTGTAGGTAACACTTGTAAAGCCCAATATATCAGGTCTGAAACTCTTGATTTGCTTTGCTTTCTCCTCAATAGTTCCCGGCTTTAATTCGCAAATATCAACATTATTATATCTACCATATTTCCTTAAATATGAAGCTATATATCCTAAACCAAGATGTGGGAATTCTTCTTGTTCAAAGGCAACCAAAACTAATTTTTTGTTCATCTATTTACCCTCTGCATGCTTTAAATGACAAAGACCGGCATGGCCAAACTTTATGATGAACTTCGAAGAATCTAGGAATATGGCATTCATAGATAGGATGAACCACATCGAAGATGCAGTAATAAATCCATAATATTTTTTGTAATAATGAAATAGATCATTCTTTAAAATCCTGGAAATTTTCCTGGTATTTTCCTTGTTGGTAGAATAATTAATTTCGTGAAATACTTCGGCTTCAGCGTAATGATAAACTTTCCATCCGTTCTTGTTTAATCTCATGCATAAATCATTCTCTGTATAATATAATAGGAACTTCTCGTCATAGATACCGATATCATTAATTGCTTCCCTCCTTATCATCATAAAAGCATCGCAAATGACGTCTACTGCACGAGTACTATGTCGATCCCAATCAGCCATCCTATATTCATTAATAACTTTGCTGTTAATAAACAATTTCCTTAATACTGTACAATCAATAATATCGATCAATGGGGTACTAAACTTAGAGCAGCTTAATGGCGCAGCACCTAAAAAGAAACAACTAGCCGCCCCTGCATCTCTATTGGTGTCCATAAATTCAATCATGTTCTGAATAGTCCCTTTGCAAATCAAAACATCTGAATTCATAATCAGAACATATCTTCCCTTCGAGAGTTTTATCGCCTGGTTGTTCGCCTTTGTAAAATACAGATTTTCTTTATTTTCCACTAATTTCACTTGAGGGAATTTCGTTTTCACCATTTCGCCACTGCCATCTTGAGAATTATTATCTACAACAATTATCTCGAAAGATGTCACTTCAGTATTTGTGTAAATTGACGCCAAACACTTCTCCAGCATATCTTTTGTATTATAGCTAACTATTGAGATTGAAACGTCCAAGCAAAATCCCTCTGTATTATGATTTCCTGATTTTAAAGATTAATTCGTAACCTAAAAGATTAGGAAGTTTCACATGAAGAAAATAAAACAACTTCTTACCTATAAATGGGATCTTTCGGAAAATGCCACCACCCGGAAATCCTCCTGTTACTGAAAAATACTCAATCTTATAGCCGCACCCTTCAATCAATCTTTTAGCTGAATGATAGGTAAAAAATCTCAAATGGTCTCTATCAAGGATCCCGTAATCTTCATACTCAAATCTACCCATTAACAGTTCTTTTCTTACTTTCCAATTGGCAATATTTGGTAGAGTGATAATTGCGTACCCATTTGGATTCAATAAATCTTTTGCCTTAGTTAAGACTTTTTCTGGATTTACGAGATGTTCCAGAACAGCAGCCATAATGATGATATCGTAAGTCCCTTCGATTTGGGCAAAAATGGTGTCATCTTCTATATTGCCAACAATTACTTTTTTACAATATCGTCCTGCTTTTTCAGCTGCCTTTTTATCAACCTCTACACCTACTACAATACATTTCTTACTTTCAATTAAATATTGAGATATATATCCAGTTGCACATCCTATTTCCAGGACTACTTTGTCAGGTTCCACTAAATTTATGATTTTTACATGAGCACTATCGAAACTAAGTGTATTTACGTCAATAACACCATCATATTTGTACTTACTATCTCTTGTCATGGCTTAGACTTTTGGAATCACCACTCAATCTCTCTTTGACAACACTTGCAGGAACACCAACAGCAACTGAAAAACGCGGCACATCTCTGTTCACCACCGCACCTGCCCCAATGATACTGCCTTGCCCAATATGGATACCAGGAAAGATTACAACATTACTGCCAATCCACACATCGTTTTCAATCACCACTTCTTTAATAATCTCAGGTTGATCATAAATCTTCATGGTAGGATTTGAATAAGTATGTTGAGTTGAAATAATAACTACATGAGGAGAAACTAAAACATCACTGCCAATCTTTATGTTTCCGCCTTAACAACACGTGCCAACTCATCCAGCAGTATATCAGCAGGCGCATTGGAAAGATGATAATCATATTTTATGTTCCCGTTCTCATCCGGCAAACACGTAATCATCAACATCTACTCCTTTTTCTCTACCAGTATGTCGAAACGGACTTTGTGGGTTATACCTCCATACTGAAAATTCTTAGGTTGTTTTAATATCTTAGGAAAGTTCCCATTTGAAGCAATATACTCACACAACGCGTCCAGATCATGCGCAATCCAAGAAGGTTGGGGAACTCTTAGGTCGAATACCGTGCCCTTTGTGGGGACCTGCTTTTTCCCAAATAAATTTCTAATCAAATTGCTTAATCTCTGCTTAAAGTGATATCTAATGGAATTTTCTATGCGCGAATAATATTCTATATGCTTCTTACTTGGCACATCTCCGAGGAGTATAAGCCCCCCACTCTTAGTGACTCGAACTATTTCGTCTATAGTATCGCATACATATTTCCAATCGAAGAAATAGTGAAACACACTATAACAGATCACCTTGTCAAATACTCCATCTTGGAACGGCAAAGCATTTGCGTGAGATAGAATAAATTGACCATTGAATATATTGCGAGCGATATTAATCGATATGGAGGAATAGTCCACGCCTACAGTTTTATTTACATGCTTACTTAATTTATCCAACATCCCTCCTGTTCCGCACCCAACATCCATAAGAGTGTCTGAGGACTTCAATTCCAGCTTCCGGGCTAAATCTTCGGATATGATCTCCAACTGTTTCGGATCGTCAATCCTTCCTACGCTTGAATATATATCATCATTCAGTTCAACCCACCTCTCCCACTGTTTCCTTTTATCTTCCGTATTTTCCATATTCTTTCTCCTAATCTGTACTGTCTAATGTTTATAAGATTATGTAAAGCATTATCAATAAACCGGTTATTAAAAAGCTTATGCATGTTCTTAAAGTGAGACAGTACAGCTATGAACTGAGAAGAGTTTTATAGGTTTCAAAGTTGCCTGAGAAAAACAATGGAGCACCCAAAGCGACGGTCATCACTTCGGCGTTGCTCATTTTCACTTGAGGATCTTTTTTTATGCCCAAGGCTTTAAGAAAACAATCGCAAAGACAAAAAACAGTAATGATTTTCTATTCCATGTGATCTCCTCCCGTTAGGAAATGTTAGGCTTTGAAATCCCTTCATTCCATATTCTAACCGGATAGGAACACCAATGCAAGATTTTTCCATAGGTGGCAACTTGGGTTAGTCTATTCAACAACCTTGTCACACGGCTTTGATGTTCGTAGTAATAACGATATACCTTCTTGCCTCCCATCCGTTCCTTGAACCTTATTAGATTTGTCAACACATTACCTTGAAAGTCAACACTCGGCCCAAGGTTGTAGTATCGGAAGCCGAGTTTGCATGCATTCTCGATTGCTACCTTATGAAGCAAATTATTGGGGCAGTATATTGAGAAATTCTTTAGCATAGCACCATTCCAGTAATATACCAGTTCCTTTGTAAAATTAAATACTATTATTCCAGCAATAGCTCTGCCCTTATAATAGGCAAGGTAGAGTTTCACGTTTTCTTCAGGAATTCCCGCAAGTGACTTAAAGACGTCATAGGGGTATATTGGTTCGCTCATTCCCCATCTTCGGATAGTATCAAGATAGATTTCAAAGTAGATATGGAAATCTGCAAGAGAATTACTCTGTATAATCTCCACACCACTCTTTTCGGCCTTTCTTGTACGGTTGCGCGCATAAGAATGGAACATGGTATTCCATACTGTAGAGAAATCCCTTTCCAATTGCAGAACATGTGTGAAGTATTCCTTTCTTTTGAATCCTCCCACTTCGGCCGGGTATTCAGGGAATATATTGTGAAAAATAGATAACGATTCAGCCCAAATTCCCCGAAGCCAGGAGAATATCTGCTCTCCCTTTCTACGGCTCAACTCACCTACAAGGATCAGGCACTCCGCTCCAAGGGCGAGGGGATTTGTTGTATATCGAACCTGTCCCCCTTTGATTTTATGACGGTAAAGAGGAAAGAATACTTCAGTTCCGTCCCTGAAAGAGATGAGTTTAGTCGAGATATAATGCTCGTTCCCTTGCCTCTTTGTCTCCTCGATTCTCCTTGCAAAATCGTAAGAATGGAAATACGTTGCTTGGGGGGATCGGTATACGAGTTCATTCCACTTTTCCTCCCCAAGATTTTTCATCTCTGTTAGCTTGATTTCTTCCAAGAAAAAGTTCCTTATATAGGTGGCTTGAAAACCAACCAACGTCTAGAGGGTGGGATTGGCCCAAATGAACGAAACTATCGTTATATCGCTAATAGAAACCTTACTAATTTCTTTATACGCCCTACATAGGTGTGATCTCTGTATGCCCTCTGCTGTCCGTTTCTGGCGACCGACTCTCTTTGATCAGGATTCTTAAGGTAGTAGTTCACCTTGCTTCTCAATTCACTGATACTTCTATAAACCTCTATTTCTGTTCCTATCTTGAACCACGCTGGATCTACACGGTCGGTCAATTGAAATCCTCCGCATCCGGTGATTTCAAAGGTCCGCATATTACCGCCTCCTTGCATGGTATGTCCGTGGGGGTTCATTATAATCTTGGAGGCGTTGTATATCTTGTACATTTTGGTACCCCATGCCTGTCCCCGATAGTGTTTTCGAAGCAGCGCATTTCCTAAGATCTCTTTTTCGTTCGGGCTCCATATGGCCAGATCAAAATCTGTCAGTGCCTCTATGGCTTCAAGCCTATCTCTATGGAAAATACGAGGATATAATGAACCTACAAAACAGACATCACTTCCCAATTCCTTCCGCTCTTCAGCTGTCAATTCGTAAAAACGATGGAACTCTGGTTCGCAGGCGGTTCCAGGTAGTACAAGTGTTTTTTTGGCACCAAGCTCAAGGAACTGAACGGCGTGGTATTTATCATTTGTAATAACTGCGTCAAGATCCATTGCAATTTTTCTTTCTATCTTATTGGACGTAAGTACAGGGGATACTCCCACTGTTAGAATGACCTTTGTATTGAGATTCTTCTTTATATAACGAATTGTATGAGGGAATATAGATACGCTACCAGCGGTTAGAATGATAAAATCAGGTGACATCTCTTCGGCCTTTCTTATTAAGGCTTTATTTCTAAGATGGTTCTCCAACGAGATAAAATAGAGCTTCCCCCATAATCTACAGTATTTCTGATAAACTAAAGGGAATTTCCTCTGAGAGAAGTCCTTTAGGTGGATACGTAATGTGTTGTTTAGCAGGAAACTATTAGTGGAAATAAATACATGAACTTCATGTCCCAACTCTGTTAGAGCTTTTATCCACGAGTTCTGTATCTGCCCTACTAGCAACGGGTAACGTATTGTGCCGTATTCATCTATCTCGCTCTTCCGCTGCTCCAGAAAAGCCTTTTCACGGTGAATTGGTACTACATACAATATCTTCAAAATGACCTTACCTCCTTTCTCGATATAGGCATTATTCGTTTTGTAAACATGAAGTATCTTTTGAATCCTGTTTCAGGACAAGTACTTTTTCTAAAGTGTATTGTTCACGGCATCCTTTTTCTGATTAGACCTTTCTTTGGAGTATAATCATATCTTCTTTAGAGAAAACCTTAAAGGTTAGGAGGAAAGTTAAATACACAATTATGGAAGAAATCATAATTAATGCTAAATTGCTTCCCCTGAAAAGATAGATTAAAACTGCCATCAATCCACACGCAATAATAATCCTTAGAATTTTCCCCCATTCAAATATTTGGAAATCTTTATAAACAACCTGCAAGTAGACCAACACAAGGGTAAGTTGAGTCACAACGGTAGCAACACTGGCACCGATATAGCCATATTTAGGAATTAGAAGAAAATTCAAGCTAATGTTAATAACTACCCCGAGAAAACTTATCGCCAAAAAAAGCTTCTGCTTGCCCAACACCATCAATACTCTGTAAAAAAAAGCAGAAAGAACCATAAAAGTAATGGACCAGAGCAATATCTGAAAGACAACTATAGAATTTTCATACCCCTTATAAAGAAAAAATATGATTCTATCACCTAATATTGTTCCACCTATAACCACAGGGAATGTTACCGCCAATATAAAACTCACAGTCTTTCTGCATAACCAGTTGAATTTTTCTATATTACTTTTGTAAAAACGGGACATAACAGGAAATATAGCATTAACGTAAGGTACCCATATAATAGAAATTATAGGCTGGATTAGAACTGCTGCTGCGCTATACCCACCTACTGCCTTAAAATCCATCATTTTAGAAAGCATCACACGATCTACCTTGTCATAAATCAGGAAAAAAAGAGATGCTAAGCCAATTGGCAGCCCTTCTTTAAATAAATACCTGATGACGTTCAAATCTAACAAAGGTCTGTGCAAGGAGAAATTTTTCAGGGTGACCCACCATATAAAAAATGCAACGCATATAGCTGCAATTAGCCTGGCGGCAAAAACTCCAAAGAGTCCATAGCCATACAATAAGACTATAAGCCCTAAAATAATGGGAAAGGAAACAACCGAAATGTTAAATAGGGAAACTAATTTCATCCTTTCAAATCCTATAAAAAGATTGTTCCCTACCGTACCGATAGAATTAAACACTATGGTCAATCCAGCCATCGCAGTTAATATGATGATATCTTTGGAATAGTCCAGCAAATATGCTATAATAATAATCAACACTATAGTAAGTGATGAAAGAAAGAAACAAAGACATAAACCACCACTAAGATAGGTATCTGTCTTTGATCTGTTCCGAGCCACATCTCGAATGATTATTGTTCCAACCCCAAGATTTGGGATAATTCCAAATAGACCCACAAATGCAGCGACAGTGGAATAAATCCCAAAATCCTTCTCTCCTAATTTCCTCGTCAAACAAACTATCCAGAAAAATGATATAATTAAGCCGGCAACTTCTGCTATGGTTAATGAAAAAACATTACCTGCGAATTTTCTTAATCCCATCTACGAAGTTCTTTCAGCAAATTTGTTCACGGTATTTATAATCTTTTCAATGTCTTCATTCCTTAAGTCAGGAAACAAGGGTAAAGTTGCCAGTTTTTTCCATACTGTTTCAGCCACAGGCAACTTTCGATAATAAGGTTTATATATTTTATAAAGATGATTAGGAATGTAATGAACACCAACAGCAATGCCATTCTCTGCCATATATTTTACAAAACTATCTCGTTTATCCACTTTTACTGCATAATTATGCGACGAACTTTTCGTATATCCTTTTTCCACTGGAATCTGTAACCAGGATAATCTGTTAAATGACTCGTTGTACCTCCTGACAATCCCTCTTCTCTTTTGATTCAGTTTATCCAGTTTTCTTAATTGAACTAACCCTATAGATGCGTGGATATCGTTAAGGTGATACTTGTATCCGGTTTCCTCTACATCGTAAGACCATGAATACGCCTTGTCCTCGGATCTATCCCACGTTCCTTTAGATATTCCCAACCATCGAAGTTTTTTTAGCTTTTCGCTTAATAAATTATTATTAATAAGCACTGCTCCACCCTCACCCATAGCCAGGTTCTTTACAGCATGAAAACTAAAGCAACTAATATCGCCTATTGATCCCAGTTTTTTGTCTTTATATTCACCTCCTGTGGCGTGAGCACAGTCCTCAATTACTTTCAGACCATATTTTCGGGCTATACCTAAGATTCTATCCATATCACAAGCATGTCCGCCATAGTGGACAACCATGACGGCTTTTGTCTTATCTGTAATTAATTCCTCAATTTTGGTAGCGTCAATATTCAAAGTATCTTCTTCAATGTCACAAAATACCGGAGTGGCATTGTTGTAAAGGATAGCATGATTGGTTGAAACAAAGGTCATTGGTGTAGTGATCACCTCCGCACCTTCCACATTAATTACCTTCAACGCCAGATGAAGAGCAGCGGTACAGGAATTGCAACCCACAGCATATTTAACTCCAATATACTTTGCAAATTTCTCCTCAAACTCTTTTGTTTTAGGACCAAGCCCCACCCATCCTGTTCGCAACGGTTCTTTTAAGGATTCCAATTCCTCTTCGTCATAACTCGGCTTAAATACAGGTATCATCTTATAGTCCGTTCATGTTCCCGAACTGTAGGCTAAGATAGTTTTCCATCCACAATGAGTGTGTTTTCACTGCCTTCTACAGATCGGATTTTGCGTTAGGGTTAGAATCGCGGGTTAGACTAAATGCCTGCCCGTACTTACCTGTGGCATAAATAGCTCCACCACGCAAAGTCACGTTATTATTGTATATTGAGTAATCTCGAGTATTATTAGCAGGCCAATACGCGACCAGACTTTTTGCTAACTCAGATTTTACTGCTTCAAGTTCTGCTACAACTCTTTTATTTTCACAACCAGCCAGGACAAGGCAACAACTCAATACAGCCAACAATACCAGAATTATTCTTTGCTTTTTCATTCTTACATCCTCATATAGTTAAGTTAATGGTTTTACTTACTGATCCCCGTGGGTTGCAATTAACCGCTAATTATGCTGATATTTCTCACTACTGTCCGGTTATAAGTTAAGCTTCTAAAAGAACTTAAGAATAGCGTTACTTAACTTTTGTAAAAATATGGGAAAAATCGCTAAAAATAAGGATTTTAAGAAAACCGAAGTTCAAACAAGTGGCTCTAATTTTAAGATAAATCATTGTTTTTAGCCTAAAAAAGCGGTTATATTCATAAGGTGTTTCAAATCGATTTGACTAGATTTTTCTTATAACACAATGTATTTAAAGAACTTACAAAAAAACTTTGATCTGTTATATGCGACCGCAACGACAGCCCGTGGGACGATTTGTCTCGGCGACCGTCCCACGCAGACCACTGCCGCGACCGAAAATCACAAAAAATCGCACGCCAGTTTTATAAGCTACTGAAACTGGCTGCCTAATAATCTATTTTTTGGAAAGTGCAGTTAATTATAATCAACCAATACTCTGCGGATTTGATCATCTTTGCTTTAATGATTTGCCCCTTTCTTTCGTGAACACTTATGTCATTAACTTCCCATCAGTTCGCCAGAGGTGTGGTACTCAGTAACGAAGATCGCTTCAGTATTTTTCAAACAATCGTCCCCAATCTGTTTTCATAAATTCGCTGATTCTTTTTGTGCCTATTATCGGATACCATAGATAATCGTGATATAAGTTCGAAGCAAAAGGCGCCCAGATTACTAAAGGCGAATGAAGCAACGGCTTTTCCAGAAAACGCAAAAATCCTTTTCGAAGCAACTGGTCTCCCCAAATTACCATGCTCTTTTTTGTTTTAAATCCAAAGTTAAGATTTGCAATATCCTCACCAACAATTTCAATTTGATCAGGATGTCCTACTCCTAAACCCATTTCATGACACATACGAATATATGGTATCTCCATAACCACAAATTACCTGGCGCAGCATAGCCGCAACCAAAAAATTTGGTATCGTCCCAAAGGTTGTGGGTAATCCGGTTGCTCACTTTCCGAACAACCCATTGCGTTTATCGCTTTATCAGCTACCAGCAGAATCGCAAACCTATAAACTCAACTGTGCCGGACATGAACGTAATATTGCTTTTGCCCGACAATTGTTTTACTATCTCCTTGCCGGCACGGAGGATAGGGCAACGCAGGCGTGCGACCTGAGCGCCGTGTCGGCGCTATACAGCAGGACGGCTCCGGGGGCTCTCGGAGCCGTTTTCTACTGCTCTTGATTGAAAAATCCCGTATTTTTCAATCAGAAAGCATCTTGTGTCCGATAAACAGTGTATATGAAGGATTATACGTTGTCAAAAGAAAACATAGCTGAACTTGAAAAATTTCATCGTTCCTTGCGTGATAAACGTCAGGCCGACCGCGTCAAAGCGGTCATTGCTTTATCCAGAGG
>SDBS01002799.1_pt1 | contig 17265 bp, 7 predicted proteins | sample 2277091 | NCBI WGS metagenome assembly SDBS01 (sample SAMN10404972, study PRJNA504765) | marine sediment metagenome | isolation source: marine sediment core GS10_PC15, 163 cmbsf | place: Arctic Ocean: Southern Knipovich Ridge | collected 2010 | reverse complement strand
GGGCAGAAGGACTTTCTTACTCCGGAGGGAATCCGCGTCAGCCCTGGGGTGACATTCCTGAAAACGTTGGTTTGAAGATACGGACCTCAGCGTTCCCTCATCCGGGCACGGAGACGGAGACGGGCACGGAGACGGGAAGAAAACACCCGGGCCGAAGCCTGGGCGATCTCGTTGCAGGAAGTGAAAAAATCGCTACTCGACGATCGGCTCCAGGGTCATGGGATCGCGGAGCGGTAGCTTGTGGATCTCACCGAAGTTGGTGGACTGGAGTTCCCCCGATACCGTAGACAGTTCCGAAGAGAAAACCCACCGTGGTGGTGGAGAGCCCGAACGACCGCACGTAGAAGGAGGGCAGCCACTGGATGATACCGAAGGCGCCGAAACAGGCGATGGCAAAGACCGCCACCAGGTGGAGGTATGAGCGGCAGGTCGAGAGATACTTGAGAACCTCTTTGAGGCTTGGTGCGTCGCCGTCGGCAGCCACACCGTCAACGCGAGGGCGATGATGTTGCGGCGCACCCCGCGGTCGGCCCAGCGTACGATCGGGATACCGAATGCCGCGTAAAAGAGAGCAAAGGCAAACCCAGTCAGCAGCCCGAGTTGGGTGTCGGAAAGGCCGAGGTCGGTCTTGATCAGTGGCAGCAGCACCGACAGCACCATGCGGTCCATGTAGTTGACCAGGTTGGTCAGCGACAGCATGCCAACGGCGAACATCACATAGCGGTTCGAGAAGGTGGCAGTTCGAGAGGGCGCTCCGCTCTGACCGTCTGTCATGGTCAACGGCGATGAGCGGGTCCTCCCGGGTGCCGCGGACGACACCGATATTCATTCTGACCCCGCCTGCGGATTTTCTGATCGAGCTCGAAGAGCCGGGCGCCGACCATGTTGAGATGCAGTTTTCACTGAAGAGGCGTCTCTCCGTCCCGGACGCCCGTATCGAATACGGCCATGAGGTCGAGTACGTCGATCGTGAGGTGGGACGGCTGATGGCGGCTATCGAGAATCGGGGGTGGGCGGACGACAGCCTGATCATCGTGACCGCGGATCACGGTGAGGGCATCGGGGATCACGACCACATCGGCCACATCCACCAGCTCTACGACACGTTGCTGCACGTGCCCTTGATCATCGTTGCGCCCGGGCATGTTCCCGAGGGCCTGGTCGTGGATCAGCCTGTATCCCTGATCGACGTCCTGCCAACCATTGCCGAACTGGTGGGCTTCCGAGCCCCCGAGAATATCCGGGGCAGGAGCCTCGTCCCGCTGATGCAGCCTGGAGGATTTCTGCCTGACCGCCCGCATGTTGCGCTGACCGCCAAACCCGAGGCTGCCTCCGATCTCGAGGCCATCATCGTCGATGGTTGGAAGTTGATCAGAAAGAGGGAGACCGGACAAGTGGCCCTGTTTGACCTGAGCGCCGACCCCGGCGAACTGACCGACCTGGCGCCCGAGCGTCCCGACGACGTTGACCGGCTCGACCGGATCCTGGACCAGTACATGGCCTCCTCGGTTGCCACCAGTGCGTGGGCAGAATTGGACGACGAAAGCCGAAGCCGGCTGGAGGCTCTGGGGTACGTGCATTAACCCGACCTTCTCACCGGTTTTCGAAGCGAAAGTCGCAAAACGCAATGAGGTTCGGTGATCTCGCAAGATGAACGAGCGAAGGCGTACTTGCGGTCCGCTGAGCGAGCGAATCGAGAAAGCGCCGAAGATCGTTGTGTTTTGCGCCTTGCAGCCGGACACTGGTGAGAAGGGCGGGCTAACCCTCACCCAGCAAACGTCGCCCCAGCTCGAAGAGCCACCGGCCCTCGGGACTGGAGTCGCCGGCCAGGTCTTCGGCGCATTCGGCTGCCACGAGGCGCTGCACGAGCTCTCCCGGCTCTTCAAGGCCGGCCAGGACCATTCGCAGGGTCGCGTGCTCGTGGCTGACTCCGGTCTCCTGTTGCCACAGCCGGACTCCTCGGGCGAGTTCGGTATCCGGAGGACTCGGCGCCTCGTCCTCATTCGACGGGCCGAGGGAGTTGATGCTCTCGATGACCAGATTTTTTCGATCGCCGAGATGGAGGGGTGAGATTTCGTCCGGTTGAATGGGCCGGCCGAGCCAGATGTCCTGTTGTCCCATGCCGACGGGGAATTCGATCCGTTCCTTCAGGGGGGCCACCGGCAGGCCGCCGACAAAACGGACCGGCACCACGGGGACTCCAAGCGACAAGGCCATGTCGAGAAACGATCCGCTCATCGTTTTCACCGCGTGTCTGGCCGACAGTGCCCTGGTGCCTTCCACGTGGACCATCACCGAGCGGCCACGATCAGCCATCTCCGAGGCGAGCCCAGCGATCGTTTTCTTCCACGCCGACGGATCGTGGCGGTTCACAAAAATCATCATCTCGGGGTCGTCAACATTCGGGTAGGAGAAACAAAGCTGGATCAAGCGGCCCAACCAACTCGTGCGATGCTCGGCCTTGGCCAGGGTGACGACGGGGACTCCATTGAGTCCGGGTGCGAGGACCGCGAACAGCAACGACTCGATACTGACCTGGTGGTTGGCCAAGTAGAGAACGCTTCGACCGTACTGAGCCGCCCATGCTTGAGGGTCTTCGAGCACCACCCGGCCGACGAAGCGGTTGACGAGGCCGTAGAAAAGATCTTCCATGGGCCATGGATCCCGGTTGAACCAGCGGGCCCAGAAGTCGCGCACCAGGCTCAGGTCAAACCGGCCCGCAGGGTCTCCACTGACCGTCGCCTGATCGTCGTTTCGTGTGATTTCGAGCTTGAATTTTGTCAGGGGAAGCTGGGCCTTAACCCGAGAAGGGTGAAGCTGATGGGCTGCGGCCACGTGCTCGCGAACGGCTCTCTCCCCCTCGCCTCCGGCGGACGAGTCCTGACTCCCGTCCGAGACGATCCTCATCCCGAGGCCGTCGGCCTGGTAGATGCGGAGCCCGTCAACCCACATGGATGCGTCGCAGATGGCGAACGCGCCCCTGTCATCACGTCCGATCTCGATGATCTCAAGGGTTGTAGTGATCAGCCTGTTCTCGGGAACGACCTGACCGCGGTATTTCCAGGAGAGCTGCCGATCCAGCTCGATCGGTTCGAATCGGGCACGGTCTATCCCCTGGTCCATGTGGGTCTCGAGCATGTAGAGCTGGAGCAACTGGATCATGCTCTCCAGCCCCAATGAGCCGGGTTGTACCGGGTCCTGAAAGAAGTGGGCCTTGAAGAACCACTCGCCGGGATCGACGTTCTTGACGGCGCGCAGCTGACCGAGGGCCGCGGCGCCCCCTTCGGGCCAGAAGCCGGTGACCCGGTCCAGCATCAGAAGCATGGCATCGGCCAATCTGGGACGATTGGCGTCCCAGTAGCCGGCTGGCCGCGCTGTCAACTCGATCGAGATTTCGGAGTCGCGGTCCAACAGCTCCTGGTGGACCTCGCCGGCCGGCAGCCCGACCTGCTTGGCCAGCGCATCGGGTGGAAAGAATCCGAACGTGGTCTCCATCTCGAAGACCTGGTGATCACCCAAGAAGCACTGCACGTCGAAAGACTCGATGATCATGTCTCCCGCCGCGGACACATCGGTCAGTTTGACCCGGGTAGTCAGCGTACCACCATCGGCCGGCAGCTCTCCCAGCACGGTCGCGGCGCCGTCCAGGTTGCGAAAGCTCAGGTCCGAGTCCACCGAGAGGGTCGAGCCCACGTACGAGGCGAGCCATCCGCAGGGTTGCAGTGCCGCTTCGAGGAGTACTGCAAATGGCATGACCGGGCAGCCGTTCTCCTCGAAGTACCAGGCATCGGTCGGGATGTCGTACTCCAGCTCGATCGACGCGCCGGCCCTCATGACGCCGATCTCGCCTTCGAGCTTCACCACGCGATTCATGAAGTGGTAGGGCGGCCCGGGAAGGCGGGCGACACGGCGAGGACCGTCGAAGACCTCGTACATCGGTCCGAAGGCGTGCGACGGCCGGCCCCAGGCACATGCGAGCAACGAAGCGTAGCCGAATTTGAAGCCGTTGACCGTGGCCACCGGGCCTGGCTCATGGATGCCCTCGAGCAGTTTGGGAAGAGCCTCGAGAGGCCAGTCCGGCACCAGCTGAAGGGCGAGGCGACGAGCGTGGAAGGCCTTCAGGCCGTCGACGGTGCACAGGAGATCGGCGAAAAGGGTCGGCTCCGGTCCCCCAACGACCTCCTCGACGAAGAGCTCGTAGACCAGTTTCTTGCTGGTGGGCGTGGCCTGGCCCCGGCATTGCAGGGCGAAGGGAGTCTCGGGCTGCGGCTGGAAACGCCAGCCGTCCCGTTGCAAGGTATGGCCGAGCCCTGCGAGATAGAAGGCCATGACCTGCAGGCCACCCTCAAGCATCAGTGTGCCCGGCATACAGGGATCATTCTTGAAGTGCCCGTCGAAGAACCAGAGATCCTCGGAAAGGTCCATTTCGGCCCTGAGATAGCCTCTGCGCCAGGCGCCGCCCGTTGGGTCGAAATCGACCACACGATCCACGAGTAACATGCGCCCGCCTTGAATGCGAGGTCCGCGGACGTGCGTCTGCCCACGCTCGAATCCCGGGCCGAAGCAGCCGAAAACATCCCCATCGGCGAAGGCCCTGATTTGATCATTGTCGAAGGAGCTCTTCCGGCACTCGACCGCAGGAGGGTCGAGGCGTGGTTCGCCGACAATCTCCTGCTCTTCAGGAGTCCAGAGACAGCCGCCCGAGGCATCGAGTTCCTCCTTGGTGAAGAACCCCGCCTGCCCCTGGCGTACCGTGAGCTGCGGCCGGCCCCCCACGTGACAGTCGTAGTGGAAGAAGAAGAGTCGCACATCGCCCTGAGCCGCATGACCGTCGACGTGGATGTCGTAGGTCAAGGTGTCGCCGGGGCGCGGCAGGGCGCCGTGGTAGGTCAGCTCACATCCCAAAAGCCTGTAGACCCGTTCGCCCCGGTTGAGCAGGTCGACCCCGAGGTACGAGATCAGCATCAGATCGGCCTGACCGGCCTCGATCAGGATGCCGGCGGGCATGCGGCCCTGGTGCAGATACCACGAGTCTCGATCGACGTCGGTCTCGGTCCAGATCGAGCCCAGTCCCATGGCGCCCGCCTCTGCTTCCAGGGCGATCACCCGGTCGGCCAGCAGCAGCGGCGGCTCGGGCATGCGGACCTGGCGTGGGAACTCGTCTTGTGGGCGGAACTGCGGGCCGAAGAGCTCCGAGATCTTGCCGGAGGCGTGAATCTCCAGCTGCGCTCGGCTGAAGGTTGGGCCGTCCGGCGTGCCGGGCGCGGGGCTGAGGGGCTCTGTCTCCGCATCGGGGGCGGCGATCGGCGCCGGAGCTGCAGACTCTGGTGACGATAAATGTTCGAACCGAATCGGGAGGGGGGACACGTTGGCCACGTTCCTCAAAGATGTGGATGAGGCTTGAACCGAGTCGGCTGCACCCGGCAAACCGGCAACCCGGAGGAGGGCCTGATTGGCGCTCTCCCGCATGGCCAGGAAGCGCAGATGGAGCGCCGTCTCCTCTTCCACCATCCGCTGGTGGTTGAGCGACATCCGGCGCAGGTGCTCGCTGTGGAGGGCGACGATCGGATCCCATGTGGTCGATGGCGCTTCGGCGGCGGGCCCCGACACATCGTTGGGAACGAGGACCGGAGATTCGCCGGCCCGGGCGAGCTGCCCTGCCCAATCCATCACCGGGGGGAGCGTTGGGGCGGGCTGCATGATCTGGGCTGTTCTGTCGGCCGGCATGATGTTCTCGTCGTCTCCGGAGGGAGGGGCAGGAGGAATCCGCACCGCCGGCGGATGGGCCGGCAGGCTCAAGGTCTTCGAAGGTTTTTGCGGGTCGGCATCGAGGCGGGCCGGGTGATCCTCGGCGGCGGCGCTGTGGATCCAGAGGGGTCGGCAGCCCTCGATGATGACCTCGGCCGTGCGCGGGTCGTCTGCCTGTGCGGCCCAGGGCCGTCCATCGGGGAGAAGCCCGTGCCGGGTTGACAGGAGTGCGGCCGCCACGTGCAGCAATCCGGCGGCCGCGGCGGCGTGGCCGGTACGTGCCGTCAGGCTTTTGCATCCGGGTCCGAGACCAAGACGAAGGCCGGCAGGGCACGGGCCCTCGTCTTCGGACAACGTGCCGTAAATACGATCGCCGTCGTCGATCGCATCATCGAGACGTTTGAGCACCAGCACGATCGCCGCGTCTCCGGCGATCTGCCGATCCTCCGAGAGCAGGACCTCGGCGGCGGCCCTGTGCACGGGCTCGCAACACAGGTCCACCGCGCCAACGAGGGCGGCGTCGAGCTCTCGATGACGCAGCATGCGGCTCGCGATATCAATCGCCACGAGGCCCGACGCCTCGCCGGCGTAGAGGGAGAACGCCGGCCCCGCGAGGTCGAACTGAGAGTTGATGCGATTGGTGGGGATATTGGGCATGGTTCCGAGAACGCCGGCCGACTCCAACTGCGAGACCACGCCGTCCCGGGCATGCATCAGCCACCCGTCGTCCAGATCGGCTCTCCGGGCGCGCTGGGGCATCCGCCACCGGGCGCCGTAACGGGCCACCTCGGCATCGGGCTCCATGCCGATGAAGACCCCGGTTCGCTCTCGCGGGAGCGAGGCCACCTCGTCCAATGCCTGCCCCGCCACCATGAGAATGGACAGCTGCTGGCCCAAAGCCTGCTCGAGGTCGCGGGGAGGAAAACGAAGCCCGTCCAGCGGCAGTTCCACGGTCTCCATCAGGGCCTCGGACCGGCCATTGGGTAATTGTTTGACCAGGGATCCACCCGAGAAGAGAACCTCGGCGAAAGCGGCTCGATTTCCGGCCCCGCCGACACTGATGCCCATGCCCACCACCGCGATCGGCGCCGGGACCGGAACAGAGCCGGTTGTATCGAGCCCGGGGCCGTCCTCGGAGACGATCAAATGGGCGTTGTTGCCGCCGAATCCGAAAGCGGAGACGGCCGCAGTCCGTAGGCCTTGAGCCGGCCAGGGCTCGGCCGCGTGCAGGAGGCGGAAGGGCGATGCCGTCAAGGCCTCGATCGGTTCCTCGGCATGTAGGGTGGGTGGGCGGACGCCGGCGGCCATACTTTCGATGACCTTGATCAGGCCGGCAACCCCTGCGGTCGTGATCAAATGGCCGAGGTTTGACTTGAGTGAGCCGATGGGTACGGCGTCGAGGCCGGAAAAGACAGCCGCAGTGCTGCGAATCTCTGTGGAGTCGCCAACCGGGGTTCCGGTGGCATGGCACTCCACCAGGGAGATCTCGGCGGGGCTCACGCCCGAGACCTCGTAGGTGGCGCGTATGGCTCGCTCCTGGCCATCCTGGCTGGGAACCAGCAATCCTTTGCCCCGGCCGTCGTTGGCCAGACCGACGCCACGGATCACGCCGTAGACATGATCTCCGTCTCGACGAGCGTCCTCGAGCCGCCTCAAGGCGACGAAGGCGGCGCCTTCGGCAGGCAGAAGGCCGTCGGCTTCGCGGTGGAAGGGACGGCTGCGTCCGCTGGGGCTCAGGGCGTTGAGAGCCGTAAACCCGATGTGCAGGAAGAGATTGTCGACCCCTTGCACGGCGCCGGCCAGGACCAGGTCGGCCCGACCGTCGTGGAGCCGATCACATGCGAGTTTGATGGCATACAACGAGCTTGCACAGGCGGCGTCCAGACAAAAGGCGCCGGCGCCGAGTCCGAGGGCGGACTCCAGCAGCTGATTCAAACCACTGGCCATGAACCGGTTTCGCGGATCGGGTCGATCGTCGTCGTCGTGCCACACCGCCTCGGCAAGGGCTGCCATGCCTTCGCAGGGAAAACCGAGGTTGCCGAAGATTGCGGCCACCTGGGGACGCCTAACGGCCCCTCTGCGTGCATCTCCCGCGTCTCGCAGTGCTTCACGTGCCGTGTGGAGGGTCCACAGGAACATGGGATCGAGGCCCTCGAGTCGCTCAGGCTTGACGGCGAAGCCGGAGGGGTCGAAGACATCGTCGAAGCCGCGGACATGGCCCCCTCGATCAGACCAGGCGCGATCCGCAGTGTCCCGGTCTTCGGAGCAGTGGATGACCCTCTTTGTGTCCTCCTCGGACAAACGCCAGCGGCCGGCAGGCGCCGCAGTGGTCAGGTCTTGACCTGCGACCACGGCTCGCCACAGCATCTCCGGAGAAAGGGCGCCCGGCAGCACGCAGGCTCGCCCGACAATGGCGACTGGCGCGAAGGTCGGCATAGTTGCGGCTCAGCCCTAACTCTGGCTCGGCAGCAGATGAGTCTGAACGCCGTTCAGCTCGGCAATACGGTTTCCTTCGTGGTCCATCAGCACGATGTCGGTGGTTGCACCGGTGGCGCCCAGATGGCGCCTCGAGGCGACACAGTGGATCAGACCGTCACAGGGTCGGCTGGAGAAGGTGCGCAGCTCAGAGATTGAGGTGGGCAGACTGGCCTCTCCGAGCAGGCGCTCGGTCAGAAGAAGGGCCATCTGCAACCCGCCGTCGAGGGCCGCCACATCCAGCTGCCATGGCTCGTCGGTCCAATGTGCCTGGCGAACGCCTTTGAGAACGCCGGAGATGCCCAGGTCGGAGATCCCATCAAGGGCGTGGATGACCTGCCAGGGTTCCTGATGAAACAGCACACCGCCATACACGGGGCTACCGTTCCACCTTTCCAGACCAAGGTCGGGCGCAGGGGCGGTGGGGGGCGCGGCGGTTGTCGCCGGCACGAGGCGGGCCCGGTAGTGCGGCGTGCCGTTGGCGCCGTCGAGCCGCAGCTCCAGGTGGTCGCAGCCCGGTGAGGACTTCAGTACGACGACGAACCGATCGCCGCCGGAGTCGAAGTGCTCGAGGCGGATTCCCTTGAGTACCTGAATGTCGTGAATGGAAGCCAGTGACATTTCCGGTCGAAAGGACCGGGCAGCGCGACTGAACCACTCCATCACCAGCACCATCGGCACCACCGGCGTCCCGTTGATCGAGTGCCCGCCGAGGTAGGGGTGGCTCGTGCGGTCGACCTTGAGCGCCAATTCGAGAATCCGCTCGTCGGCGCTCTTGAGCTCTCCCCCGAGCAGTGGCCCGGCCTTCGGTTCGCCTCCCAGGACCAGTTCCACCTGCTCCGGTCGGGCCTCCCGCATCTCCTCGACGAACATCGTGGCGCCGACCTCGATGGGAATCAAAGGCACACCCGAGGCTTCGAATCGTTGCTGGAGTGAAGGTGTCACCATGCCGCCCATCCACGGACCCCAGCACAGGGACTTGACCAGCGTGCCGGGTCCGCGCCGTCGTGCCTCGTGCCATGCGACCTTGGAGAGGATCTCGTTGGCCATGGCGTAGTCGGCCTGTCCGGAGTTTCCGCAACGAGCCGCCACAGAGGAGAAGACGCAGATCAGCTTCAGCGCATCGTCGTCGGTCGCCGCCAGAAGGGCCCTCAATCCCTCGATCTTGGCATTGAAGACCATGTTGAATTGTGCGTCGGTCTTGTCGCGAATGGGTTTGTCCGCGAGTACTCCGGCAGCATGCACCACACCGGAGATGGGGCCGATGTCGGATCGTACACGGTCGAGGACCTCGGCCAGGGCCTCGTGGTCTCCGACGTCGACGGACCGGTAGAACGCCTGTCCTCCAGTGGCGTTGACGGCGGCCAGGGTGGCACGAATCTCTCGATTGGCCTGGACCTGGTGTGCCATGGCGCCAAGCGTGGAAGGCGTCGACTCTTCTCCGGCGGCACGAGCCTCTTTCAGGAGAGCCTTCTTGAGGCCGGCATCGTCTTTGATTCCGGCGCAGCACTCAGGCTCCTCCTGCAGCCGAGTTCGCCCGAGCAAGACGAATCGAGCCCGGCTCTCCTCGGCCCAGGCGATGATGCAGGCAGCGGTCACGCCCCGGGCGCCGCCGGACACGACGACCACATCGCCCTCGTCAATGATCCGGGTCATCTCGGCGAGTCCCTGATCATCTTCCGCGTCCATGGGTACACTGAGCACCGTGCGACGGTCGCCGGCGGCACTCAGGCCTATCTCTACCTCCGCTCCACCGGCGAGAAGCTCCTCGGCAAGGGCCGCGGCCAGCTCCGTGGAACTGCGACCGCCTCGCTCGATGTCGATGGCTTTGACGGAGGTCAGCGGCCATTCTTGTGCCGCCGTCTTGACCAGGGCCGGAAGACCGGCAAGCCATGCGTGGCCCTCCGGAATGGCGGTCAAACCGAAGGCGCCGCCGGTGTCCTGGACGGTCACGAACAGACCCTTGCCGGCGTTCAGCTGCTGGGCCAGGGTTCGGGCATCGGCAAAGGCCTCTCGATTGACGGCGATTGCTTCCTCGGTGCTCGTCGGCTGACGCAGACCGCCCAGGAAAATCCCACAGTGAGCCCCTGCCGGGAGGCTGTCGGTGACTCGAGCATCCACGCCTCGTTCCTGCAGGAGTGTGGTCAGCTCCTGATTGAGCGAGCTGCCGTCACTGGTGATCCAGACTTCCTCTCCCGAAAGAAGACCGGGCTGGGTGAACCCAGTCGCCGGTGCGGGAACGATACTCAAGGAAAAGCGACCTGGCGGTGGTGCGGGCCGTTCGGTCCCGGGTGCGGTCCTCTGGTGTGTTTCCCCCTCTCCCGGGTCCAGGGGCGAGGGTGCTCCTTCACGTCGGCTCTCCAGGTAGTCCACGATGGCGCCCAGGCTCTCCAGGCTGCTCATGTGGACCTTATTGAGTTTTTGAAGCCCGGATACACGGTCCTGCACGGCGGCGAGGATCTCCACGTACTTGATGGAGTCCACTCCCAAATCACCCTTGAGTCCCATGCCCATTTCGAGCATGTCGGCCGGGTAGCCGGTCTTCTCGGCGACGATCTCGAGGACCAGGGCGCCCAGGTCATCTTTCGACGCTGCCGTGGGCTCTGGAGTCTGCTCGGCCGACGGCTGCGACAACCCCTTCAGGTAGCCCACGATGTCGCCAAGAGTCTCCAGTCCGCTCATGTGGACCGTATCGACCTCCAAAAACCCGGACGCACGGTCCTGCACGGTGGCGAGGATCTCAACGTACTTGATGGAGTCCACTCCCAGATCACCCTCGAGTCGCATGCCCATCTCGAGCATATCGGCCGGGTAGCCGGTCTTCTCGGCGACGATCTCGAGCATCAGGGCGCCCAGATCGATGTCCGGATCGCTCCCTGTCGGCGCCGGAGGTGGGTCCGCCGAGGGCGGGGCTGGTGCAGGTTGGGATGGGATAGGGGTCGGCTCGACCGGTTGGGCAGGCTCGGCGTCGGCAGTGAACGGCGCCGGGACCGGGGGAGGCGCCATCGTGGAAGCCGTTGCCATGGGCAGATCGGCCAGGGGCGCCTCAGGCCTGTCATGGGTCGCGGATCGCGCGGGCGAGTCCGAGGGCACAGACGCCGGCAGCGTCGCCGGCTGTCCGCCGACCATGGCCGACAGGCCCAGGAAGCTCGTCTCCGCGGCCCGGAGAAAGGCGGCATGGGACTCGGCCATGGCTCGTTGATGGACCGCGTGCGCCTCGGCCGTCTGTCTCTGTGCCTCGCGGAAGGCTTCGATCCAGCCATCCGGGAGGCTGGTCACGGGACCGGCAGCGGGGGCCACAGGGAAGTCGTGTGTCGGGTTGGGTTTCATTGACGCCTCATCAATCGGCGCCGCGGCATCGGTCGAGGCCACGGCCGGCCGAGGTGGATTGGGGGGCGGCAACTCGTCGGCGCCACCGGCAGGAGGATAGGGATTGCCGTAGTTAGTGCCGCAGATGGGGACGGCCAGTCTCGGGGTCTCGCGTGCGTGCGGATCCTCGATCTCACGGTACTCGCGCCAGAGCGCATCGAGCTTGAGGGGCAATCCGGCCGCGGCCATGTGCGCCAGCGCCTGAAGCAGTGAGTCGATGCCGTCGGCGCCTTTGCGATCGAGAGCGATGGCCGAATGCGGCCGGTCGCCGAGGATTCGGCCGGTCAGCGCGGTGAGCACCGAGTTCGGTCCGACCTCGATGAAGGTGCGGGCTCCGGCCGCATACATGTTTTCGATCATCTCGAGGAAACGCACCGGTGTGGCGATCTGGTCGGCCAGGGTCCGGCGCATTGTCTGCGGCTCGGGCTCGTGTGGTTCCGCCGTGGTGTTCGAGAACACTGGAATCGCCGCATGGCCGAAATCGATGTCGGACAGAAAAGTCGCGAACGGCTGACAAGATCCTGCCACGACCGGTGAGTGAAAGGCCGTTGCGACCGCGATCCGTCGGGGCTCGATCCCGTCCTGCCGCAGTCTTTTCTCGAGCTCCTCGATGTCCTCGGTGGGGCCGGACAGCACGACCTGCTCCGGACCGTTGTGATTCGCAATGGTGACATCGGACGCCAGTCGAGCGAGGAGTTGCCGTACCTCCTCGATGGGCCGGCTGACGACGATCATGGCGCCAGAAATTGTGGCAGCCTCTGCCATCAGCTCGCCCCGTTTGCGGGCGACGCGCAGCATGTCGGTGTCCGAGAGCACACCGGCGGCATGAAGCGCCGTGATCTCGCCGAAGCTGTGGCCGGCCGCGAAATTGGCCTGAAGCCCCAGCTCTTCGACGAGAGCCAGCATGGAAAGGGAGGTGCAGCCGATGGCGGGTTGTGCCCACTCGGTCGCTTGCAGGCGGCGCTGGTCCTGTTCGGCCTGGTCATCGGTAAATCCGGGGCGTGGGAACACGACCTCATGGAGGGATACATCAGGGTCGAAATCATGATCTGCGGCCCTGTCCCATGGCGCCCTGGCCCTGTCGAAAGTCATGGCCAGATCGGCCCCCATGCCGACGTACTGGCTCCCCTGTCCGGGAAAGAGGAATGCAACGCCGCCCTGGTGGGCGCCGATGCCGTAGCAGCTCCCGTCCGGAAGGATGAAGGGCGAATCCGGGTGCTCGTCGATTCGTGATGCGGCTGCCGCGAGCTTGTCGACCAGGTCCGCCTCGTCGGTGGCGACCAAGGCCATGCGCGCGCCGGCCGTATGGTCGTAGTCGGCCTGGGTCGTGCGTGCCAGCCAGGCCAGTGCCCCCGGTCCTTCTGCCGCCTCTGCCGTCTGCCTGGCCAGGCGTGCCAGGCCGGCGCCGTCCTCGGCGCCGAGCACGACGAGCTCGCGGCCCAAACGCGCGAGCCGACCTGTTCGTGCCCCGTCGCCTGTGTACTCCTCCAACGTCACGTGGAAATTCGACCCGCCGAAGCCGAAGGAGCTGACAGAGGCGCGCCGTGGATGCTCAGAGCCCCGGATCCACGGCCGCGCGATTGGATTCAGGTAGAAGGGACTGCTCTCGAGCCCCAGCTTCGGGTTGGGTCTTCCGATCTTCAAGGTGGGTGGCAACACCTTGTGATGGACGGCCATCACGGCCTTGAAGAGGCCGGCGGCGCCGGACGCTGCCTTGGTATGACCGATCTGGGACTTGACCGATCCAAGGGCGCACCACTGTCGATCCTCTCGGCCGCTCTCGTCGAATACCGTCTGCAGACCTTCGAACTCGGCGGCGTCGCCGGCTTTGGTCCCGGTGCCGTGAGCCTCGACCAGCTCGACTGTTCGAGGGCTGAAGCCGGCCTTTTCGTAGGCCCGCCGCAGCGCCCTGGCCTGACCTTCCGCTACCGGTGCGTAGACGCTCTTGGAACGCCCGTCGGACGAGGTGCCGACACCACGGATGACTGCGTAGATCTGATCGCCGTCGCGCTCGGCATCGGCGAGCCGTTTGAGAGCGACCATGCCGAGTCCTTCGCCAAGCAAGGTTCCGTCTGCCTGGTCCGAGAAAGGCCGGCAATCGCCGGAGAGGCTCATGGCTTGAGTCTTGCTGAAACACATGAACATGAAGATGTCGTTGAGGGTATCGACCCCTCCGGTAATGACCATGTCCGAGTCGCCGATCTGCAGCTCGCTGATTCCCATGGCCAAGGCCGAGAACGTGGAGGCGCAGGCGGCGTCGGTGACGCAGTTTGTGCCGCCGAGATTGAGACGGTTCGCGATGCGCCCGGCCACGACATTGCCCAGGAGGCCCGGAAAGGTGCTCTCCTTCCACGGTACGTAGCTGTCGCGGATGCGATCGCAGATGGTCTTCACCTCGTTCTCCGGCATGCCGGACTCCCGCAGGGCCTTGACCCAGACCGGGCGCTGGAGCCGCGACACCATGGACCCGAGCAGCTCCTGGGACGAGGTGACGCCGAGGATTACGGAGATGCGGGAACGATCCATGGTCTCGAACTGGCCGCGTGAGGCGTCCTCGAGCACCCTTTGGGCGACGATCAGGGCCAGCAGCTGCGAGGTGTCGGTGGTCGGGAGGACGCTTGGAGGGATCCCCCAGGCGAGGGCATCGAAGTCGATCTCTCCAAGGAAGGCGCCTCTTTTTGCATGGGTCTTGTCGGTCGCCGAGGGATCCGGGTCGTAGTAGTCCTCCACCAGCCAATGGCTGGGGGGAACCTCCCGGATGAGATCGCGGCCGGCCAGGATGTCGCGCCAAAATCCGGTGGCGTCCAGCGAACCGGGGAACAGGGCGCTGACGCCGACGACGGCGATAGGGGATGATGATGCCTTTGAAGCGGACATGAGTACCTCGTTGATTCTTCAGCCGAGCGGACGGGGACGGAAATTGAAGGACGCCGGCGAAATCGCAAGGCCGGACGTGCGAAGCTGTTGAGCACGGGTGACGACTGCTGCGCCCTCCATCAGGTTGAGGGCGACCTGGACCACCCGGCGATTGGCCGGCGCCTCGAGAAAGCTGCCCTTGACCCAGGAGTTGAAGGCGCCCATGGCCGGACCGCACCAGATCTGATAATCCATGGTGCGGTTCTTCTCTCCGCTGATGGCCCAACGGCCGGCCTGACCCAGATACGAACGGAAGACCAGCGCCATCAGGTGTTTCGGATCCTCCTCTGCACGCTCGACCTGGGCTGGATCACGGCTTGACCAGAAGTTTTTGGTGGCGGTCCATGCCTTCGAAAAGCTGGTTTTGAGGATCTGCCTCTCCACAGACTCGGATTCCGCGTCCGGAATCTCGCCCAGGGAGTCGTAGCGGCGGTAGAGCTCGAAGAGCTTCTTGGCTCTCGCGCCGAACATGGTTCCCCGTTGGAGAACCTGGACTTCGACTCCCATTTCGAACATGTCGGCAGCCGGCGCCATGACCACGTCCGCGAGACCGGCCTGGGTCAGCATCTGACGACCTTCGACATTGAGCCCGGACTCGACGCACGCCTGGTTGACCGAGCCGGTCAGCACGTATGCTGCGCCGAGCGCGAAGGCCGCCGCCACAGCCGACGGCGTGCCCAGTCCGCCGGCGGCGCCGACGCGGATCTGCCGGTCATACCCGTGTTTTCGTGTCATCTCATCACGAAGAGCGAGAATGGAAGGAAACAGCGCGGCCAGAGGTCGATTGTCGGTGTGGCCGCCCGAGTCGGACTCGACGGTGATGTCCTCGGCAAGAGGCACATGGGCCGCCAGGTCGGCCTCTTCGGCGCTGAGCCGACCTCGTGCGACCAGTGCGTCGAGGATGCCGGTGGGGGCGGGCTCGAGAAAGAGCCGTGCCACCTCAAGGCGGGAGATCTTGGCAAAGAGGTGATTGGTCCGGAAGGTTCTTCCCGAGGGGCCGCGCCGGAGACCGGAGCAGGCGAAACGAACGACGGCAGGGGTGAGCGCCATGTATGCGGCGGCGGAGACGCGGCGCACCCCGCGCCTGATGTAGAGGTCGGCGACGGCCTCCTCGAGATCGGGCTCGTTCGGGCTGTAGATCAGGTTGCTGCCCCAGGGCAGACCGTCGGGATCCAGCTCGCCCTGCAGCTCGTCGAGGGCGGTCTCCACGCGCTCGAGCGGCAGACCCGCTGCGCCGAAAAATCCGAGAAAGCCGGCCTTGGCGACCGCGGCGACCATCCGAGTCGAGGCGATGCCGTTCGCCATCGCACCGGTGACATACGGGAAGCGTGTGCCGTGCGCCTCGCCGAAACCGCGATCGCCGAGCCACTCCGGCCAGATGGGCGCCAACGTCGCGACGAGTGGGAATGCTGGTCCGTTCCCCTCAGTAGGGGCCGGGATCGAGGCTGGGGCAGGGGGCGCGGTGTTGCCACCCAGGCCCAAGCCCATTCTGCCGCTGGCCGGATCCTGCACGATGAAGGCAGTCTCCCGGACCCTGCACAGGGCTCTGTCGATTTCGAATGGCTCGAAGGCCGGCCCTTGACCGGCGTCTGCACGCCATCGGTTCTGGTAAGATTTTTCAAGCGTCACTGAAGGCCTCTCGAAAAATGCCACTCAGTGGCATTTGACACTCGGGGACGGTATCGTATTCGTTGTGAAAAATCTAGCATCACTGCGTCAACGAAAGAAAAGGGCCACGCGGGCAGCGTTGGTGGCGGTTGCGAACCAACTGTTTCACGAAAAGGGCTTTGAGGCGACGACCATCGACGAGCTCTGCGAGACCGTGGAGATCTCCCGTCGGACCTTCTTCCGCTACTTCCCGAGCAAGGAGGAGCTGGTCTTCCCCCATCGAGCGGAACGTTTGCGGGGGTTGATCGCTTTTTTGGAGGCCGCACCCGAGGACGAGAGTCCCTTCGACACGCTTCGTCGGATGGCGAAGATCTTTGCGGTGGAGCACATGGAGAACCGGGCCCACACGATCTCCCAGCAGCGGCTCATCGGAAGCTCCCCGAATCTCCAGGCCCTGGAGGGAGCGATCGACCGAGAGTGGGAGGTGGCCATGGCCAGGGCCTTCGTTCAGAGGAGTGGCCCCGGCGCTGCCGCGGAGCTGCGCGCCTGGGTCCTGGCGGGGGCAACCCTCGGGGTGATTCGCGCGACCATGCGCCATTGGTTCGACGCCAACGGCGAGGAGGACCTCGTCAAGCTGGGTCTGAACGCCCTGGATTGCCTCGAACGCGGTTTTCCATTGGAGTGAGCCACGAAGGAAGGGCTCCTCATTCCCGATTGAGGGCAGGAACCGGAGCGGCGACTGGAATCGCCCTGAATCTATGGTGTGCCGCGCCGCTTGAACAAGCCGACAACACCCCAGGTCACCGAGAACACGCCATAGAGAACCGGCCCCACGGCGACGGCCAATACACCGGCGTTCGTGGCCTTCGCCAACAGTATGCCGACCGTACTGGCGGCAGCCCCAATTGCAATCAGTCCCAACCCGGCCCACACTCGCATCCAGGCTTCGGAGCGGGGACCAGTTACCGAGGACCCGATAGCTTGTGCGATTTCGATCAGCAGAATGGCGCCTCCGGTGATCAGCATGGGCAAGGAACTCGGCCGGGTCAAACGTCTCCACCTCACGCTGCTGCAACCCTGAGTTCTCATGCCCACACTTGCGTCTGTACCGCACCTCCCCCACCCCGTCCCAGGCCATCCGCTCGAGGC
>SDBS01002798.1_pt1 | contig 17269 bp, 15 predicted proteins | sample 2277091 | NCBI WGS metagenome assembly SDBS01 (sample SAMN10404972, study PRJNA504765) | marine sediment metagenome | isolation source: marine sediment core GS10_PC15, 163 cmbsf | place: Arctic Ocean: Southern Knipovich Ridge | collected 2010 | reverse complement strand
CGAAATGATTATGAGAGTGTTTGTGAGAAGATGAGGTTGGCCGACGGCACTATTTGGCCGATCCCGATTATGCTTGATGTTACTGAGGAGCTGGCAAAAAATCTGGGCGAGGGCGCGATTCTGGCGCTGCGAGATGCCGAAGGTGTCATGCTCGCCGCTCTCAATGTGGAACAGATATGGCAACCAGATCTTATGTGTGAGGCCCAGCAGATTTTTGGAACAACAAACCCGGAACATCCGGGCATCGCATACCTACAGCACAGTACGAATCCTTGGTATGTTGGAGGTAAATTAGAGGTCCTGCAACTGCCTCACCATTACGACTTTGTGGAATTTCGACTTACACCATCGCGGCTCCGAGAGAAATTCACGACTTTTGGATGGCACCACATTGTTGCTTTTCAGACTCGTAATCCCATGCACCGTGCTCACCAGGAGATCACTTTCCGCGCAGCAAAAGAACTTGAAGTAAACCTGCTGATTCACCCGGTCGTTGGGATGACAAAACCCGGTGATGTGGACCATTACACGCGTGTAAGATGTTATATGTCGATCCTGAAACACTATCCTCATCATACAGCGATGATGAGCCTTTTGCCGCTGGCGATGCGAATGGGTGGTCCGCGGGAGGCCGTGTGGCACGCCATTATCCGTAAGAACTACGGATGCACACATCTAATCGTTGGCAGAGATCACGCAGGCCCCGGCTCCGACTCAAGCGGTCAGCCGTTCTATGGTCCATACGATGCCCAGGAACTGCTCCAGCGTCATGAGCAGGAGCTTGGTATAAAGATGGTACCCTTCAAGATGATGGCATACGTGGCAGACCAGGATGAGTACATGCCGATAGATGAAGTTCCGCAGGGAACCGATGTCAAAACCCTCTCAGGCACCGATCTTAGAGAGCGTTTGGCCACGGGTCGTGAAATACCGGCCTGGTTCTCCTTCCCGGAAGTGGTTGAGGAACTTCGCCGTACCCATCCGTCACGAAGCAAACAGGGTTTCACCGTGTTCTTTACAGGCCTGCCGAGTTCCGGAAAGTCCACCTTGGCAAATGTTTTGCTGGTGAAGCTATTAGAAGCCGGTGGACGACCTGTCACCTTGCTGGATGGAGATATTGTCAGGAAGAATTTGTCGTCGGAGCTTGGCTTCTCGAAAGAACACCGTGACCTGAATATTCAGCGAATCGGCTTTGTCGCATCGGAGATAACCAAAAACCGTGGTATTGCGATATGCGCACCCATCGCACCTTATGACAGTGTACGAAAGAAAGTCAGGCAGGTGGTAGAAAGCGGGGGTGGTTTTATCCTTGTTCATGTCGCCACGCCTGTAGAAGTATGCGAGCAGCGAGACCGCAAGGGGCTCTACGCCAAGGCACGTGCGGGAATCATCAAGGAGTTCACCGGCATATCGGATCCTTACGAGGAACCGGACGATGCGGACGTAGCGCTGGATACAACCGATTCGTCACCGGAAGAATGTGTACAGGCGGTCATTTTGCATCTTGAGAAAGAAGGCTACATAGGCTCAAATGACTAAATGTGGATAATCTAAAACAAAACTTAGAAGTTGTTAAGAAGTATGTGTACCAGGCGGGTCAGGCAATTTTCCAAATGGCCTCAGAAGGTTTTGAGACCGCCTACAAAGCAAACGAAGATCCTGTTACAACGGCGGACCTTAAAGCGGACAGCATCCTCAAAGAAGGTTTGCTTGGTCATTTCCCCGGCACCGGCTGGCTTTCAGAGGAAACCCGTGACGACCATTCGCGTTTAGACAAGAGGCTGGTTTGGGTCGTCGATCCTATCGATGGAACCAAAGAATTCGTTAGTGGAATTTCTGAGTATGCGGTGTCTGTGGCTTTGGTCGAGTATGGACTTCCTGTATTGGCAGTTGTGTACAATCCGGCGACTGAAGAGTTATTTGCCGCTGCTAACGGGCAAGGCGCATGGCTGAATGGAGAAGAGATCAATGCTGAGCATGCCCTAACGGCAAAGCCGGTGTTGCTTGCCAGCCGTTCAGAGATACGACGAGGGGAATTCGAGCCGTTTGAGCCTTTCGCGGAGATACGGCCGTGCGGTTCCATCGCTTACAAGCTGGCCCTGGTTGCTGCCGGCATCGCAGATGCCACTTTCAGTCTTGGTCCGAAGAATGAGTGGGACATTGCTGCCGGCGTACTTCTTGTGAGCGAAGCCGGTGGCAACGTAACTAATCGAAGTGGCGCACCATTTACTTTCAACCAACGTTCAACCTTAGTTGACGGGATTGTGGCTACAACCAAACATGCCCTTCGGCCTGTGAGGATGCTGATCGAGCGGGTCACACTCTGAGGATAGTATGCTAAAGAAACTTTTCTCATCCCAACTTCGTATCAATATGGTTTCCGGTACGATGACGACGGTTATCAATGCTATAGCCATGGCCGGAGCGTTTCCAATATATTTGCATTTTCTTGGATACGAGAAATATGGTGTTTGGCTTGTACTGTCCACTGTGTTGAGCTTTGCCCAACTCGGTAATCTTGGCATAGGCCAAGCCATCATGAAGCTGGTTGCCGAAGAGCATGGCCGTGGTGATACTGAAGGTATTCAGCGATATGTTACAACGGCCTTGGCACTGCTGTGTCTGAGCGGCACAGTTGCCCTGGTAGTGATATTGGTTTTGAAAAACCAGATCATCGCCGCATTCAAATTGAGCGATGAGAATGCAAGAACGGTTTTGTGGTTATTGCCCTATATCGGCATTTTGAGCATTTATGTCTTCGTGGTTCAGGCATTGAATGCTACACTCTCAGGCTTGGGGCGTATGGATTTGGCGAACTACACACGATCAGTTGGCCGAATCGTGGCTGTGACTGTTGCGTCTGTATTGCTGTATAGCGGTCGGGGTATTGAAAGCCTGCTCATCGGAAACACCTTTTCGTATGTATTCATTCACGTTGTAAGCCTTATTTGTATTTGGCGCATAGCCCACATTCGCCTTCTACGGATAAAGAACTTTGATACCCATCGCTGCAAACGCCTTTTGCGCTTTGGTAGTACAATATTCGGAGGCTCACTTATAAGCATGTTGCTTAGCCCTTTCAACAAGCTAATACTCTCTCGATATGCAGGGATTTCTGCGATTCCAGTTTACGAAATAGCATATTTAGGAAGTATGCAAATTAGAAATTTGGCCGAAGCGGGTCTAAAGCCCTTGATGCCGGAAATCAGCCGAATTAGTGGAAATATGACAAGATATGCTAAAGATAGTATATCCCAGATATACCGTCGTGCGATGAGACTTATTTTCCTTTTTGGCATTCCCATGTATGGGATCTTCGCCATATTCTCACCATTATTGCTTGAGGTTTGGCTCCGAGACAAATTTGTTGAAGCTCTGCCAGGTGTTTTTCGGATTATGTTGATAGGCACATTTTTGAGCCTTCTCGGTGTTCCTGCCTATTACACTCTTATGGGGACGGGATACGTTCGCCACACTCTGGGATCGCACATTGTTCAGTCTACTGTCAATGTCGCCGTAGTAATAAGCTGTGTCCTTCTAACTTCTACAGCGTCAGTAGGGACCGTAGTGTTTTCAGCGTCATCTGGAATGGGTTTGTCGACAGCGTATCTAATTTGGCGAAAACAAGAAGCTTTCAAGCATCTAACCTGTGAAACGCTAGCAACCAAGACCAATAGCGAAAGCCAAATGCATTTGTCTTTTAGCTCAGGGAAAAAACATAAGGAAAAGTTGCTTTGATACTTATTATGAAAAACCTAAAGCGTTTAGCCCACCGTATGTTCCAAGCCTGCGGGTATGATTTCCTTCGCTATACGGCGCACAATTTCGTTTCGCTCCGGCAGGCAAAGATACTTCGGGCTCAAAATACCACTCTCGTGCTCGATGTGGGAGCAAGCGAAGGCACATATTCCATGCGTCTTCGCCAATCCGGCTATAGGAGGCGCATTATTTCTTTTGAACCTCTCTCTGAGTCTTTTCCCATCTTACAACAACGTGCAGTCAAGGACCCCCTGTGGAGTTGTGAGAATGTGGCTGTTGGCGACAGTGACGGCATAATAGAAATAAATGTTTCGGGACATAAAACCAGCAGTTCAATCCTTCCGATCTCCAAAGCTCATCTGACGTCGATGCCCTCAAGCGTAACGGTGCGGAAAGAAAAAGTTAAGATAGTGCGACTGGATTCCCTACTCGACAAGTTATTAAAGCGAAATGAAAACATTTATCTAAAAATCGATGTCCAGGGATTTGAAAGGCATGTTCTGGAAGGCGCCAGGGAAACACTTAAGCAGACTCGCGCGATCGAATTGGAACTGTCGCTGGTTCCAATGTATGAGGGTGGGCCTGTCTTGGCTGAAATGCTCGATTATCTCAGAGATTTGGATTTTGTGATGGCTTCCACAGAACCCGTTTTTTCTGATCCCAAAACAGGAAACTTGCTTCAGATCGATGGCATCTTTGTTAGACCGGCTAACAGTCACACACAAAGATTGTTAGGCTCGGAACGAATATGATCATATTGATGAAAAGCCAGATTAAAAAGGGTATGGTTGTGACCATCAACGATGTTGCAACATACTCTTTACCTGAAGACGTTTTGGCAGGTGGTATTCCAGCTTGTGTTTTGAAGGAATTGGCAACGTGAACAATGGTTTAATTTCACATCCAAATAGAATCACTACCACAACATCACTGAACATCCTGTGGAACGAACTGCTTCTTGTGGTACTTCTGTTATGTTTGTCGGGAAATCCAGCAATATGCAGGCAGCCCCTGATTGACGTTTTTCTCGTAAGTTTTGCGCTTCTTCTGGCATTAGTGGCAATCAATCGACGGCAGCAAATCATCTCAAGAAGTCTGATCGTAATTGCCTGTCTGTTCGGGTCTCTCTTGCTTTTACAATGCATCAGTTTTTCTTTTTACCCGATCGTCACCATCTGCGGTTTCTTCACGCGTCTTTTTATTGGTTACACAGTCCTACGTTTAGTCAGCAACTTCCCGCTTGTTTACGTGCGCGTTATGTTCTACCTGGCAATCCTCAGCTTAGTGTTCCATATTCCCTATCAGGCGCTTCGCTTCGTGGGCTTCGACCTTGCAAATATATTGACTCCTCTGGGAAACCTGATCGGCGCAGGAAATGATCATGACCTACCTATTCTCTTTCATACTTTCTGTACACAAATCTCACACCGGAACGCCGGGATCTTCTGGGAACCCGGAGCTCTGGCCGGTTATTTGAACCTGGCGCTTGTGTTCCTGTGGATTGTCAAAAGGCAAATACCGGCGCGTGAGTACCGGCGATACCTGTTCATCCTGTCGGTGGTGTTGCTCACAACCCTGTCCACCGCCGGTTATTTGGTCTATCCCCTGGTGCTGATTCTTCATTACGACTGGCGGGCCCAGGAACACAGGGTGTTCATCTCGCGAGTGTTGTTGGGATTCTACGTTCTTCTACCATTGCTGATTGCGGTTTCTGTGTACACCTACACTAAATCCGAGTTTCTGCAAACGAAGATTGAGCACCAGTTCCACCAGGCGATAGACCAAGGCTCCGACGGATGGCACCAGACGCGTATAGGTACCTTGCTTTTCGATTGGGAATATATTAAACGCCGGCCATTAACAGGCTGGGGGCTCAATGAGCAGACACGATTTGCATTACACCCTCAGCTCATCGGAGAACCTCAGGGAATGGGTAACGGGATGTCGGACTTTACCGTGAAATTCGGCGTTTCCGGAATGTTGGTCTGGCTGTATTGTGTATTTCTCGGAATGATTCACCTCACAAAACGTAATGCCGGGAAGAGTTTTCTTATCATGGTGGTTCTGTTGCTCGTCCTTCAGGGAGAGGTCTTTCTGGGCTTTCCACTTTTTCTTGGATTAATGTTTCTTAAAGTCGGACCAGGGGAACGAGGCCTACCGCTTGAAAAATATAGATTATTTCCTTGAATTCAAATGTTGTGTGTGTTATAAAGTGAATTGGAAGATTACATGTTGGGTATTTGATGTTGTGTGCGTTGCCCAGTACTGTCAAAATACCCCTGAAAGGTTACACTTTAATGGATGCCGAACAAATTGCAGTTCTGATAACTTGCCATAACCGCAGGGAAACCACATTGAAGTGCCTGCGCGCATTGTATGATCAGGAGTTGTCCGAAGCTATGAATTTCGAGACCTACCTGGTCGATGATGGTTGTACAGACGGCACGGGTGAGGCTGTGCGTGAGCAATACCCGCAGGTCAAAGTCCTTCAGGGCAACGGCAACCTGTATTGGTGTGGCGGCATGCGAGTGGCCTTTGCCGAAGCAATGAAAGGCGACTACGATTACTACCTCTGGCTCAACGATGACACGTACCTGTACCCACAAGCCATTCATATTCTGTTAGAGACCGCCCGGAGAGCACGGGAAATTAACGGGCGCGATGGGATTGTTGTCGGCGCGATGTGCGATCCCAACACCGGCGAACCTACCTATGGGGGATTGATTCGCAAAAACCGATGGAAAGGATTAAGGTTTATGCGCGTTGCACCTTCGGACAAACCCAAGAGATGTGACACAATGAACGGCAATTTTGTGCTCATTCCAAGAGAGGTGACAACAGCCGTCGGCAACCTCAGTGATGCTTACATCCACTCTATTGGCGATTACGATTATGGACTCCGAGCCGTAAAAAAAGGGTACTCCTGTTGGGTAGCGCCGGGTTTCGTAGGTACCTGTACACGCAAACCCTGGCGCGGCTCATGCAGAGACAGCGATCTGCCAATGTGCCAACAGTTGGAGAAGATGCGTCGGCCGACAGGATTACCTTCAGCACGGGAGTGGATGGTGTTTACATGGCGCCACGCGGGAATCATGTGGCCTGTGCTCTGGTTGCGAACGCTGGTGCGTGCGTTCTTTCCAAGATTGTGGCTCTTACTTCGAAGTGGACCACCGAAATAAGGAGAAAATTTAGATCAATGTTGGTGATAAACGCTGATGACTTCGGCAACAATGAGAGGGTTAATTCCGCTATCATACATTGTCTTGAAAGCGGACTATGTTCGAGCGCTACTATTATGCCCAACATGCCGGGCTTCGAAGAAGCATGTCAGTTTACCCACCGCAAGGGGTGGTTCAAGCACATCGGTTTACATCTCGTTTTAACCGAGGGACGTCCCCTTTCACAGCCTATCAGGTCGTATTCTCGCTTCTGTGACGCCACTGGTACATTCCGGCCTCGACGGCGGGGGCGGATGCTTAGACTATCTGGAATCGAGAAAGATGTCCTGGCCGAAGAGATAAGAGCACAGGTAGTAAAGTGCAAAGACAATGGCTTACCTCTTACACATGTTGATTCGCATCACAACCTACATGAAGAATTAGGCGTGTTCTTTGTCTTGATACACATAATGAATGAATTTAAGATCCCTTATCTCCGCACTATGTTCAACCTGGTTCCAGCTCGGACCTTCATCAGACGCGTATACACCGCCGGATTTAATCATATGCTCAGATCCCGGGGCCTGGCAAGAACTCGACAATGTGGCTCTCTTAACGCTTATCTACAGTGGAAAGAAACAAGAGACACCCTCTCCCCCTACCCTATGGATTCATGTGAAATAATGATTCATCCAAAGCTGAAAGATGAAAAGGTGATTGTGGACGGTAATGGAGACGAACCGATAGAGACTCTCATCAAAAAAGTCGATAACTACGAAAAGGCGGAGTCATTCAGCGGTGCGCGGCATCACGCCTGAACGTGGTCATGCGACAAGCAAAGGACATCTTCTCGGATTCAAACTCGTCAAGTCGGAGACAAATCCAAACGATGCAACAGTTTCAACGACACCCTTGTTCTGCCGCCCTGTGAAGTCCCCTAAATGGTCAAGAATAGGAGTTCTAAATTCACACATTGGATCAGAGATATAGACGATGGATTGCAAGCACGAACAAAAGGGGTTTGCTGATAGAATGTCAAAAGTCAGAACATTAATCTTTCATCCTGCTCTGGCGCCGTATCGCATTGATCTATTCAACGAATTGGCGCGCTATCTGGATTTGAAGGTTATCTTTCTAAATGAGAATCTTGTTTCTCAAAAATTCGATCAGCACCACCTTCACAGCTTGCTGAAATGTGAATATGAGTACCTTTGTTCCGGCGCGAATATTCTTGGACGTCAGATACGATGGGGAATCGCACGGGCCATATCGGAATATAAACCCGATGTTGTAGTAGGGATTGAGTATTCGCCAACCACACTTGTCATTGCCTTGCTAAAATTATTGCATCCCAATCGTCATTGGGGCCTCGTGACTATGAGTAGCGACAGCATGCAGATTTGCACAAAAACTACACTCATGCGGAGGGCAGCACGAAGGTTCGTCCTGCATGTCGCTAAAGGTATGATTGTTTATAGCAACGCGGTGAAATCATGGTATGTCAAATATGGAGTCCCCGAAGAAGCCATCGGCGTATGTTCGAATATTCAGAGAGAAGATCGTTTTCGCAATTTGCTCTTGCGGGCTCGCCCTCTGGCGATCCGTCTCTTGCATGAGAAGAAACTGCTCGGCAAGCGCGTGATACTTTTTGTCGGGCGACTCGTGCAACTAAAAGGAGTGGATCGTATTATCACAGCATTCGCTGGTGAAAGCCTTTCTGATCCTGATTCGAGGCTTCTGATTATCGGAGATGGTCCAGAAAAAAAGATTCTCGTGGAATTGGCCAAAAGCAAACGCATTCGCGAGCAAATTATATTCCTTGGCCGGCTTGAAGGCCTCGATTTGATGGCGTGGTATCTAATTGGACAAACACTCGTACTGGCCAGTGATCCTGAAGCATACGGTGCGGTTGTTGTCGAGGCGCTGTTGGCTGGTATGCCGGTTCTTTGTTCTTCTACGGCCGGTGCAGCTGATCTTATTCGAGAAAGGCAGAACGGTCGGATCTTCGATCCATACGACATTGCCTCCCTAACACACTTATTCTCTGCTCAATTGGAAAAAACAGCTCCTTTGGAAGCAGAAGCGATTGGTCTGAAGGAAAGTCTGATGCCCATTTCTTTTGAGGACTCTGTAAAGGATTTTGTCAGAACTGTGAAATATGCAGCGGGACGCCGCGACAAAACAGCTAAACAAGAATAGGATGAGCACCAAATCAAACGCACGCGATATGAGGGATCCTTTTTCGGTTCAATCCGCTCCGGAAGCGCCCTTCCTGACAGAACTCTTCAACAAGCTGAATGAGGAGAAGATAGAATATTGCGTACTTCGAAACTATGAGACTCTTCCTCACAGTCTGGCGGGGAGCGACATTGACCTGCTCGTAGCGCGTCAGTTTTTCAATAAGGCGGTCGAAATCATACATAGTGTCGCTTTTTTGCACGGTGGACGCTGCATTAGTAGATACAGCGTTAGAGGACTTTTTGCTCGTTTTTGTGGAAAAAACGAGCATTGGTGGGGTGCCGCGATAGATATCTTTCCATCGTTAGAATATCGAGGAGTTGCTTATTTCGATGTTTCAGAACTATTTGAGTATTCTCAAGAATACCGAAATATTCGAGTTTCGTGCCATGAAGATGCGGCCATTGTCGCGTTTCTCAAGGAATGCCTTGCAAATGGAAAAAGCCGTAAGAACTATAAAGAAGAAGCTGCTACTGCCTATATGGCCAATGAAACAAGATACGAAAAGATGCTTCAAAAGTTCTTTGGAACCAGAGTAGCTCTACAGTGGCAAAATTATCTGCTTCCAGGATTTAGCAATAAAAAACTCAGACGCATTTCAAGAAACGCCAGATTGGCCTTGTACGTTAGGGCTTTTATTCACAATCCTCTTACGACTCTATGGAACAAATGTGAAGGTTTTATGAGAAGGTTTGCAAGATTATTCTGTCCACCCGGGATTGCTGTTGCGGTTTTGGGAACTGATGGAGCAGGCAAGAGCACAATTATCGAACATATTTGCCCTGTCCTCGAGACTGCTTTGCACGGCAAGATATTCTATGAGCACTTGCGGCCCAATCTTTTGCCCAGTCTGGCTCGGCTTTTCGGCCGGCCGGTAAAAGAGGGACCAACTACCGACCCACATGCCGGCAAACCGTCCGGCTTTTTGGGATCGCTTGTTCGTTTATCATATTACACCGTGGACTATGTTATTGGGTATTGGATAAAGGTCTTTCCCGCGTTAGTTAAACGACCGTGTATGTATGTTTTTGACCGGTATTTCTACGACTACCAGATTGATCCATACCGCAGCCTGATTTCGTCGCCTCGTTGGATCACAAAAGCCCTTAGCCTATTTATTCCCAAACCAGACATAATACTCTGCCTTGGCGCTGATCCCGAAATAATCCACGCCCGCAAACCGGAATTACCCCTTGAAGAATTCAAGAGGCAGATAAAAGCGTTAAGGCAATTCTGCGATAAGAATAAAAGGGCCGTCTGGATAGACACCGGCTGTTCAATTGAAGAGTCAGTAAATCAGGCACTTGAAGCAATTACCACAAGGATGGCTGCAAGGTATGAATGATACCGCAAAACCTGATGAAAGATGTGTTTCCTGGAAGATAATGTTGCCGGTTGGGCCTGAGAGTAGAATCCTTGCAATAGGACTTGATGATGGGGGGCTTGCCGGTCTGACTCGCAGCTCCGGGAAGGTGGATACAGAGCCAGCCGAGCCCTTGCAATATGATGTTATTATTATAGGGGATAAGATAGATCATGGCTCATATGATCTGTGCGATTTAATCTCCCGGGTTAAGTCAGACGGAATTGTTGTCAATACCACTGGGAAACATATTAAGATGCAGTTGAATGATGCAGGTTTCAGAAATTTCCGGCACTATGCTGCCTTGCCGGCCGGCAAGCCCAGGTTGTTTATCCCACTTGCTTCAAGAAAATCGCGAGCCAGCGGATTGGCTTTTCATTCGCCTGGCAGTTTCAAGGCTCGAATCAGTTTAGCAGTTGCAAAAGCTTTGAATTGTTTGGGTATGCGGTTCCATCTTATGAAGCATACTATCAGCCTATATGCCCGAAGTCAGAAAGCCTTTGAAAATAACGGACTGTTGCAACGGATTTCTGAGCACCTTGGTTACCCAATTATTGACCTGGCTATTTTTGGAGGTTCTGAGTCTCCCCGGAGAAAGATAACGGCCCTGGCAGTTACCGGCGGGCAAGGAAAGGATGTTGTTGTTAAAATTGCAGATACCGAACTTGGCGCTGAGGCCATAAAACAGGAATCGCAAGCGTTGCAGATGATTGCAGCTTCTGAACTTTCGGGGCAGGCACCCAGGTTGATCGCCGAGGGTCAGTGGTGCGGCTATTATGTGCAATTACAGGAGAAGGCCATTGGTAACAGTCGTAGGCAAATTACTCGTCTGACAGAGTCTCATCTCGAGTTCCTATCAAAACTTGCAATGATTGAGCGGAAGGTCTTACCCCTAAAAGAAACCAGGATATGGCAGAATGTGAAGGCTTTGGCTGGGGCAACTTCTTCGAAAGCTCTGCCTCAATCCATACGCATTGCACTGGAGAAGGCTCTTTCCGATGAATTTGCCAATATGCCGGTTGTTTGCCACCGCACTCACGGAGATTTCGCGCCGTGGAATATTAAGGTACACAACGGCAAACTGTTCGTTTACGACTGGGAAGATAGCCTATCAGATGGATTAGCTCTGACTGATATTTTTCACTTTTTATACCGTAAGGCATCCCTGGTGGGTCCGTGGCCAGGCGCCAGGAATCTTATGCTCTTGATAACCGATTCTGCAAGATCCCTAATCTCCTTTGTGGGATTGGGCGAACGTTCTTCTAAACAGTCCATCAAGGCCGTTTTGACAGTCTGGATTGTACAAGCATATCTCAGCGAGCCATGTGAACAACTTGCAGAACTGGCCTCTGCATTGGGAGCACAACTGGAATGAACCGCCGCCTGAAAATTCTTGTTTCAGCGTACGCATGCAGCCCAATTCGTGGATCCGAACCTGGAATGGGCTGGGGGTTTGTTGAAGCGATTTCAAAGCACCATGACCTATGGGTGATAACGGAAAAAGAGAAATTCGAGTCTGAAATTGAGGCAGAGTTCGAAAGAAGGCCTGAATTAAGGGAATGTCTAAAGTTCTATTACATTGCTAAAACTCGATACAGGATACTTAGAAAGATCTGGCCACCGTCCTACTACTGGTTTTATAAGACATGGCAAGAAAAGGCCTTCACTCTGGCTACGGAGCTACATAAACAGATTGGCTTTGACGTAATTCACCAGCTCAACATGGTGGGCTTTCGGGAGCCTGGCTGCCTCTGGAAGCTCGATCCCCCTTTTGTATGGGGGCCGATTGGTGGGATGGGGATATTGCCCTGGCGTTTTCTCACAAACCTTGGCCTAAATGGCTTCTTCCATCATCTAAGCAAGAACGTCATCAACCTATTTGAGATGAGATATTTGCAGAGGCCGAGGAAAGCAGCGTCGAAAGCTAAAACCTTGATTGCCGCAACTCCTGATACCCACGATGCTATAAAGAGACTATGGAGAGGAGAAAGTGAAATAATTTGTGAAGTGGGTCCTCCCAGCCGGATTGTGTCGGAACATAGTCTCCGGAAAGATGCCGAGCCTATTAGATTAGTGTGGAGCGGACTTCATGTTCCCCGTAAAGCTCTGAACCTTTTATTAAGTGCACTTTCGTCTTTGCCTGGAGAAATTAAGTGGAACCTTGATATCCTCGATCAGGGTCCAAGAACGAAAGCTTGGGAAAAGCAGGCTGACAAATTGGGAATAGCTCACAGGTGCAGCTTCCACGGCTGGATCCCGACAGATAAGGCAGTTTCTGTACTTGCTGATTCACATGTCCTTATCATAACCAGTCTGGCAGATTTGACATCCACTGTGTTGCTGGAGGCTCTTTCGCAAGGCTTGCCGGTCATTTGTCTCGATCATTGTGGCTTTTCACATGTATTGACCGAGAATTGCGGCATCAAAATTCCGGTGAGATCCCCCAAGCAGGTGACAACTGACATAGCTCTGGCAATAGAATCTTTGTGGAATGATGAAACATGGCGCCGGAAGTTAGCCAAAGGTGCTTTGGAAAGAGCGAAGGATTTTTCGTGGGACAAAAAATCGGAGATGCTCAACAAAATATATCAAGAGGCAACTCGACAGGATTAGAGGTCAATCGCTCGCGGGAAATAGTAATTGTTCATAACGGATATAGCCATTACGGCGGTGAGAAGGCTGTAGTTTATAGCATCTGCCAGTTGATGGAGAAACGAGGTCATGCTGTTGTCAAGTTCTTTTGCAGCAGTGCTGAACTGTCTCAAATGCGATTAGGCACACAACTCCCTAATACGCGGAAAAGTTTTGTTCGGAACATAGCATAGGAGCTGTACTATATGTACGAGAAACACCAAAGCCGCCTTTTCAGAAACAATCTGGCACGGTCATGGAAGGGCAGGACCGCTTTGTAAATTGTAGCCAACTTTCTTCGGGGATATAAGTCTTACAGCTATCCGTTAAAAACGAGATAGCGGGACAGGATCCAAAGTGAATATCTTTCTGATTCATAACGAATATGCAACTTTTAGCGGTGAGGAAGCTGTTATAGAAAGCACATCGCGATTACTTGAAGAACGGGGACATGAAGTACTCCGGTTCATACGCAGCAGTGCGGAAATTCCCAATATGCATTTTGGCAAAATACGCGCTTTCTTTAGCAGTTTATACAGCTTTTCGTCAAAGAAGGCTATACGGAGACTTCTGGCCAAACACAAACCGGATATTGTCCATGTTCATAACGTCTTCCCCTTGATATCGCCATCTGTCCTTGGCGAGTGCTGTCGGGCCGGTGTACCGGTAGTAATGACGGCACATAACTACCGGCTGGCTTGTCCCAATGGTTTGCACATGGTCGATGGTCAGGTTTGCGAAAAGTGTAGGAGAGGAAAAGAATACTGGTGTGTTCTTCGCAATTGCGAAGGTAGCTTGTGTAAAAGTATAGGTTATGCTCTACGAACTTATACAGCGAGAAAATTCCGCCTTTTTGTAGACAATGTGACTATGTTTGCTCCCCTGACAGAATTTCATCGAAACAGACTAATTTCCGAAGGCATTCCACCGGAACGCATTACCGTAATACCCAACATGGTTTCTGTCGAACATGGAGTGAAGTCATATCCATTGGGAGAATACGTCGCCTTCGTTGGCCGTGTCAGCCCAGAGAAAGGTATTGACACGCTTATGCAGGCCGCCAAAAAATGTCCCGACATACCTTTTAGAATTGCCGGCAGCTATGAGCGTATGCCTTATGTTGTGAAAGAGGCACCAAAAAACTGCACGTTCATCGGACATCTGATGCGTACAAAACTCGAAGAGTTTTACAGATCCGCTCGAATTCTTGTATTGCCCAGTATATGGTATGAAGGCTTCCCTGTGATACTCGTCGAAGCTATGGTTTACGGTAAACCTGTCATCACATCTCGTATAGGCGGTATGCCCGAAATCGTAGATGACAGGATAACAGGACTACTTTTTGAATCTGGAAATTCCGACGACCTGGCTGAAAAAGTAAGACATCTTTGGAACAGATCTGATCTGTGTCGCAAGATGGGCCAGGCGGGAAGAAAGAAAGCTTTCCGGGAATACTCGCCGGAAAAATATTACGAACGTTTGATGACTGTTTACGAGAAAGCTATCAAGCTTGAACCAAGAGGGCCAAGTAGGATATCCTGAGTCGCTTTTTGGAGGAAGCGTATCTTCATGAAAAATAAAGTTCTGTACACAAAAAAGTGTGATATCCTTAGAGTCAGATTTGATTTGATTACATACGAAGCTGTGATGGAAACGATTCAGCATTGGCGGGCCAATGGTGAGTTTCATTATGTAACAATTACGAATCCATACAGTGTTATGTTGTGTCATCGTGACGGACAGATGCAAAAGGCTACGGCAGGAGCGGGTTTAACTGTGCCTGATGGGGTCGGAATTATCATTGCTGCACATCTTCTTGGATATAAGAGCAATGGTCGAGTAGCGGGGCCCACACTCATGCCCAAGTTGTGTGACTGGGGACGAAAATACGGATATCGCCACTACTTCTACGGAGGGGCTGAGGGTGTAGCCGACAGACTCGCCAAACAACTTTCCGAGAAGTACCCCTGCCTCCAAATTGCTGGAACATATGCCCCCCCATTCACACTACTTTCCGAGAAAGAAGACCAGGCCATTGTCGAAAAGATTAATGCAACTAACCCCGATATCGTATGGGTTGGCCTGGGAACGCTAAAGCAGGAAACATGGATGGCCAAGCATATAGGGAAGATTAACGCCACGGCAATGATAGGTGTAGGACAAGCCTTTGACATCCATTCCGGCACGATCAAATGGGCTCCAGTCCTGCTCAGAAGAGTTGGGCTGGAATGGGCGTATCGTCTTGCTAAAGAACCTAAACGTTTGTGGCGCAGGAATCTTGAAACTCCCAAATTTATGTATAAGGTAATTTGTCAACGTTTACGTACGCCGGAGGACTCCTTGTTATTACGTGGTAGAATTCAGGCAGAAAAAAATACCCACAGACATCGCGATCAACCGAAAAAGGACACATCCACCCTCGGGAAATAAATCCAGATCATCCTCGACCACCTTTGAACTTGATACGGCGTTTCAAATGCTACGTAAACCTGAAAAGCACAACACCTAAGCTCCGCCGAACGGTGACTGGCTAAATAGTTAAATCCGGTAGGGCTGCCGGACCAGTTACGAATCTCCAGTCACCAAATCGTCTCCGTGGGATACATGAATCCGTCGGTTAATGAGAAGTGTAGGTTAAAGACCAGCAGATTTTGCAAATAAAACCGCTTTTTTTTAGGACCTAACAAGGGCCGAGGGTTGACTCCAAGCAACAACCATGGGCCGAGTCAGTAAGGTCTGAGGTCGAGCGCCCGTCTGTCCGTCATCGTGCGCAGTGCTGTCCGGCACATTGCGCCTGCCTGTCCCGCACCGCGAGCCAATAGACTCGGCTCACTTGGGCTGGTAAGGGCCCGGTGGTTGGAGCAAGCTTATAGGTGAGCTCCAGAGCGAGCTTTATGGGCGGGAAACACAGATGCAGACAGTGGTTTTGCGATTGCACAACGTATATGGGACTCCAACTGATTATTCACCAGAGCGTTCTCAAGTCATACCCTCGCTGATATTTAAGGCCATTCGCTATCCTTCTGAGCCCTTTATTGTCTGGGGTAGTGGCAGTCAAGGCCGCTCATTTATTCATGTTGATGATGTGGTTAATGGCCTTGTGCTGATGATGGCAAAAGCTCAGGGTGAAAGTACCGTACAGATTGGGACTGACTATTGCATCTCGATTAGAGAACTAGCGGAGATAATTGTAAAGGTCAGCGGGAAGGAAATTAATATTCAATATGACATCACTAAACCAGAGGGAGATAAGGGACGTTGCGCCGACTGTAGTAAGGCGAATAAAGTATTGGGATGGAAACCCAATGTCTGTTTTGAGGACGGACTGAGGCGCACGTACCAATGGATAGCAAAACAGGTAGAAAGAAAGTCTGCGTGAGTGGAATTTGCCAAAGCTACCGTAGTTTTGTGGCCTAAAGGTGTTATGAAGAAATTGTTATGCACACAGGAGAGGGTTATAAATGTCAAAACATCAAGAAAGACTTCTAAAAGAAACATCTCAATGATTTCGTGAATATTGTACCTGAAGCACCCCCCCCGGCTTTTAACCGTAATCGACTGACCGCTAATTTTCAATCTCTCAAAGCTAACAGTCGACAGTAAATCGGTTGAAGCCGAAAAGAAAATACCGGGATCGTTTGGCAATTTCGGAACTTTTCACGAAGATCCGCCGAAATTCGCCTTATCCTCAACGATACCGGCTCAGGAGAGCCGAAAACGGCTCTCCTTTTTTATTTCATCGGTATCAAAGACTTATAACTTGACGGTCAAGTACTAATACTCCGCTTTTTTTCATTATAAATCACACTCCCCTTTCTCTTGCCTTCCTACCTTCATCACCACGTATCTTCTTGCGCCTCTTACCCTACCCATAATTGACCGGTTAAAATCACGGCTTTTTTATTGATTCTATAGCTCGGAAGGTATATAATTGTGTAGTTGTCTTGCTGTTTATCTGGTAGAATGAGAGCGTGATCGCTAAATGGCAAGTCGTCGCTTAGGACTGGTAAAGAAATTAGGTTTCGTTTTGGCTCCAGCGAGGACAAGGCTGGCAAGGAAGCAAAATGCAGGCCTACTGGTTGGTAGTCCGAGTTTTGCTGACACCGCCAGCCGAAGCCGC
>SDBS01002796.1_pt1 | contig 17272 bp, 6 predicted proteins | sample 2277091 | NCBI WGS metagenome assembly SDBS01 (sample SAMN10404972, study PRJNA504765) | marine sediment metagenome | isolation source: marine sediment core GS10_PC15, 163 cmbsf | place: Arctic Ocean: Southern Knipovich Ridge | collected 2010 | reverse complement strand
AAAAACAACTTAGCTCGTTTTTTAGCTAATTCTTCAGTGGAATTTAAGCGATTTTCAACTTGACATCTTTGCCAAGAATAACATATAGTGACACATATTATTTTGAGTTACTTGGAAGCTCGGAGCTAAGGAATCATTGGTAAGCTTAGAAATACCTTCTCTTTTTTTAAAAAAAATGGGGAGAAACACATGCTTTGGGGAGCAATAAAATGAAAAAAAGTCTAATTATTATCTTTAATTTAATTCTATTCTTTTCCCTTGTGACTTTTGCTCAGGCAGTAGAAGAATACGAATTTTTGCGCAAATGGAACACAAATAAAGATACCTGGCAGAATCCGACAGGCGTAGCTGTGGATAAAGACGGAAATGTCTATGTAGCAGGCGACCGAAAGATAGTGAAATACACTCGGGACGGAACTTACGTTTTCCATATTGAGAATATACCCAATAGTGAAGATTTCTACTTCTCTTCTCATGAAATGAATGTGGCTGTTGATAACTCGGGTAATATCTATGTTTCTTCACAGGAAGACAACATGATCGTAAAATTTGATCCCCAAGGTGATTATCTTCTCAAATGGGACAGCTGGGATGATGGAGGAATTAAAAGCTTCAACCAAACGTCTGGTATAGCTGTAGACGACTCGGAAAATGTTTATGTCTGTGATGGTGGTAATCACAGGATCGTAAAATTTGATTCTGATGGAAACCACCTGCTTAGTTGGGGTTCAGGTGGAGGCAATGACGGATATTTTAATTGGCCAAGGGATATCGCTATATTTAACTCAAGTAATATTTATGTCATGGATCAACATAACCAACGAGTTCAAGTCTTTAATGATGCAGGAGCGTTTCAAAGAAAATGGGGAGATTATGGAACTGCTGATGGTAAATTTAGATATCCCGAGGGGATAGCTGTTGATTTCGAGGGCAATGTCTATACAGTCGATCCGAATAATAACAATAGAATCACCAAGTTTTCATCCGCCGGGACATTTATAACCAAATGGGGAACGTACGGAGACGATAATTATCATTTTGACAACCCCACCGATATTGAGGTGGATTATTCTGGTAATGTTATCATTGTCGACCCTGGTAACTGGAGAATAATCGAATACAAACGTACGGGTGCTCCGTCGGTTGACATAACCAATCCTGTCCAGAACGAGTTTGTGAAAGGAACTGTTTCCATTCAGGCCAATGTGACCATTCCAACTGGGTACACCATCACTAATGTTGAGTTTTACAGAGATGGCACAAAACTCGGCGAAGACACAACAGCTCCCTCTCCATATTTATATGGTTGGGATACTACAGCAGAAACAAACCAAGCCTATACGATTTGGGTTGTTGCCACTAATAATGAAGGTGCAAAAACTAGAGAAAAGGTGCCGGTAATCGTGGCCAATAACGATTCTGCTCCCGATGCATTCTCAATAACAAATCCAGCAGACCAGGAACAAATCCTGGATACAGAAAATATCACAGCAAGCACATCGGATGACTTGGGAATTACAAAGGTTGAATTCTATGTGGATGACACTCTGGTGGATACGGATACAACCGCCACTTATACCTACCCCTGGGACACGACAACAGTGAACGATGGGGAGAAAGTTCTAAAAGTCATATTCTATGACACGATCGGACAGTTTACATCCGATACCATCACAGTCACAGTGAAAAACCAGGAGGAAATTGGCTATATTACAAAATGGTACACTGATAATCCATCAGATGTTGTATTAGATTCGGACGGGAATCTGTATGTCTCAGGTAACAGTAGAATAAAAAAATATGCTCCTGATGGAACTTACATTTCTACAATCGAACATACAGGAAGCGAAGACTTTGGATTAGACTGGTATTTTTTCATAGCCATTGATAATTCCGGAAATATATATGCTTGTAATGAAGGTAGTCATAACGTAGTAAAATTCGATTCTAATGGTAACTATGTCACCAAATGGGGAAGCTTTGGAGAGGACAATGACCAGTTTCACAACCCCCACGGCATCGCCTGTGATAGTGCAGGGAATGTCTATGTCAGTGATAACAATAATCACAGGATATCAAAATTCTCCTCAAACGGAACATTTATCACCTCATGGGGAACTCAAGGTGGTGGTGATGGCCAGTTTAACAATCCCATGGGGATCGCCATTGATGCTTCAGATAATGTTTATGTTGCAGATCGCTATAATCATCGTGTACAAGTTTTCACCTCAAATGGAACGTTTCAAAGAAAATGGAGTGACGCGGGAAGCGGTGAAAATCATTTTAATTGCCCTAGAGGCATAGCTTTAGATAGCCTGGGGAATTTTTATATATCCGACCATTGTTATCATAGGATTTTAAAATTTGCCTCAGACGGAACGTTTATAACCCAGTGGGGAAGCTTGGGAAGCAATGACCTTCAATTCCAAAGTCCAGGAGGTATTGCAGTCGATGCTGATTTTTATGTTTATGTAGCAGATAGAGGTAACAACAGAGTTATAAAATTCAGGTCAACATGGCTGCCCACAGTTTCGATAACGAATCCGGCTGATAATGCAATAGTTAGCGGGACATATATAATTCAGGTCACTGCCAGCAGTGATATAGGAATCAGCAAAGTTGAATTTTATATAGACGATGTATTAAAGATTACTGATATAGAATCTCCTTATACATACTCCTGGGATACAACAGCGGAAACCGATGGGACATATACTCTTAAAGCAATTGCCTACAACACCCAGGATAACAGTCAGGAGACTGATGAAATATCAGTTATTGTGAATAATAACACCGATGCGCTCCCGACTGTATCCATAGCCAGCCCAGCAGACGGAGATATTATAAGGTTGACAACCAATATTACAGCAGATGCATCAGATGTTGTTGGGGTTTCTAAGGTTGAATTTTATGTGGATGACATTCTAGTGAATACGGAAAATGTTTCCCCCTCTGAGACCACACATAGCTATGCCTATACCTGGGATACAACCACAGTGGAAGATGGTGAAAGAGTAATAAAAATTGTTGCCTTTGACACGATCGGACAGAACGTAGAAGAAAGCATCACTGTGACAGTTATCAATCATGAGGAATTCGGCTATATGACCAAATGGTCTCTTGACCGCCCGAGTGATGTTGTATTGGCTAACGATGGAAATCTATACGTCGCAGGTGACCATAGAATAGCAAAATACACCCTTGATGGAACTTTGATCTCAAGAATCGAGAATACAAGCAGCGATTATGATTTAACATGGTGGTTTCATATCGCAGTCGATAATCTTGGCAATATATATGCTGCAAATCGTGACGAGCATCATATAACTAAATTTGATTCCAACGGAAGCTACGTCACTAAATGGGGAAGCTATGGAGATGGTAATAACCAGTTTTATAATCCTACAGGCATCGTTGTTGATTCCGATGGATATGTCTATGTCAGTAGTGCTGGTAACAACAGGATATCAAAATTTTCATCTGATGGGACTTTTGAAAAAACCTGGGGAAGCAGCGGAGGTAATGATGGCCTTTTCAATTCTCCCCAAGGTATGGCCATAGATGCTTCTAATAATATTTATGTCACAGATCCCGGTAACAATCGTATCCAGGTGTTTAGTTCAGACGGGACATTCATAAGAAAATGGGGACAATGGGGATACGAAGACCATCAGCTTCGTAATCCCTCAGGAATAGCTCTTGATAGTGAAGGCAATGTCTATGTAACGGACCCTAGTAATTCCAAGGTTGTGAAGTTTACATCTGATGGGACGTTTCTTGCCAAATGGGGAACCCGAGGGATCGGTAATCTTCAATTCGAATGCCCACATGGTATTGCGGTTGATTCTGATTTTTATGTTTATGTTGCTGATAACTGTAATAACAGAGTTACTAAATTTAATTCAACCTGGCGACCCACAGTTGCCATAACCAGTCCAGCTGATAATTCAGTTTTAACAACCTCCCCGGTCCCGATTCAAGCCACTGTCAGCAGTGCTATAGATATCAGCAAAGTTGAATTTTATATAGGCGTAGACAAAGTCGGTGAAGATACAACTAATCCTTATGAATACGGGTGGATTACAGATTCAGGATCTTTTCCAGATGGGTCCTATACTCTTAAAGCAATTGCCTACAACGTCCAAAATACTACTGCTGTATCTGATGAAATATATGTGATTGTAAATAAAGGTGGTCTAGATGCGCTCCCGACTGTATCCCTAACCAATCCTGCGGACGGAGATACTATAAGGTTGACAGCTAATATTACAGCAGATGCATCAGATGTTGTTGGGGTTTCTAAGGTTGAATTTTATGTGGATGACATTCTAGTGAATACGGAAAATGTTTCCCCATCTGAGGCCACACACAGCTATGCTTACACTTGGGATGCAACTACAGTGGAAGATGGCGAGAAAGTGATAAAAGTCGTTGCCTTTGACACGATCGGGCAGAATGTAGAAGAAAGTATCACTGTGACGGTAACCAATCATGAGGAATTCGGCTATATTGACAAGTGGAATCATAACCATCCAACAGATGTAACCGTGGACAAAGATGGGAATATCTACATCGCAGGTTCAAGCAGTATATCGAAATATACTCCTGATGGAAATCTACTTCTTAGAATCGAGGAGCCTCAGAATGCGGATTATAATTTATCCGGTTGGATGCACGTAGCTATTGATGATTTTGGATATATTTACGCCTCGAATCAAGATAGACATTCGGTAGTAAAGTTTGATTCTAACGGAAATTATGTCACCAAATGGGGAAGTTATGGAGACGGAAATTACCAGTTTGACAATCCACGGGGTATTGCTGTTGACAGCGCAGGGAATATTCATGTCGTTGATCAAAGCAATCACAGGGTATTAAAATATAATTCTAATGGGACATTTTTAGAAACCTGGGGTTTGAGTGAAAACCTTAATAATCCAATGGGTATTGCTATAGATTCTTCGGATAATATTTACATCACAGACCATAATCGAGTCAATGCCTTTAATTCTGATGGGGAGCTTATAAGAAGATGGGGTAACCATGGATACGCGGATACTCAATTCCGCCAGCCAGGGGGAGTAGCGGTTGATAGTGAAGGCTATGTCTATGTTGCTGATACCGGAAACTACAGGATTGTGAAATATACATCTGATGGAACGTTTATAACCAAATGGGGAACCCAGGGAAGCGGTAACCTCCAGTTCGAATGTCCAAACAGCATTACAGTAGATTCTGATTTTAATATCTATGTGACCGATAACTGCAACGGCAGAGTGACCATACTCAAATCAACATGGCTGCCCACAGTCGAAATAACAAATCCAAGCGATAATTCTATAGTGACTGGCACAGTTCCCATCCAAGTTAGTGCCTCCAGTGCTGTAGGAATCAGCAAGGTTGAATTTCATATAGACGGAGCCAAAGTCGGTGAAGATGCAACCAATTCTTACGATTACAGCTGGGATACATCATTGGAAGCTGAGGGAACTCACACCATAAAAGCAATTGCCTATAATATCCAAAACATAACCACAGAATCTGATGAAATATCAGTTGTCGTGAACAACAGCGCAAATGAGGCACCCACAGTGTCCATAACGAGTCCCCAGGATGGAGAAATTGTAAGAAAATTGGTGGCTATCGAAGCAGATGCATCTGATGATATCGGGGTTGATAGGGTTGAATTCTACATTGCTGACACTCTGGTGAGTACTGATACGGAGGTGCCCTATGTGTATAACTGGGATACAACGACGGTAGGAGACGGTGAGACAGAAGTAAAAGCGGTTGCCTATGACGGAATCGCACAGAACACTTCGGCCTCTATTACGGTTACGGTGGCCAATCAAGAAGCCTACGAGTATGTGACCAAATTTAACACCTGGGATTATGGCCATCCCAATAGTATTACCATAGATCAATACGGACATCTCTACGCTACATTCTGTGAAAGAATAGTGAAATTTACCTCAACTGGAAGTTTTCTTACAAGAATTGATAACGAAGGAAGCGGCGGTAATTACCAGTTAACCTGTGATATGGATATAGCAGTTGATGATTCTGGGAATATTTATGTTTCCAATCGAAATATTCACGAGATCACAAAATTTGATGCCAGTGGAACTTACGTGACCAAATGGGGAAGTCAGGGAGACGGGGATGACGAGCTTAATGCTCCAGAAGGATTAGCCGTGGATAGCCAGGGCAATGTCTATGTCTGTGATGCTGACAATCACAGGATAGTAAAATATGAGCCTGATGGGACGTTTATAGCCAAATTCGGAGGCCAGGGACATGCCGATGGGTATTTCCAGTATCCAGCGGATATCGCTCTAGATAGCGAAGACAATATGTATATCGCAGAACATTGGAATAACCGCATTCAGGTTTTAGATTCAGATGGAACGTTTGTAAGAAAATGGGGAAACTGGGGTTACGGTGATGGTGAGTTCCAGTGTATCAGAGGAATAGCGCTCGATAGCGATGGAAATGTTTATGTAGCCGATGAGTGCAGTAACAGAATTTCCAAGTTTTCATCCGTAGGTGAATTCATAACCAAATGGGGAAGCTATGGAAGCGGTGAAGGCCAGCTCCAGAATCCTCGGGACGTTGCAGTCAACTCTTCCGGCAATGTTTATGTTGCAGATCACAGTAACCAGAGAATAGTAGTATTCAGAATAATCGGAACACCTTATGTTGAGATTACAAGCCCATTGGATAATTCCTCAGTAAGCGGTACAGCTTTGATTCAAGCCACCGCTGCAAGTGAGTTTGGCATCGACAGAGTTGAATTTTACATAGACGATGTACTCAAGTCGAGCCGTACAGAGTCTCCTTATGCCTGGAATTGGGATACCACGTCCCACTCCAACGGGTCACATGAAATAAAAGCCGTGGCCTATAATACAGATCTTAAGAGTTCAGAGACTTCGATATCGGCTGTAGTGAACAACGGAGGAGATGTAGCTCCGACAGTATCGATAACAAATTTAGATGATGGAGCAGTTATTAGAGGGACTGTTCTTATCAAGGCGACTGCGTGGGATGCGTTGGGAGTTGAGGAGGTTAAATTTTATATGGATGAAATCCTTCTGACGACTGATACGGAATCTCCCTATGAATACAGTTGGGATACAACGACAGTGGCTGATGGCGAAAAAGAATTGAAAGTTGTGGCCTACGACACTATCGGTCAGCACACCTGGGCAAGCGTAACAGTGATCGTGGACAATGCAAATAATGTATTTTCGATAGATTTAAGCGAGGCAGCAGCGATTTACATTAATACTGAAAATAAACTGAGGAAGATTGACTTTGATGGAAATATCGATCCAGTAATCAATACGGATCCTTATGTAGAACAATTTCAATTTGGTCCCCTGGGGAATCTATATATTGCCTTTAGGCACCCGCAAGAATCACGAGATAGAAAAAGCTACATATTGATGAAGGCGAATCCTGAAACAAATGAATTTAAAGGCATTGATTCCAGTTTGACCAACTTAGTGTGGATCGAACATAGTACTACTAAAAATATTCAATTTGACGACCAGGGAAACATTTATTATTTTGCTCATGCTGACTTAGGTAATAATGTTTGGGAGAGGGTGTTAAGGAAGTATGTAGATGAGGACAATATTGAGGATATAATCAATCGCGACATGGAAATATTCCACTGGTTGGTCAGAGGTGACGGAACAATCGTTATTGCTGGTAGGACAAGAGCTAATAATGAGGAATGGTTAAGAAAGATAAATCCAATTGAAACATCACCGGATTTAAGAGTAGTAAACCTTGCAGAACCCGATTGGTGGTGGGAGTGGGGCTGGATGGCAGAATTCCCTGATAACCGGGTTTACGTTACCTTGAACGGTTCTTTTTTGAATTTGGACGGGATATATAGATTGGAAGAAGATCTGCCTCGATTGGTGCAAGAGCATGCAGATGTGCCGTATATCGGAGATAAGCCAGGCTCTTTATATAAAATAGATGATCTTGTAGCTGGTCACTCCGAAGAATACACCAAGGGAATCATTGAAATGGGCAGAGTACAAGAGATGATAAATTATGAAATAGATGATAATGGTACCGTATATGGCTTGGCTGGACATTGGTATAACAAATACAGAACAGTAGTGAAGCTTTATCCTGAACCGCCAATGGTAATCGAACCCCAGCTCATAGATCGCGCTCAAGCGATGAAAGTCTCAGGGAATAAATTAGTGATTGCTGGATTCAATAATACAGAAGGAAAGTACAAAATAGTTCTTTATGACCCCTTAACAGACATTACAACCGATTTAATGCCGGATAATAATATAGAGATTTATCTTTTTGACGTTCAGGCGAATGGCAACATATTATTTCATGGATTAGATTTAGACTCTAATCAAAATATCGTAGCTATATTGGAACTAGCATCACCTGCACCTGCGGGCATGGTACAAGCTCTCGGATATGGGTTTAAGGAACTGGCAGAGCTCGGAGGCAGGCCTTTGAGTTTTGGAGTGTTTAAGGAAGTGAGCGGCTCAGAAGTAGTTGCAGTATCCATAGCCTACATCTCCAATGGGTCAACGGTAAGCGGAGTGGTAAAGATACATGCTGCGGCAGCTTCGCCAGAAGGTGTGGAGAGAGTTGAATTTTACATAGACGGAGAGCTAAAAGCGACAGATTCAACAACGGCTTATACCTATAGCTGGGATACGACAGCTTATTCAGATGGTTCTCACTCCATAAAAGTAAAAGTGTATGATACGGCAAGCCAGACAGCAGTACATGAGATATCGGTGATCGTGAACAATGAGACTTCACCCGGAGAGATCGTCCTGAGCGCAAATCAAATTGACTTTGCAACTGCCTCCCACACAAGTCCGACATCAGATCAGAAGTTAGTGATAGAAAATACAGGAGGCATAGCACTCAACTGGACGGCAACTCCCACAGAAGACTGGATACAAGTTTCACCGAGAAACGGAACCGGATCCGGAATAATAACGGTTTCACCAAACACGTCAGGGCTCTCAGTCGGAACATATACTGGAAATATTACGATACAGGATCCCGGCGCATCAAATTCACCTCAGTGGGTAAAAGTGAACTTGAGGATCTACAGTTCGGTTTCTGTTCAAGATCCCTTTGGCGCTTTTGAAACGCCCCAAGACGGAACAACGGGGATAGCGGGAGCATTACCAGTGTCTGGTTGGGCTCTTGACGATATAGAGGTAGATAGAGTAGAGATCTGGAGAGAACCAGTGGCAGGAGAGTCAACAGAAGCAAATGGATGGGTTTATATCGGAGATGCCGGATTTGTCGAAGGGGCAAGACCGGATGTAGCGGAAATGTATCCTAATTATCCGTTATGCTACCAGGCAGGTTGGGGTTACTTGCTCCTGACAAACTATCTTCCCAATGACGGAAACGGAATTTACACTCTTCATGCAGTAGCCTATGACAAGGAAGGGAATGAAGCAGATCTGGGTTCTAAGACGATAAGCTGTGACAACTCGAGTGCTTCAGAGCCCTTTGGTACGATCGATACTCCAACTGAAGGAGGAGAAGCCTCGGGAAGTACCTTTATCAACTTTGGCTGGGCCTTGACGCCACAGCCGAATTCTATCCCAACGGATGGATCAACCATCACTGTCTATGTAAACGGAGAAGAATTAGGACATCCTGATTATGGTCATAACAGAAGCGATGTAGCGAATCTGTTCCCTGGATATAACAACACTGATGGAGCAGTAGGCTATTTCTACCTCGATACAACAGAGTATAGTAATGGAGTGCATCTCATATCCTGGAATGTCCAGGACAGCGGAGGAAACTCGGCTGATATAGGGACTAGATATTTTACGATTGTCAATGTGGATGCAACGGGCTCATTCAGTGCAGGAATTGGAAGTCATAAAGTGGATCCAGGCACGGCACCAGCGTTTATATATGTTGATAACTTACCCACATGCTTTAAGCCTATCAGAGTCAGGAGCGGAAATCGAAGGAACGTGGAGCCAGTAATAACAGAAGTAGACAACTACGGTATAGCCAACATAGCTATAAGAGAAGTAGAGAGAGTGCAGGTTGAGCTTGGAGAAGGAGCTGATTACGAGGGATATATGATAGTGGGCGGGGCATTCTACCCTCTTCCCAGCGGTTCTACCTTAAACGCGGAAAAAGGAACATTCTCCTGGCAGCCTGGCGCTGGATTCATCGGCGAATATTATCTTGTGTTCATCAAGAAAGATGCGGCTGGAGCGGAGACAAAGATAAAGACAAGAATAACAATTCTTCCCAAGTTCAGTGTTTATTAATTGACAGGAAGTTCGAAAAAGAATGATGTAGGGGCTTGATTTATCAAGCCCCTTTTCTCCTTTCGATGTAGGGGCTTAATTTATCAAACCACATTTTATGTTTCTAAACGTAGGGGCTTGATTCATCAAGTCCACCTTTTGATTCTGTAGGGATTAATTCCTAAAATCTAAATTGATTGTAGGGGCTTGATTTATCAAGCCCACCGGTTAATTCCATAAATGGATTATTTATTAATCCTCATCAAAATTATTGCATCATATTCCTGCAGCATCCTAGATGTACATTCATAATTTTTATTTGTTGCCAGGATTTGATTTCTAAAACGAATCAGTTCATTTATAATATTAAAATGTGGGCTTGATAAATCAAGCCCCTACAATAAATAAGCAATGGAAAAGATAAAAATTCTGTTGATAAGCGATGATATAATCGGAAAAAATATGGCGGGGCCTGGAATCCGGGTATGGGAAATGGCTCTTTCGTTCTCCAAGGAAGAAGATTTCGAAGTTGGCCTGGCCTGCCCAGATTTCTCAAAGATCAATAGCAAAGATCAGCCTGAACTAAATATTTTTAAATACTCCCCGCAAAAGGAAAATGAACTCATAGATTTTGCTTCTCAATTTGATATCTTTATCCTCAGCGGCTACATCTTTCATAAATTTCCTCGCCTGGCTAATCTTCGAAAATTCATCATTGCCGACCTCTATATTCCTTTTGTTTTAGAAAATCTTTTCGTCTATGATTCAAAGGAGTTTAAATTAGAAGACCGCCAATTGATCCACAACAGAGACCTTGGGGTGCTTATGAACCTATTTCTGAATTCTCATCATTTTCTCTGTGCCAACCAAAGACAAAAAGATTTTTATTCCGGGATGCTAACTTCGGTCAATAAAATTAATCCTTACCTGCTGAAATTCGACAAGGAGCTTTCGAAAATATTCACAATTGTCCCCTACGGAATCAGGCAGAAAAAAAAGAAAAAGGACGCTAAAGTTCTTAGAGGTGTAATTCCGGGGATAAAGGAATCCGATGTTATTCTAATCTGGGGAGGTGTCATCTCAAATTGGTTTGATCCCTTTATCCTTATCGAGGCTATGGAAGAGGTCGTTAAAATAAATCCCAGCATTAAACTTTTTTTTCTTTCCACAAAGCACCCCAATCCCCTGCTCATGAAATTTCCCAAAGCCGATGAAGCTGAAAAACTGGCATCCCGAAAAAAGCTGTTGAATCAATCTATCTTTTTCAATAAAAATTGGATCCCCTACGAGGAAAGACACAATTATTTTTTCGAATCAGATGTGGGAGTCTCGACTCACATAGAGCATTTCGAGACTAGATTTTCCTTTAGAACCCGAATCCTTGATTATATTTATTTTAACACCCCGATTTTATGCTCCAAAGGTGACTTCTTCGAAAGCTACATAGAAAACAACTCAATCGGAATCACAGTCACTCCCTCTGACAGAGAAGAACTCAAAAAAGCGATCTTATCGTTTGGGGATAAAAAACTCAGAGAAAATTTCAAAAATAATATCAAGCGTGTGGAAAAGGAATTTTACTGGGATACGCTATTACTGCCTTTAAAGTGTAAGCTGCGTAATCGAGAAATGCAATCAGAACTGATGAAAATTAAAGGCGCAGAAGTCTTCCCTGAAAAAGAAATTAAAGAAAAAAATGAACCCTCCAGGAGGCTGACAAAATATCATAATAGATTTCAGCTCATAAAAAAAATTTTGCCTTTAAGATTTAAAATTTGGTTGAAGAGATCAATCTACAAGAAGAATTTGTGAAATATTAAAGCAAGAGCTCTTTTAATATTTTGTTTTTTTCTCGCATGAAAAGAAAACCTAAACCAGAATCCATAAACTGCCTCTTATGTCAAAGCAATGATTGCAGAAAATTTCTTACCAAATTTGAAATGAATCTGGTTAAATGCAGGAAATGCGGCCTGATATACGCCAATCCAAGGATTCATGAATCAGAGCTCCTCAGGAGATACGCGAGTTCTTTTTTCTTCGATGAATATTTGCCCGCTTTTAAGGCCACATCAAAGCATTATGATCTTACGATTATCAGAAGCCATTTCTTCCTTTTTCTTCAATTGATAACCAAATACTACACGACTGGGAAAAGACTACTTGATGTTGGATGTGGCGCTGGCTTCTTTCTGAAAGCAGCAGAAGAGATAGGGTGGGAAGCAGAAGGCATAGAAATTTCACCTATTGCTTCAGACTATGCCCAGAACATCGTCAAAGTGAAAGTTCTCCTGGGAAAATTAGAAGACCTGTATTTGCCAGCAGAAAAATTTGACCTTGTTGTTTTGATTGAAACCATAGAACACTTGATGAATCCTTTAGAGACATTAAAGGAAATAAATCGAATTTTAAAAAAACAAGGGATCCTCATAATATGCACTCCTGATTACAAAAGTCTAAGCCGACTTTTTTTAGGGAAGAATTGGGCTGTTTTGTCGCCCGAAGAACATTTTTCTGCCTTTACCCAAAAATCCCTTTTTCGTATACTTCAAAAGGCAGAATTTTGTGTGTTGGGTATTCGTAATCTGTTGCAGTTCAATCCGGAATACACTCACGATAAAAAAAGATTGGGCTATTTTTTATTTAAAAGTTTGCATAAAAGATTAAAAAAACTAAATATAATGGAAAAAACCACTCTTTTTGAATATGCAGATATTATGAATATAGAAGATAAAAGCCAAAGCGAAACTCAAAATATTAGCCCTGACCTGAGCCTTATAAGAAAAATGAAAAGATTAATGCACAAATGGTCTAAAACGTGTCTGAGGGGAGATACGCTTGTGGCAATTGCCAAAAAACGATGAAAAAATGAATTTATGTTATTCTTTCGCAGACTCAATATAAGTTTATTTTATGAATAAAAATAAATAAGAATAAGGTGGGCTTGATGAATCAAGCCCCTACAAAATATGAACAAAATTCCGATATCAATACAAAGGTGGGTTTGATAAATCAAGCCCATACATAAAAAAATATGAGATATTCGTTACTGAATTTTATTTTTTGCCCGTGTTGTAGAGGACAGTTAACCAGTGTCGCCCTCGAAGAAATAATTACCGAAGTTAACAATGATTCAAGTGAAGATTTTAACGGAACAAATAACAAAAATGATTCCGGTGATGTCCTCAATAGAAATTCTAATGATGTTCTTCGCAGAATAAATAATATTAATTCTGTCATCGGCCCAGTTCCTCATTTTAGGAGAAAAACAACTTTAACCACAATCTTGGATAAACATTCGAAATCGCCAGGTTTACCTGAAACGAAAGATAAGATAGATATTCTTAAGGGCTTGTTAATCTGCGGTGAATGCGGACATTGGTATCCTGTTTCAAACTTTGTTCCAGAATTATTACCTGATCATCTTCGTGACTGGGAAAAAGATGTTAAGTTTTTATCAGAATTTTCTGAAAGCATGCCCAAGAAATTATATAAAAAATTAGCAAAAATAGTTAAATCCTTCCAAAAGGAAAGCAATGAAATTATAGATGCGGCGCAGGACTACAAAAAAGCAGAGATCTCGATAAAAGATAAAATAACTGATGAAGATTTTTTCGAGCCAGGCTATTCCTCTCCCTTTAATGAGGATGATCCAGAATTTACTCAGAATTTAATTAAAAGATTTTCACTGGTTTTACCGCTCCTAGAGCTAAAAGAACACCAAACTGTTTTAGACGTAGGTTCAGGATATTCCTGGACGACCGAATGGCTTTTGAAAATGGGATTTGAACCCATAGGTGTCGATATCTGTCGAACATACATAGATATTGGAATCGAAAGAATGGGTGATATTCGCCCCCATTTAATAGTCGCTGATGTTGAAAACTTACCGATCAAAGATACCTGCTTAAACTCGATTCTTTGCTATGATTCTTTTCATCATGTTCCAAATCGCAAGGCGACAATGGCTCATTTTTTTAGATCTTTAAAAAAGGAGGGGCTTGTTGTTCTGGCTGAGCCAGGTAAAGAGCATGAACAGGCCCAAGTCTCGATGGAAGTGATGGAAAAGTATGGAATTCTAGAGAAAGGGATAGAAACAGAGGATATAAAGGCGTATTGTGAGGAGTTGAATTTCATGCCCCCAGAACAACATTTTATGTTGAAAATTCACCAGAAAGAGCAGGGAAAAGTCTTGACCTCAAAATTTATCAAATCCCATTCATTCGTTGAATGTAATATTTTTGTAATAAGAAAAAAGGCTGAAGGAGAAGAGGGAGAAACCTGATTAATTGAGCTAGAATAATGAAAGGAGAAAAAATTAATCTATATATAAATTTAATTCCTTTCACATCAAAGCAAGCTGGAGCTGAAAAATATTCTTTAAATTTCATTAAATATCTAAGCAAATTCGACAATACAAATTTTGAACCGATACTTCTCCTAAATCCAGAAAGTAAAACTATCTTTAATTCAGGCAAAAAATTTAAATATATAGAATGCTGCGTAAATCCTCATAAGAAAATTTCTCGCGTGTTCTATGAACAATTTATCCTGCCCTTTAAATTAAAGAAAAAAAAATCATTATTTTTTTCCCCATCCAATATACTACCGATACCTTTGAGGATCCCCTCTGTTGTAACCATATTTGATTTGCATTGGTATAATTTAAATAATCTATTTCCAAAAGAGGAAAAATATAAATTAAGTTATATAAAAACATTCATAAAATCATCAGCCAGGAAAGCAAGGAAAATAATAACTTTAAGCAAGTTCACTCGAAATGATTTAATCTCTACCTTGGAAATTCCCAAGGAGAAAATCGTTATTATCCCCCCTGGGGTGGATGAATGTTATAAAGTACTTGACCAGAACGAAGCTCAAAAATTTGTAATGAAAAAACTTGATATTCCCAGAAATTTTATCTTACATGTGGGACAAACTCACAGAAGGAAAAATATTCCTTTTTTGCTGAAAATTTTTGAAAAAATAAAAGATAAAAACGCTTTAAATTTGGTCTTAGTTGGTCCTCCAGGAGACGGAGAAAAAGAAATTCTAAATCTCATACATGCGTCATGTTGCAGAAAAAATATCTATAAATTTAAAGAATTACCTGAAAAAGATTTGCTATATTTATATAATACCGCTTCCTGTTTGGTCTTTCCTTCTCTCTATGAAGGTTTTGGCTTGCCTGTCGTAGAAGCCATGGCTTGCGGATGTCCTGTTGTCTGTTCTAATTCGACTGCCATTCTTGAATCAGCAGGAGGAGCAGCCCTTCTTTGTGGCCCTGATGAGGAAGAGTGGATAAAGGCGATCACAAAGATAATTAATGATGAGAGTCAGAGGAACGAATTGATTAAAAAAGGCTTAGAGAGAGTAAAACAATTATCCTGGAAGAGAACAGTCAAAGATATGTTGGAAACATTTGAAAGTATAAAATCATGATTTTATAATTGAGAGATAAAAAATATAAATGGCTGAAATTTCAATAATAATTGTGAGTTTCAACTCTCGAAAATTTATCAGTAAATGTCTCGAATCAATCTCAAAATGCTTTAAAAGCTTGAGCTATGAAATAATAATCGTGGATAATGGTTCTAAAGATGGAACGATTGATATATTAAAAGAGAAAAAAGAGATAACACTTGTCCAAAACGGAAAAAACGAAGGATACGCCAGAGCATGCAATCAAGGAGCAAAAATAGCTGGCGGAAAGTATCTCTTTTTTGCTAACCCTGACATCGAATTTGAAGATAATATTCCAGACAAAATCTTCATCTTCTTATCAAAAAATAAAGATTATGCAGGAGGCGGTTTTACTCACATCCATCGGCATGGGAAAATTCAGCGAATATGCGCAGGGCACATAGTCAAACCTCTTGATCATTTCGCAGAGCAACTTGGACTTTATGGACTTCTTCCTTCAGTAAGAACGTTTAACGCTCGATTTTTTCCGTTAAGAGGATACAAGACCGATCATCCCGCGGAATTTATTTGCGGAGGATGCTTTCTAATAAGAAAAGAAATTTTTCAAGAATTATCCGGCTTTGATGAAAAATTTTTAGCCTACTTTGAAGATATGGATTTTTGCCGAAGACTAAAAAATAAAGGATACAGACTTTTCTATTGGGGTTCGCAGCGAATTATCCACTCTCTGGGGACAGAACGAAGGAAGATATCTTCTGTTTCTCTAAAGACCGATTATACCTCAAGATATTATTATTTTAAAAAACATTATTCCCCTGTATGGATACCTTTTCTCTGGATAATTTCCAATATTGGACTTGTAACAAGGTTTACAGTATTTATTCTTTTTTCTCTTTATAAAATTCAATTTTACAATATTGCCAAAAACTATTTTAATGTCTTTCTATCCCATTTGAATCTAGTCCGTTATGCTAAATAAACTTATAAAAGAAATCAGAGAAATTTATTCTTTCCGCCATCTTCTTTTCAATCTTATTAAAGCTGACATCAAACTCCGTTATAAAAACTCCTTTCTTGGATTTTTATGGCATTTGCTCAATCCGTTGTTCTATTTTGGCATCTTAGCCCTGGTTTTCTCTCGAATTATAAGAATCCAGATGGAAAATTATGTTCTTTTTCTCTTTGCCGGACTCGTTGCTTGGAGGATGATCCAGCAAACAAGTATTATTGCCACTCATTCCATAGTGAACAATCAAGAGTTGATAAAAAAAATACATACTCCAAAGCTCGTGTTCCCTCTTGCAACGGTTATTTCGCAGTTTATTGATCACCTAACTCTGACCTTTGTCCTCTTTATCTTTCTGTTCATACTTAAAGGGAAAATATCAATTGTGCTTTTTATCTCTCCGTTTATAATTATTTTGATCTTTTTCTTCTCTTTGGGTCTTTCCTTATTTTTTGCCACAACTTATGTTTATGTAAAAGATACTCCTCATGTAATAGCCATAGGATTCCAGGCGTTATTTTTCCTCACTCCCATTCTCTATCCATTATCTATCCTA
>SDBS01002795.1_pt1 | contig 17282 bp, 16 predicted proteins | sample 2277091 | NCBI WGS metagenome assembly SDBS01 (sample SAMN10404972, study PRJNA504765) | marine sediment metagenome | isolation source: marine sediment core GS10_PC15, 163 cmbsf | place: Arctic Ocean: Southern Knipovich Ridge | collected 2010 | reverse complement strand
ATGATAATAGGCAGAGATCATGCCGGTGTAGGAGATTATTATGGTACTTATGAAGCTCAGGAATTAGTTGATAAAGTATCCGAACAGTTAGGAATAGTACCATTGAAATTTGAACATTCTTTTTATTGTAATAAATGTGAAAATATGGCTACAAAAAAGACCTGCCCACATTCAGCTGATGCTCATGTATTTTTAAGTGGTACGAAAGTAAGAAAGATGTTAAAAAAGGGAGAAAAGCCGCCTAAAGAATTTTCTCGACCAGAAGTAGCAGAAGTACTTTTAAAATGGGTAAATAAAATAAATTAAAAAGAATAGGAAAATATATGCTAAATAAAATTGATATTCAAAAAATAAATTCCATTGCTAAAAAAGCAGGCGATGAAATTATGAAGATTTATCAGCAGGATTTTGATGTAGATTATAAGGCTGATAATTCCCCTTTAACCAAAGCAGATATTAAATCAAATGAAATAATAGCTGAAAGCTTAAAAGATTTATATCCGGAAATACCTATTCTTTCTGAGGAAAATAAAGAAATTCCTTATGAAATAAGAAGGAATTGGGAATACTTCTGGCTTATTGACCCCCTTGACGGAACTAAAGAATTTGTTAAAAAGAACGGAGAGTTTACGGTAAATATCGCATTGATTCATAAAAATACTCCGGTATTGGGTGTAATATATGCTCCTGCACTTGAAATATTATATTATGCTCAGAAAGAAAAAGGGGCATTTAAACAAGAGAAAAATAAAAAGCCTCAAAGATTGCCAATTTATAAGCATACCAACAACGATACTCTTAAAGTTATAGTGTCTAAATCACATTATAATCAAGAAACTAAATATTTCGTCGATAATTTAAAAAATAAATACAAAAAGACTATTGAGTTTATCCGTATCGGAAGTTCTTTGAAGTTATGCCTTATCGCAGAAGGAAAAGCAGATATTTATCCTCGATTAGCTCCCACTATGGAATGGGATATCGCAGCAGGACAAGCCATAGTAGAACAAGCAGGAGGAGAAATAGTAGAATTTAAAACTCAAACTCCTTTAAAATATAATAAACAAAATCTTTTAAACCCTTGGTTTGTAACTAAAGGAAATAGCATGATAAATTAAATCACTTAAGTTTGAGTAAAAAATCAAATTATTATAAAATAATATGTGTTCACATTTGGTAAATTGGTTATACGGCCGAGCAAGGCCGTATCATATAGAGGGTGGGAATCCCTTCTGGTAAGATCTAACCAACCACCAGTAGTTAGCATTGGAGGATAGAAGGCAAAGAGTTTAAGGTTTATATGCAGGGGAATCGGCAGAAGTTGAAAAGTTTAGTCTAGCGAGAACTCCCCACCAGTAAAGGTGGGGGCGAGGGCAATTTCCTATTTCTTCCGTTCGTTCTTTGCTATAATAAAAATATGAAATTATATAATTCGGTTCACATCATATATAAGATCCAATATCATATTGTCTGAATAACCCGATACCGAAGAAAGATTTTAGTAACCGGGGCAAAAAGTTATCTAAAAATAAAACTTCAAGAAATACGGAGATATTATCCTAAGATACGCAGAATCACAAGAAGAGGAATAAACAGGACAAGCACAGCTTGAATTTGAAAGTACCACACCTGTAAAGGTGTGGGAATCGAAGAGGAGAGCACATATAAATGTTTAATCGATTATATAATATATATAATAAAATAATAAAATATAGAAAATTAACTCCAAAACAAATGAGAAATGACGATATATATTTAGTATCATATCCAAGATCAGGAAATACCTGGATAAGCTTTTTAATTACTAACGTAGTAAAATTATATTTAAACTTAAATATTGAAGTTAATTTTTTTAATATCCATACTTTTATCCCTGATATACATCAAAGTAGAGATATTCCAATTGCATTGCAATTTCCACCTTTTAGAAGAATAATAAAAAGTCACTCATCTAATAATCCTTTTTATAAAAATATTTTTTTATTAGTTAGAGATCCGAGAGATGTAATGGTATCTTATTATCATTATAGGAAAAATCTTGGAGAATACCAAAATGATATTTCATCTTTTATTAGGGAAAATATTTTTGGGATTAATGCTTGGGTAAATCATACTATAAGTTGGTTAGAGAAAACAAAACCAAGTGACAGTATAAATATATTTTACTATGAGAATTTTAAAAAAAAGCCTTTAAAAGAATTGGAAAGACTATTTTTTTTAATGGGATTTGATATAAGTAAAGATATTTTAAATAGCGCTATTGAATCATCAGATTTTGATTATATGAAAAAGTTAGAAGCGGAAACAGCAAGCCATTCACTTAGAAAATATAAAAAATTTAATTTTATAAGAAAAGGGAGGATTGGAAGCGGAAAAGAAGAATTAAATAAAGATGATATATTATTTATAGAAAAAAAGGCTTATAAAATTATGAAAAAATTAAATTATTTAAATTGATTTATTAGTTTCATATGCTGATTATATTTTGGACAAGATGAGTAATTATCTTGAATCTAATTACAAAATTGTAATTTATAAAAGTAAAGAAAAAGCTTTAGAAAAATAGTCTATCTATTAAGTAATCCAAAGAAAGAAAAAAAATAGCGATTAATGGTAAAAAAGAACTTTAAAAAATCATAATTTAAAAAAAGAGTAGAAAAAATTAATGAAATAATTTTATAATATTTATAAAAAATATTCAGATAAATTAAGAAGCGGATTTATTTACCTCTGAGATATTTTTGGGAATATAAACATTTCTGTACGTACAAAAAATATAACATCAAGGATAATTGGCTGAATTGTAAAAATCTAAATTTTATAATAGTAAAATTAAAATATTGTTAAGTTTTAATATAATAAATAAAATGAGGGGGGAGGATTAAGGTGGGGTCGCAGCCAATAAAATATTTGACCTAGCGGGTGAAAGTCCCGTCTTGGTAATTTATCCGTTTCGGCCAAGTAGATATATCCGACATGCTGAACGGTAACGGACAGTATGAAAGCTCGGAAGTAAACGGCCAGACTGCTCTTTGAAGTGGGAACGACTCAGTGGTCTAACAATCTGGGAAGCCTTAGCATAAAGCGAAGACTGCAAACCGAAATCAACCCCTTGCCCGAAGTCGTTGGCAAGATTGTTCAGGAGGCCGACCTTTTACCCTACTAAGGGAGGGCTGATACATCTGATTCGTATAAACGGATATAGAATCGGGTGCTCCTGCGGATATAACGGGTCAAGACGTCTCAGAAAAGGTCAGATATCAAAGTTGGGAAAGTTCTATTCAATAAGGGCTGCTGATATAAGTTGAAGAAACGAAGTTCAGCAGGCGAATAGGATTCTCGGATGAGCCCATAGTAGCTGTGAAGCTTCTGTAATGGAAGCAGAGCAAAGGGGCTCTGGACGATAAATTCTACCCAGGGACACATCTTCCAGACTTAGAGCTGGATTGGAGATGAAAACAAAACTGGAGTAGGTATGCTCAGTGTAAACTGTGTTATGCAGGAAGGCACTGAGAAGAATTATCGTTTGAAGCCGTGTAGAGCGAAATGCCTACGCACGGAATTTTAGAGGGGACGATGGAAACGGAGTAAGGTTAAGATAGTGAGGCACTGTCAACCGAAAGGGACAGAAAAACAGATAGGCTTAACCTAAACTATTCGCGCCATCGTTCTACTCGGCGTGCAACTGGTAACTTGTCTTTTTATCTTGCAACTCGAAACTCGCAACCTGTAACTAAGCGACTGAAGGGAGCTTTAAATATCAAAATAATCAACTTGGCTGATTGGTAGATTGGCTGATCGGTCGATAGGTAGATTGGTAGATTTATAAACCGGAGGTTTAAATATTTGTCAACCATAAAATCATTTGAAGACTTACCTATCTGATGATTTTTCTTGTCTCTGAACAAATTATAAAATGAAATTTATAGGCGTGACTAATGGGGTCGAATGGCATATTTCACAGAACATTAGGAAAATAAAGGGGGTAACTGGTAATGAAAGTTGTAATTTTAGCAGGCGGTCTTGGCACGAGACTTGCTGAGGAAACAGATATAATACCTAAACCTATGGTTGAAATAGGCGGAAAACCAATTTTATGGCATATAATGAAATATTATGCTTATTTTGGGTTTACCGAATTTATTATTGTATTGGGTTATAAGGGAGAGATGATTAAGGATTTCTTTATGAATTATCATTTCCTGAGCGATAGCTTTACAGTTAATACAAAAAGCGGAGAAATAACAGAACATAATAAAATAAAGGATGATTGGAAAATACATCTTGTTGACACTGGTCTTGATACTATGACAGGAGGAAGGATAAAAAGACTTTCAAAGTGGCTTACAGATGGCACATTTATGATGACTTACGGTGATGGAATTATAAATCTAAATTTAAAAAATCTACTACAATTTCATCGCTCACATGGGAAGCTGGCAACTATAACGGCTGTTCAGCCTTTGGCGAGATTCGGGAGAATGGTATTTGATGGAGATAAAGTTATAAAGTTTGCTGAAAAACCAAAAATTGATGAAAGTTGGATAAACGGAGGGTTTTTTATACTCGAACCAGAGGTGCTAAATTATATAGAAGGTGATGGTACTCATTGGGAACGCGAACCCTTAGAAAGATTAACAGAAGATGGTCAGTTGATGGTTTATCGCCATAATGGATTCTGGCAATGTATGGATAATATAAGAGATTTGCGCTATTTGCGTAAATTATGGAATGAAGGGAAAGCACCCTGGAAATTATGGGAGGATTAAATAAATGAGTATGGATTGGAAAGGTTGGGAAGGTAAGAAGGTTTTAATTACGGGAGCTACAGGTTTGGTAGGTTCATGGCTTGTCAAAGCACTTTTAAAGAAAAAATCAATAATTGTGGCTCTGGTGAGAGACATTGATTATCAAACTGAGTTTTATAGAAGTGGAGATTATTTACAAACTAATATAGTAAACGGTTCATTGGAAAACTTTTCCCTAATAGAGCGTGCGATAAACGAATATGAAATAGATACCGTTTTTCATTTAGGAGCACAGACAATTGTTGGGGCAGCTTATCGTGAACCTTTGCAAACTTTTGAAAGTAATATTAGGGGTACCTACCATATTTTGGAAGCTTGTAGACGGCATCGAGAGTTTGTGAAAGAAATTGTAATTGCTTCTAGTGATAAAGCATACGGAATTGCAGATAAATTACCCTATACCGAAGATATGCCACTTAAAGGATCTCATCCGTATGATGTTTCAAAGAGTTGTACTGATTTATTAGCTCAAGCATATTCTTATACTTATAACATGCCAATAACCATAGCGAGATGTGGAAATATTTATGGTGGTGGTGACCTAAATTGGAGTAGAATCATTCCTGGATCCATTCTTTCATTGCTTAATAATAAAAGACCTGTTATTCGAAGTAATGGAAAATATATTCGTGATTATATTTATATAAAAGATATTGTGGATGCTTATATAAATTTAGCAGACTCAATTACGAAAAAAAATATTTATGGGGAAGCATTTAATTTTAGCACCGAATCTCGAATGACAGTTATCGAGATAGTGAGTAAGATTCGTTCAATAATGGGTAAAGAAAAATTAGAACCTCAAATATTAAATTTAAACTTGAAAGAAATTCCTGAACAATCATTATCAGCAGAAAAAGCACACGAAATATTAGGGTGGTATTCTAAATATGACCTGGAGAAAGGTTTGTCTGAAACAGTAGATTGGTATAAGAATTATTTTAATAAAAAATAAATTGATAAATAGTGGTCCATACTGGTTACAGGAGAATAAAAGTGATTATAATAGAAAGAAAATTCAAAGGAGTGTTTGAAATACAGTTAGACCCGCATGAAGACAAAAGAGGATTTTTCATGAGAGTTTATGATACTCAAATTTTCGAAAAATATAAAATACATAAAAAATGGGTTCAAGAAAATCACTCATTGTCAGTAGAAAAAGGTGTAATCCGTGGGATGCATTTTCAGCTGCCACCACATTCAGAAGCAAAGTTAATAAGGGTTATAAACGGTAAAATATATGATGTGTTCATTGATTTGAGAAAAGGTTCCCTAACCTTTGGGCAGTGGGATAGCATCAATCTTTCAGCAGATAACAAGAAAATGATATTTATCCCAAGAGGATTCGCACATGGATTTTATACTTTAACTGAAAACTGCGAAATTTTGTATAAAATAGACAATTATTACGCCCCCAATAGTGAAGGCAGCATCAGATGGGATGACCCGGATGTAGGAATTAATTGGCCAGTAAGCAACCCCATCATATCCGAAAAAGATTTAAAAGCAAAAAGCTTCAGAGAATTTATTGAAAGGTATGGAGGATTGGAATTGTGAAACTTGAGAGATGCCGAATTTGCAAAAATAAAAAACTGGAAAAAATATTAAACCTGGGTAAAATGCCTTTAGCAAATGCTTTTTTGGATAAAAATCAAATAAGTCAAAAGGAGATTTCTTATCCGCTTAGAGTGGTATGGTGTGAATCGTGTGGTTTAATACAAATTGATGAAATTGTTCCTCCTGAAGTTCTTTTTAAAAACTATATCTATGTATCAGGGACATCTGAAGCATTGCGAAAACACTTTGAGGGCTTAGCCACGGAAGTAGTGACCAATTTCAAATTAAATAGTGAATCGTTGGTTATAGATATCGGAAGTAATGATGGGACTTTGCTAAAAGAATTTAAAAAACATGGCCTTAAAGTTTTAGGTGTTGAGCCTGCAGTTAATATCGCAAAAATTGCGGAAGAAAATGGCATTAAAACAATAAGTAATTTCTTTTCTGTAGATATCGCAAAGAAAATAGTAAGAGAGAATGGAAAAGCAGAAGTAATTACCGCCACAAACGTAGTCGCCCATACTAATGATTTAGATGGTTTATTAAAAGGAGTTTCATATCTATTGAAAGATGACGGAGTTTTTGTAATTGAAGTTCCTTATTTGGTGGATTTATTAGAGAACGTAGAATTTGATACTATATATCATGAGCATCTTTCCTATTTTGCGGTAAGACCGCTAAAGAAATTTTTTGGAGAGCATGATTTTAAAATTATTAATGTTGAAAGAGTTAAAATTCATGGCGGAACAATTAGGGTTTTTGTGAGTAAGAAAAAATCGAGATATAATATTAGTAAAAATGTAAATAAATTGATTTTACTGGAGAAAAAGAAAAAAATGCATGAAGTAACTGTATACAAAAATTTTGCTGGACAGGTGAAAAAGCTCAAGAAGGATTTAGTTAGTCTACTACAGAGATTAAAAAGTGAGAACAAAAAGGTTATTGGATATGGAGCAGCAGCCAAAGGGAACACTTTATTAAATTATTACCATATTGGACCTGAGCTAATTGAGTTTATTGCTGATTTAAACCCAATGAAACAAAATAAATTTACTCCTGGGACTAACATCCCAGTATATAGCCCTGAACAGATATATGAGGCTAAGCCAGATTACATGTTGATTCTTGCGTGGAATTTTGCTGATGAGATTATGAAACAGCAATTAAAATTTAAAGAAATGGGGGGAAAGTTTATTATACTGGTACCGGAGGTAAAAATTGTATGAAGTTTATTGAAACTAAATTAGAGGGTGCCTATCTGATTGAGCCAGAACGTTTTGAAGATGAACGCGGTTTTTTTGCCCGTATATTCTGCCGGGAGGAATTTGAGAAGCGTGATTTGAACCCGAACGTGGCGCAGTGTAATATTTCATTTAACAAAAAGAAAGGTACACTTCGAGGGATGCATTACCAGATTAAGCCTCATGAAGAAGCAAAATTAGTTCGATGCACGCGAGGAGCAATCTACGACGTAATTATCGATCTCAGGCAGGATTCGCCCACTTATTGTCAATGGATATCGGTGGAGCTTACCGCAGATAACTACAAGATGCTCTACATCCCAAAAGGCTTTGCTCATGGGTTTCTAACCCTAGAGGATAACACTGAGGTTTTTTACCAGATGTCAGAGTTCTATTATCCAGAATCCGCCAGAGGCTTGAGATGGAACGATCCTGTATTTGGAATTGAGTGGCCGATGAACAAGTTGATTATTTCGGATAAAGACAAAAGTTATAATGACTTTAGTGCTATAACTGCAATAGATAATAAAAACTCAGTAGGCACCAATATGGATCATACTCCCCTGTTCAATGCTCTTAGCACTCTTGGCAAGGATGAAAAGTGGCGTACAAAAATTATAGATCTTTGTAGAGACATTGAGCAAGAATTGGACTTACCCATTGACCACAGTGTTCGTGAAGAAGTTACTGGTCCAATTATTGATGCCCTACACAAAGAGGTTGGTACAATAAAAAAAGTACTGAAATCGGGAATTGTTTTTGAATTTAAGTATCGCTCAAAGATTGCACGGGATTTTGTTATGAGTCAAGAAGTCAAACCAGACCATGTGTGGGAGCCACAGACAACTAAGCTGCTTCTTTATCTGGCTACAAATGCCAAGCACGTTGTCATTGGCGGTGCTTATTTCGGTGATCAAGCTATTATGGTTGCAAAAAAACTGGTTCAGAGTGGTGGAATCTGCCATGCCTTTGAACCTAACAAAGAGCAGTTTGCTATGCTGCAGCGTAACGCTATAAACAATAGATTGAGTAATATCGCGTTCAACTGTATCGGTTTGTGGGAAAATGATAAAACAACATTAAGATTAACTGATGAAAGTGATGACTCAACGGCTTCTTCTGATGTCGTTGTTCAGAAGTCATCACAATTAGATGATAGCACTTTTCCATCAATTTCACTTAATACTTATGGTACACAGCATAATATCGACAGGATTGATTTGATTATGCTTGATATTGAGGGGGGAGAACTGCCTGCACTTAAGGGAGCCCATAAGTATTTAAGCAACCCATCGGATAGTGCTCCAAATATCATTTTTGAAATTCATCGTAGTTATACAGACTGGTCTAACGGTTTAGAGAATACCGATATTGTTAAATTTTTATTGAGTTTTGGTTATCACGTATTCGCAATTCGTGATTTTCATTCAAATTTTCCTACGAGTGATCAACCTATTGAGTTAATACCTCCAGAACGAACTTATTTGGAAGGTCCACCTCATGGTTTTAACATGCTTGCAGTCAAGAACCTAGAAATTATTGAAAATGATTTTTTCCGAATATGCTATGATGTTAGTCCTAAATTGTTACTTCACAAGGATCCATCACTCCACTATCCAATTACTGAACTTTCAATAAAAAATAAAAAAGGTAATCATAAAGAATGAAATTCACCATTTTGGGTTCTAAGGGTTTTATTGGGTCAAATTTGAGTAAGTATTTTTCTCACTCAGGAATTAATTATCGTGCTCCTGAACGCGGTGATAATTCTATTTTTGAAGAAGATCTAGGTCACCTGATATATTGTATTGGTTTAACAGCCGATTTTAGAAAAAGACCCTTTGACACAGTAAAAGCTCATGTATGTTACTTGCTTTATGTTCTAGAAAATGCTAGGTTTGACTCATTTTTGTATCTATCTTCTACACGTGTATATGGCACAGGAAAACGTATTGCGCGAGAAGGAGACCCTTTTAAAATTCAGCCGCTTGATTTCAATGATTTATATAATATTTCTAAAGCGATGGGCGAGTCAATTTGTTTTGCTATGGGAAAGGATAATGTGAGGGTAGTAAGACTATCGAATGTCTATGGTTTTGACTTCAAATCTGAAAACTTTATATCCTCACTAATTAGGGATGCTTTACGAAATAAGAGGATAGTATTATATACATCATTGGATTCTAAAAAGGATTATATTAATATAAAAGATGTAGTAAATATTTTGCCTAAAATCGCTATGCACGGAAGTCATAAAATATATAATGTTGCAAGCGGAAAAAATGTAACAAATGGTCAAATCGTTAACATCATAAGCCGATTAACAAGTTGTATTGTCGAAGTAGATAAGAATGCTAAAAGAATATGTTATCCCAATAGTTGTATCAGCCGGATAAAAGAAGAATTTGCATTTACTCCTGCTAGGATTACGAATGATTTGAATGAACTTGTAAGTAAATATAATGATTTTATGAAGGAGAAAAAATGATAAAGGTTGACGAAAAGAATGGTTTACTGATTGTCGAGGATGATAAAGGCAAAAAAATAGAATACGATATTGGAAGTAGAGAAGCCTTTAGCATCCTGAGTAAGATGTGGCTTAGATCCGGATGGGACACCAAGTACGTGTATAGCTTCACATGGATGGGCAGACCAATTATTCAGTTACCGGAAGATATGATTCGAATTCAAGAGGTTATTTTTTCTATAAAACCAGATGTTATTATTGAGACCGGTATAGCTCATGGAGGTTCGTTAATTTTCTATGCTACTCTTTGTAAATCCATGGAAAAAGGAAGAGTTATAGGAATTGATATTGAGATAAGACAGCATAACAGAAATGCTATTGAATCTCATCCCTTGGTTCCTTTTATCACATTAATTGAAGGAAATTCTGTGGATCCCGAAATTGTGGACAAAGTAAAATCACTTGTTAAACCAGGAGAAGAAGTTATCGTCTTATTAGATTCATGCCATACTAAAGAACATGTACTTGCCGAGCTCAATGCTTACTCTACTCTCGTAACCAAAGGGTCGTATATCGTTGCAATGGATGGAATAATGGAGCAATTAGTCGGTGCCCCCCGCACCGAAGAAGATTGGATCTGGAATAATCCTAAAAGAGCCGTACTTGAATTCGTGGAAAAAAATACGGATTTTGTCATTGATGAGCCTTCGTTCCTATTTAACGAAGGGGAAGTTTCCGAAAGAGTAACATACTGGCCATGCGGGTTTATAAAAAGAGTGAAATAAATATACTCCTTATGAAAAGCTGGAACAGGCAGAAGAAGCACAAAAGAGAAATAAAAATGTTTATAAAATATCACCATACGGTATTAATTTGCCTTGCGGTATAAATATGACAAAAGAAAAAGTTAACTATGTGTGCGAGGCTTTGAAATCTATCCTTGGAATTAGTTAATATAGCGGGAACTCCCCAACTGTAAGGATGGGGGTGAAAGCAATTTCCCGGCAAGCCAGTATAGATGATAGCCTGTTAAGATACGCACTACATCCGTAAGGGTATGGGTTTCGATAATTCAACCAGATGTTATTATTGAAACTGGAGTGGCTCATGGGGGGTTCACTTATTTATTATGCATCATTATTAGAGTTATTAGGTAAAGGAAAAATTATAGGAGTAGATATTGAAATAAGAGAACATAACAGAAGAGTAATTGAAAGGCATCCAATGTTTAAGAGAATCGCATTAATTGAAGGAAGCTCTATTTCTGAAGAAACAATTGAAAAAATTGGAAATATAGTACCCAAGGATTCTAAAGTTATTGTTTGTCTTGATTCAAATCACACAAAAAATCATGTTCTAAAAGAATTACAACTTTACAACAACTTTGTAAATCTTGGAAGTTATATTGTTGTATCTGATACCATAACATCAAAAATGACTAGTAATTTTGAAATAGACAAATACTACAATAAATTATATATTTCTTATAGTCCGAATGGATACTTGAGGAGATTAAAATAAAATGAGAAATAGATTACCATTAGTGAGTGTAGGCATTCCAATCTATAATCGCGCTAAAGGTTTACGACGAACTCTAGAATGTATAACTGGCCAGACTTATAAGAATTTAGAAATTGTTGTTTCTGATAATTTTTCGCCTGGACCAGAAAGAGAAGCTAGTGTGCGAGAATTCATGGCTAAAGATTTGCAATCTAGCGGGAAATCCCCACCTGTAAAGGTGGGGATGATAGCAATTTCTTGCTTCTTCCGTTCGTTCTTTGGTATAATGAAAATATGAAATTACATAAAGCAGCCCATACCGTATATAAGACCCAATATCATATTGTTTGGATAACCCGGTACCGAAGAAAGATTTTAGTAACCGGGGTAAAAAGTTATCTGAAAATAAAACTTCAGTAAATAAGAAAATATTATCCTGATTGGGAATATATAGAGATTAGGAATAAGAAAGATCATGTTCATTTGTATATGGTAATTCCACCAAAATATGCAGTAAGTAAAGTAGTGGAAACCATCAAAAAGAATACCAGCAGATCCCTAAGCAGGAAGTTTGCTTTCTTGAAAAAAGTATATTGGGATAGAAAAGGCATTTAGGGTAAAGGGTATTTTGTATCTACGGTAGGGATAAACGAAGAAATAATCCGAAGATACGTAAAACTACAAGAAAAGGAAGAAACCGGACAAGCAAAGCTTGAGTTTTGAACGTACCACGCCTGTAAAGGCGTGGGAATCGATTAGGGGTTAATATGAATAAATATAAAAATATCCCATCATTAAGAAAATATGTTCGAATAAAAGAAAACAAAGATATCAGAGAATTGTAAGAAGCAGCAACTGAATGGGAAAGGTTTCAGCAGGGAATCGCCTATCTTATGAGATTGACTGGCTTGGGGTACCAATAATTCAGACACCTGAAGATATGATACTCATGCAAGAATTATTTTCTAAAATTCAGCCAAGATATTATTATTGAAACAGGTGTAGCTCATGGCGGATCACTTATTTTTTATACCAGTTTGTGTAAGATATTGGGAAAAGGACGTGTAATCGTAATTGATATAGAAATACAGCCGCATAATCGCAAAGCTATTGAATCGCATGAGTTGTTTTTCTACATCACCTTGATCGAAGGCAGCTCAACGGATAAAGTGATCATTGATAGAGTTAAATCTCTAGTAAAAAGAGGAGAATCAGTATTGGTGGTTCTTGATTCGAATCATTCTAAGCAGCACGTATTAGATGAATTAAATGCCTATCACCATTTAGTGACACTTGGTTCTTGTATCATTGCTACTGACGGGATCATGAAAGATCTTTGGGACGTTCCTCGTGGCAATCCGGAATGGATCTGGGACAATCCATCAGCAGCAGCGGTAGAGTTTGTTCAAAAAAATCCAGAGTTTATCATCGAACAGCCTCAATGGCCGTTTAAAGAAAGCCATTTAACGAATAATATTACTCATTGGCCAGGGAGCTATTTAAAGCGAAAGGGAATATAAATGGTAAAAATATCTATTGTTATACCTACACGTAATCGAGCGCATCTATTAAAATATGCGATCGCAAGTGCTTTACGACAGACCTACCAGAATGTAGAAATTATAGTTAGTGACAACTATTCTATTGATGACACCAAATCAGTTGTCGATTCATTTAAGCAGCCAAGGATTCGATATGTTCGAACCGACGAACCATTGGATATGCCGAGAAGTTGGAATTTTGCTTTTCGGCACGCTAACGGTGAATATATTACTTATTTGACGGATGATTCTTATCTTTTATCAGATAGCGTTGAGAAGGCCCTGTCAAAGATAGAGATGTTTAATGTGAAACTTGCAGTCTGGAATTTATGTACATATTTTGCACCAGATTGGGTGGAGCAAAACAGGAGAAATCTTCTTTATATTTCGAAATCTACGTTTAATTCTCACTTACTGTCGAGCGAAGAAAGCTTGAAAAACCTTTACGATTTCAAATCGTATATTTCTATTCCAAAGTTTTTAAACTCATTGTGCCATAGAAAATTAGCGGAAGAAGCTATCAAAATTCAGGGGTCGCTATTCTTGCCTCCTTGCCCCGACTATTCCAGCGCGGTAGGTATTCTTCGGACTGTTAAAAAATATATATTTATCGATGAGCCACTAGTTATCGACGGGAAATTCCCAGAAAGCATCGGCGCATCTCAAAGATTTGGGGGAAGGGCATCTAAAGAGTTTTTTAGCGAATTTAAAGAAAATGCAGATTTTAGCAATCAAAACGAGTTATCTATCCTAACTGTATCTATTTTTATCGCTCAAAGCTTGGAAATTATGAGAAAGTTTTATCCTGAATTCACTGTTAACAAGAAAAATCTTATCTGTGGAAGCATCAATGATATTATAATACAAAAGAGCAATGGCGTAAACATTAAGGAAGCATGGAAAACTCTCAATGATTATTTGTCTCGGCAACCGATGGAAATTCGGAAAGCAGCTGCTAAACAGAAGATTCGTTCAAACATAATGTTAATGTTGAAGAAATTTCGTCATATACCTCTTTGGGAATATTTGGAGTATTTTCGTGGTATTTACGTGTTTCGAGGGAGTCGCTGGGGGTTTAATAATATTCAAGAGTGTGGAGAAAATGCACCGAAATTTATTGAAAAAATCAAGAGTAAAACTCGTGCATGACAAGCCAGAAAAGTTCTTATCGAATGAGACTGAAGCAATAAGGAGAGATACATGTTTAATTCGAGAATCGTAGCAAAAAATACAGGCTTCCTGATTGCTGGTGACATAGTACATAAATTAACAATGATTCTATTTGTTAGCATCCTGGCCAGGAAAATAGGTTCTGAATTGTTTGGTGTTTTTATGCTTGCCCAAGTGCTGGCAGGCCTTATAATGGTTATCGCCAACCCTGGAGTATCCCAGATTTTATTCAGGGACGTGGCGGAAGGCAAGGAATCTCCCTCTCTGCTCATCGGGGCAGTGGCTATATTACGCCTTGCTTTTCTGCCAGTCGCGTTCGGGACTCTTATGGTTGTATCTTTTCTGCTGGGTTATCCGCTGGATGTTTTTCGTATTATAGCAGTTGTCGGATTCGGGGGTCTTTGTGCTTAACATGTCTGAGAACTACCTCTCCGTTTTTAAGGCCACGAACAGGACCTATTTGGTAATGTTGATGCATGGATTTCGTTCACTGGTTTTGCTTGTTATCGTGTGCATTCCCCGCATCGGTTTCCAAATCAAGGATGTTTGTAGTTATTAATCCGAGGGCAGAATATCATGGGTTTGCCCGTGGAAGAATGTAAAATTCGCCCGAAGGGCGTTGAGCGAAGCTCGAAGAGTGGAAAAGGTGCCACGAACTTGTTCCTGGGGTTTCCACTGTTAAAATAAATTATTGAAGATCAAGGAGAATATATAATGCATAAAAAAGCACTCATCACCGGTATCACCGGTCAAGATGGTTCATATCTGGCAGAATTTCTGCTTTCTAAGGATTATGAAGTTCATGGAATTATAAGACGGGCTAGCACCTTTAATACCAGCAGGATAGACCATATTTATAAAGATCCTCATTTAAGAGGAGTAAGATTACATCTTCATTACGGAGATTTGAGCGATTCGAGTCAGCTTACCAATCTTATCTATAATATTAAACCTGATGAGATTTATCATCTGGGGGCACAGAGCCATGTAAGAGTCAGTTTTGATATCCCGGAATATACCGGTGATATTACTGCTTTGGGGACTACCCGAATACTGGAAGCAGTAAGAAGAAGTGGAATAAAAGTAAAATTTTATCAAGCCTCCAGTAGTGAGATGTATGGTGATGCCCCGGCACCCCAGAATGAAGATACACCTTTTAGAGCGAGAAGTCCTTATGCAGCTGCTAAGATCTATGCCTACTGGATGGTGCGTAATTATCGGGAAGGATATAATCTATTTGCTTGTAACGGGATACTCTTCAACCATGAGAGCTCCAGAAGGGGGGAAACTTTTGTAACCAGAAAAGTAACTCGGGGTCTGGCCCGAATTATAGCGGGGAAAGACAAAAAATTATATCTGGGTAATTTAGAGGCGAAAAGAGACTGGGGATATGCCCCTGATTATGTAGAGGCGATGTGGTTGATGTTACAGCAAGAAAGAGCGGAAGATTATGTTATCGGGACAGGGGAGACCCATTCGGTTAAAGAATTTTTAGAAGAAGTCTTTAATTACGCGGGATTAGACTGGAAAGAATATGTAGAGATAGATTCTCAGTATTTTAGGCCTACGGAGGTAGAATTATTGTTGGCTGATTCTTCTAAGGCCAGGAAAGAGCTAAGTTGGAGTCCAAGGATAACCTTTAAAGAGCTGGTTAAGATAATGGTAGATAGTGATATGGAATTAATCGGATTAGAATCACCTGGAGAAGGGAAGAAGATTTTAAAACAAAAAGGAATTGGCTGGACACAGAATCATTTGACGGTGGGGTAAAAAAGTATATAGCATCGAGTATCGAGTATCGCGTGAATGTGTAATAATTGAAAGATGAAAAGAAAAAGAAAAACAAATAAGGATGGATTCCCGCTTTCGAGGCTGTGTTATAAATAACTATATTTTGTAATGATTTTTTAAATCTTAAAAAAATTTAAGGGTTTTGAGCTTAATACAAGAATAATAATTATATTTATTCTGTTTTTAACTGATATCACCTTATTTTACTTAAAATAAAGGGTTATTACCGCCTTAACAGGCGTTTAATTCTTTAACTAAACCTGGTACTCCCAAGAGAGTGATCATCCGAACAAGATTAAAGCAAGTAGCCAGGATAGAGGCCTCGGCCTTTACTCCTTTTAGGCCTCTTAGGAGGAAGGAATCAAACTTTAGATTATGTTTGATATGTCCGAAGGGTAGTTCAACTTTCTCTTTTCTAAGTTGGTAAATTTCCTGGGAAGAAGGTTCATCATATTGGGCCTCTAACTTTTGTCTTACTTCTTCCTTTAGAAGACGGCTTATGGTTCTTCCGCTAGGAGATGTAGTACAGATACCGTAATGGGGACAGCTAAGACAGGTTTTCTTATCAGCAATTCTGTATACTTTATTCTTATTTCTATTAAGACGATAGGGAGTTAGTTTGTGTCCTTTCGGACAGAGGTAATAATCGTCTTGGTAAGTAAAACGTTCTTTGGCAAATAAAGAAGGTTCTTTCTTGGTGACCTGTCTTTGTGAAGGGACGATGACCTTGATCTCTTGATTATCTATTTTCTCTAACTCATCTGTTGAGGCATAACCACAATCAGCTACTGCGGTTTCACACTTTTTACCTAAAATCTCATTAGCTTTATTAATTTGGGTGGCAAACTGATTGAGGTCGTCATTCTCACTTACTACATCGACAGATAAGATGAGACCTTTCTTTTTATCTACTGTACTCTGGAAGTTAAAGCCGGCATAAAAGTTTTTTCCCTTTTTTATGCTGGTACACTCAGGGTCAGTGGTATTAAAGGATCCTTCTTCTTTTAATTCTTGTAGGATACCTTTAATCTTGGCTTTAAGTGCCTTTTGGTCTTTTAACTCTTCATCCATAGTAACCAAGGAACCTTGTTCGGCCTCATCAATAGCATCACATTGGGTGAGGATGCAAGAGATACGCTCATCGATATGCTTTAGAGCTTTTTGGACTTTTTTCCTGGTCCAGGTTTTATTGATTGAGGCATTGGCT
>SDBS01002794.1_pt1 | contig 17283 bp, 19 predicted proteins | sample 2277091 | NCBI WGS metagenome assembly SDBS01 (sample SAMN10404972, study PRJNA504765) | marine sediment metagenome | isolation source: marine sediment core GS10_PC15, 163 cmbsf | place: Arctic Ocean: Southern Knipovich Ridge | collected 2010 | reverse complement strand
TTAAAGGAGATTGGATATTAAATAAATGGTGGAAGAAACTCATCTATATATTGGGTTTAGTTTATTTCATATGGTGGGGTCTAGCTATTTTGTTTTTTATAATGGCTTTCATATTATTTTTAACAGGGGTGATTTAGATGGGAGAAAAAGAAACAAAACCTACAACAGTTTTTGAAGAACCTTGTAAATGTCCACACTGTAAAAAGAAGATAATTATAAGAAAAACAAAGAAAGTCATAACACCAGCAGAACCAGCAGAATATGACATAAAGGTTGTTGTAGAGAAAGATGCTCAAACAACATTGGCGGAATAAATGAAAACGTTAAAATGTATTTACGTTGGATTTATGAGAATGATTACATTAAACTTTAATAAATTTTGTAAACCTATTGAAGAGGGATGGGAAAGATGACAGAACAACAAAAGCAACCACCAATCTATCTAAATACAATTCTGTTATTCGTCATAGTTGTAATTATCGGATTCACTTTCTTTTATGCCCTAAAAGAAATTAGAAACATAGATGAACAAGGTATCGCCTGCCTTGAAAATCCATTGGTCTATGGAGCTAAACAATTAGAGATGCTTAACGAAGGGGAAGCATCTTGCAGTTGTAATGTCGGGGGTGGCATTATGATGTTTAATTCAAAAGAAATTAATCAAGATAAAAAAGTAACATTTGATTTCAACTATGAATAAAAACAAAAGAGACATCATTGGCTTAATTTGTCTAGTCTTAATTCTCTTAATTATTGCTTTCTTATACGGAGAATATAAAGAATATATTGGAGAACTAGAAGGAGCATATGCGGTATTAGGTGATGAAGGAATGTGTGAATTTATGGAAGGATATAATCTAAATAACGTTTGTGTTGTTGAAATATCTGGCAATATCCAATATGATATTTCATGCAGTTGGGGAAGATACAGATATTATCTTGCAGAAGATAAAGAGCCAGGTTTCTTCTTATTGTTATCTCTTGACTTGTTGAGATGCAGACTGGTAAGATGAACAAAATACAGTCTTGGTTTTGTATTTCTTGGAACCGAGTAAAATGAAAAAAAGAATTAACGCAGTAATACTTTGGACAAATCAAGAAGCACTTAAGATTTACTGGAATCGTTTAAGTAGAGAACTAAACAAATCATTCCAGATTAAACTAATAAAGCACACACAACCACACACCCTCAATCCTTTCTATTTTATAAAGTTAGCAAAAGAAGCTAAGAAATGTGATATAATTCACATACAACATAACTATAACTTATTCGGTAGTTTATTTAACAAGTTTCACAGTATTTATGCGTGGTTATTTTATTTAGTATTAAAAATCTCAAACAGTCCAAAGATAGTTACAACAATCCATGATACAGTTGAACCAAATAACCTAAGATTTTATGAAAGAATTTATTTAGAATTTATGAATTTACCTTTAAAATTGTTTAATGATAAAATAATAGTACACACCGAATATGCCCGAAACCAATTAATCAGACAAGGTTTTAATGAGGAAAAGATAGTTAGTATTCCTCTTCCCCTATGTACAGTTGAAAGAATAAAAACAAGCAAACAAGCAAGAAGTAAACTAAATATTTCTGAAAAGAAAACAATAGTCTTATTTGGTTATATGAGTCCAATCAAACAATACGAGTTAGTTTTTAATGCTTTAACATATTTACCAGATATGCAACTATTAATAATTGGAGATACTCTTGACGAACAATATACTAATTTTCTAAAAGATGAAGTAAAAAAGAAGAGATTAACAGACAGAGTAAGTTTCATAGGAAGGGCAACATCAGAAGAAATATATGGTTGGCTTTCATGTGGAGATGTCATTATTTTGCCCTATAAAAGTAATACTGGTTCTGCAACTTTAGCCGATGCAATTTCTACCAACACCCCAGTAATAACTTCAAATTTAGAAGGTTTTAAAGAAATTGAAGAAAAATGGAAAGCAATAAAAGTAACAGATGTCTATTCAAAAGAAAACCTTGCAAGAGTAATAAAAGAAACAATATCAAATCCAGAAGAATTAAAAAAGAATATGAGACTATACTTTAAAGAGAACAATGGTTTTGCAATAGCAAAAAGAACGAAACGGATTTATAAAGAGGTTTGCGTGGAATGATAACAGATGTACACGATGACAAAGATGGATTAATTCTTCAATTTGATTTAGAGAATGGTTTGGCATTAGGTATCAAGATGACTGATGAAGCTGTTGAAGAATTAATTAGAATATTACAAAATAAATTAAATGCAAGGAGATAAATGAACGAATTTGAACCAGGACAAGTCTATGAATTAGAACCAAGTGAAGTTAAAAGATTATCTAATCTCGGCTGTGTGTTTAGATTGTTTCTTGAAAAAGATAGAGTGCTTACCCTTAATCCTATGACTAATAAAAAAGAATGGTACATAAGTGAATTTACGAGACAAGAAATAAGGAACATGGGGTTAAAATTAAGACCATACTCGTTCATAGGAAATACAACCAAAGCAAATCATCAACCACATTAAAATTTAAGTATTTAAGAACCAACTAACTTCTCAAACTTATCCCCAAGCTTCTCTTTACTAACATGGGTATATATCTGTGTTGTTACAACAGATGTATGTCCTAAATAATCTGCAATCTCTTTTAGATTCCATCCATTGTCCATTAACCATGAACCGCATGAATGTCTTAATAGATGATGATTGATATGTCTGCCTATTGCTTTTCTACTTGCACTATCAAGCGATTCACTCCATGTCTTATCTCCAATTCTAAATAATCTTTCTTCACTTGTTCTTCCGCCTGCAACAGATTTAATCCATTGATATAAACGAGCCATTAAAAAACTAGGAATAAAAACAATTCTTTCTTTATCTCCTTTTTCTTTTACAGTAAGTCTTCCTCTTTCTTTTGGATTCCTTAACCAAGCATCCCAATTAAAACTATATGGAACAAGACTAAGTAATCCACTTATTCTCAATCCACCATAAAAACTAATCAGAACCATAATAGCATTTCTCTCACTATTCATTTGCTTAGAAACAGATTTAACTTGTTCAAGAGTTAATACGGGGGGTATAGATTTCTTTGGTCTGCCTGTAACCTTTGGTATCTCCAAATCTTTTATGAATCTCTTTTCTTCATTTGAATACTCACCCATCTTTATAAAATTAAATAGATTAGCCAGACAAGCTCTCGCTACACTATTGCTATTGTTCTTTAAGAACTCTATAAGATAACCCTGGCTTAGTTTATTTAAATCAAGTTTGTTTATGTAATAATTGTATTCCTCTATTGTCTTTGGAGATAATCCTTTTACTTCAAGCCAATCCTTCCATGCTCCAACTCTAAGGTCAATTTTCATAACTTGTGTCTCGGGTTTTTTTTAATACCTCTATTAATATTAATTATACGGAGTTCAAGGGGAAGCTGTGCAATCCTACCCATTGAATCCTATTCCATTAATACATCAGTGGGGGATATGTCATTCATCCTTGACGTGTATCTTATAACTATGTTTTAAAGCCAAATACCTTATCAAGCTCACCTTTATCTGCCACCTCTTGCTCATTCTGTGGCTGTTCTACCCTATCTTTATTATCACTCAATACCCCTTCCTCTATCTGTGGGGTGGTCTCTGTAACAGCCTGTATATTCTCCTGGCTTTTTATAGTAAAACCTAGCCTATCCTTTCTATCTTTCTGTTTATCACTCAACACATAATCTTTCCAACGATTCTCTTCTCCTTGTTCTTTAAGCATATGATTAATCTTTCTTCTCACATCTTCTGCCTTCTTATTATTAACCTTGACAAGCATATCAAAACCTTCTGGTGTTACCTTGCCTTGCTTCATTATATCAAGTAAGTTTGTATAAAATAACTTCTCTGGATTACCAAGCAAAGAATTATCTTGGAACTCTCCAAAGACTTGTCCTCTTCTTTCAGTTTTGATTGCTTCATATGTTTCTCTCTGTTTCGGTGTTAAATCTCCAAAAGTTATTATCCCTTTCGCAGTTGTTAATTTAGCATACTTAGGATTTCTTGTGCCTTTCGCAGTCCAATCAGATTCTATCTTTTGATTATTTTTTGAATCCCAAGGGTCAGTAGAATAAATACTCTGCACTTTTGTTTGTAACAACGCAACACCTCTTCTCAATATTGTAATTCTTATCTTACATAATCTTTGCAGTTGAACATCAAGCTCATTAAATCTTGGAATACAACCAGCAAAAACATTAACAGAATCTCTATACATATTCAAAGCTTTCAATAAAATCTTCTGGTCTTCCTGATAAAAATCTCTATTGTAAGCAACATTAATTAATTCATCAGATAGAACAGCACCACCCTTTTTTGTTGCAATATGTTTTAATGTTACTTCTCTACTATAAACTAAATCTCTATTCGGATTAAAAGGTATTGGGATAGTAAGACCATCAAGTAGTTTGTAAGCAAATGTAGATTTACCCAATCCCCTATTACCTTCAATAAAAATAATACAATCAAATTTATTCTTAATCATATTTTCAATCTGTGCTCTTAACCAACTCATTGATATATTAAGTAGTTTTCCCATCATCCACCAAATACCAACTGGTCTTCAAGCTTTGATAAATCAATTTCATCAGAACTTGGGAATATTAATTTATTATTATTCAGTGGTGTTGCAATCTCTTTTTTTATTATTCTAAGTGCGTTCAAACATTCAGTAAAATGTAATTCATTAATTCTAATTATCTCAATACCATTTCTCTGGTCTGACGTTCTAATTGTCAAAACACCCAAAACATCCTCAACATCATTAAGGTCTGCACTTAAACCATCCATAACAACTTTGTCTTCTTTACCCAAAGCAAAGTAAGAATTTTCAATAAGTTCTCTCAAAACATTAACCAATCGTTTCACAGCTTCAACACGCAATGTAACTTTCATATTGGGTTGTTGGTCAAGTATAATTGTTTCTTCAACATTTTCAGAACCATATAAAGCAACTTTAATTAATCCATCCATTTCAACCAAAGGCTTTAAAATCTTCAAATTTGTAAAACCCTTAGCTACGTTCCAAGTATCACTCCCCCTGTCTATCTCTCCCTCAACCATGATTAAACTCTTAATGGAGTATAACATATATAAAGGTTTGGTTATATTATTCATGTTACAGAGGTGACAGAGATAATATGGGAATATTAGGATTAGCTGTTGGTTTTTGGACAGCAAAGAAATCAATGGATGTCATGAAAGTCAAAAATGTAGGTACATCATATTCTAAAGCAACAGGTTCTACTTCAAAAAAAGGAATTGATTATGCAAAAGAAACAAATATTGGGGGTGCTTAATGTCAAGAGCAAAAAGAATTTCAAAAGTTGAATATTATCTCAAATGGGGAAAAGCTGGATTTCCAAAAAGATTAGGAAAAGCAAAAGCTTTTAGGGGATAAAATGGCACTATTCTCTAAATTAAAAGAATCTGTAACAGAACAATTCAAGATTTCTAAAGAAAGAAAAGAAAGAAAAAAAGAATTAACAGAGCAAAGAAAACAAATAGAGACAGCAGTTGAAAAAGAAGAGAGACAAGAAAAAGCACAATCCTATATAGAACAAGCAAAGTATGAAAAAGAGTTCAGACAAAGAATAGAACGAACAAAAAGACAAACAAGAGAACAATTTATATTAAAAGGTATTAGACAGAAAGTTAAAATGCAATACAGACCAAAACGACCATTAAAATTTGCAAAGAAAATAAACAAGCCAATGTTTAGACCAATGATTCCTAAACAAACAGTACAAGTTCAAAGACATAAAATATCACAAAAGACAAAACAAAACATTATGCCAAAAATAATTATGCCTAAAATAGATAAGAAATTGATGGAGTTATAACAATGAAGAATAGAATGGATGTTTTTCTATTTTCAAAGCAAAAGATTATTCTAAACCAGATAAGAAAAAAGAGGTTAATAATCTATGGGGCACAAGCAATAAAAAAACAGATAGGTATGATTGCAAGACCAACAGAAGATTATGATATATTTTCCATAAACCCAAAGAAACACGCAAGACAATTAGAAAGAAAGTTAGATAAAAAAAGTAGAGGAGATTTCTATTACGTTAAACCAGCCTTACATCCAGGAACATTCAAAGTAATGTATAAAGGAGCAGATGAAAGGAAAGGAACAAAAGATGATTTAACCATTGCAGACTTTACAATACCAAAAAGAAAACTAAAAATAAAAGTAATTGAAGGGGTAAAATATGTTGATATAAGAGAAGCAATCAAAGATAAGCTAAGAATATTATCGGAAAAACAATATGCGTTCAGACATCCAAAAGACAGAGCAGATTTACAAAGAATAAGATTTGCCCAATCCCTCAAACGAGCAGTGAGATAAATGGTAACAATATATGAACAATTAACTGGAAAAACAAAAATTATAGATGATAAACAAGTTGGAGAATTTGTATCACCTCAATTAGCCCAACGCGAATTAATAGAACGACCAAGTGCTCCAAGATTTACAACACAAACTTATCAACAAGAATTGGCTGACCCTTCTTATAAGAAAGAATTTGATTCACAAGGAAACTTAATTAGATTATATCAGCCAAAATCATTTGTTAATCCAAACTATCCAGATTCTAAACCAATGGAATACAATGCACATGAGATAAGATTTGATGGTGCTGGAAGAGTAACAATAGATAGAACAAGCGGTATTAAATTTAAAGGCGGAACAAGATATAAAGTTGTTCCATTAACAATCAGCAATTATGAAAGTGGTTATCTATCTGTAAGAGAAACATATAGCCATACTAAAACAAGTTCAAGCTCAACAGAAACAAGATACCCTTACCCAAAGACAAGAGCTATTGTCGTTCAAAAAGAAACAGGAGTATTCAAGGCAGAGACAGAAACTCAAAGACAAGTAAGATTAGAAGCTGAACGAATAACAAGAGGTAAAGAATTATTAGCAGAAGCTAAAACAGATGTTGAAAAACAATCAATAAGACAAAGATATGGATTAGCAGTAACTTATAAAGTAGATGGAAAACTTACAGGATATAAACCACCAACAACATATACTATTGAGGGATTATCAGTTTCAAAAGCTGTTTCTGAATGGTACGGTAAAAAAACTAAAGAAGAAGAATTAGAATATAAAGAATATTTAGCTCAAAGAAGAAAAGAATTGATTACAGAAGGATATGACCCAATGCTTGCAGAAGAAATTGAATACAGAGGATTAACAAAAAAAGAAAGATTAAAGAAAGTTAAAGACATTGTTTTAAAACCAATATCACCAACAACACCTTTATTCAGTAATATAATGGCAGGAGTAAAAGCATATTGGTCGCCTGTTGAAAGAGCAGACATTCAATTAAAGAAGGAAGAAGCAGTAACAAGATTAAAAGAGTACGAGATTCTTCCAAAAGTTAGTTACACCCAATTAGTTTCAACTTACAAAAAAGTAGAGACATATCTATCAGCAAAAGCAAAAAGAGCAATACCAGCTACACCATTAACAATATCAGAATCTCAAAGATTAGGAAAAGGAGTTGATATAAGAAGAATAGGAGAAAAGATTTCACAAGGTGCTGAATGGTATGCAAGCAAAGTTGAAAAAGTAAAAGAAACTGTGGAACCAATTAAATTATTTTCCCCTTCACCATTCAAAAAATTTGAAGTAAAACATATCACTCCAAAAGAATCAGCAAGAATGATTAGAGCAGGTGGTGAATTTATTTATGGAACAACCGAAGGATTTGTAGAAGGATTAAGAGAAAAACCATTAAAGACAATAGTAACAATTGCAACATTCTTTGTATTGCCACCAGTAATTAAAGGTGTAGGAAAAGTTTGGAAAGCAGGAGCAAAAGCAATAAAGATTCCAACAATAGTAAAAGCACCGCCAATAACAGTAATAAAAGAATATAGGGGATTAAGAGCTACAACAAAAACAACAGAAATAACAACAAAAAGACAAGTAAGATTAATTCCACTAGTAGAACATCCAGGAGCAATAAGAGCAGGAAAAATAACAGAAAAAGCAGTTGTCTATGGATTACCTACTGTTTACGGACTATCAGTTTATGCGAGAGTTGCAGGAAAAAAAGCAAGAGAAGCTGGAAGAGCATTTGGAGAAATTGTTTCAACAGAAGTTGCACCAATGGTTATTGGCGGAATAGCTGGAATAAAATTCTGGTCTAAAGCAGGAGAAGTTTGGGCAACAAGAGGATTAAAAGAGCACGTTCAAATAGGATTAAAAGGGGAAATTAAACCAATTAGAAGAAAAGGACAAACAATATATCTTCAAAGAGTGCAACCATTAAAAATAACACAGCCTTCTACATGGGTGCCAGCATTAAAAGGAAGAAAGCCAGGACAGATTTTAAAATGGCAATATGAAGATGTTGCTCTGCCTGTTAGAGCTTATTATGAAGGATTACCATCAGCTACTAAATGGATTTGGACTAGAAGGAAATTTAAACAAGTAAGGATAGGTGTTGAAAAATATTTCACAGCACCAAAAAGAAAACACTTAAAGTTATTCTTAGAAGAACAAAGATTCAGACACGCAACACCAGATATATCTCAATTAAGTGGAAAGAAAGTTGAGTTTGGTTTTCTCCCATCTAAATCAGAATTACCACAAGCTTACGGAGCACCAAAATTTGTTCAATCATTCTTCAAGATAGGAGATGTTAGATATTCTGTGTATGGTGGAACATTATCACAATACAATATTCCAGGTGGAATAGAGATTGCAAAACCAACTTTCAAAATAAGAAAAGTCGAAAGAGCACCAAAAGGAGCACCAACACCATATGTATTAAAAGGAAAAGTTGAGGAAGGTGTTGCTTATGTTCCATTGCAAAAAGCAGAAGTAGAAGCAGTCATAATGGCAAAACTAGCAAGAGCAAAGAAAAAAGGATATTTTATAAAACTAGATGGACACAGAGTAACAATACTTCAAAAGAGAATAATCACCCCAGAAACTGAAATAAAAATACCAACATTGAAAGAAACAATCAAAAGAAAAATAACAAAAGCAAAGAAATTAGATTATAGTTATAGAACATCAGAACCAAGACCAATAACAACACCAAGTTCTTTATTAGCTTCAATAAGAAGGTCAATCGCAAGAGCTTCAAGAGTTTCAAGACCATCAAAGATTTCTCCTTCAAGAGTTTCAGTTTCAAGAGCAACACCAAGAAACTTATTAAGACCTTCAAGAGTTGCAAGGAGTTCTGTTTCAAGAGTTGAGAGAGCTATAAAAAGCATTAGCGAAGGCGGTTATATTTCAAGAGGAAGTATAAGTCGTGGTTCAAGAGTTCCTCCACCACCACCACCACCAGCAATATTACCATTACCAAAATTAAAATTATATCCTAAAAAGAAGAAATTAAAATTACCACCCAAACATATGAGATATTACTTCCCAGACTTTACAGCTAAACAACTTCAATTAGGAATGAAAGCAACAACTGCACAGAAAGAGAAATTACTTAAAACAACATTTACAGGTATAGAAATTAGAAGGGGCATCATAACATGAATAATCTTTTAATCAAAAGAGGAGAGGAATAAAATGGGAACAGAAGTATTATCACCACAAGAAAGACAACAATACAAAGCACAAGGATATACAGATGCAGAGATAGCACAAGCAGAGCAGGAAGCATTAAGAGAAGAATCATCTTCACTGCAACAATCCTATCAACAAGCATTGCAACAACAATCAACAGACCCAAGACAATTTGCAAGCAATACTTTAATATCTGGATTACAAAACCAAGATAACTTAATTAAATGGCAGTTAGAATTAGATTCAATTCTTGAACGAGTTGAACATATGCTAAGAGGAGACAAACCAGAGTTTATCAATGGAAATCTAATCTTTGTTCCACCCAAAGACCCAAAACATATAGTCTTGAATGATTTTGGTGTTTCAGAAATTATGAGAGTATTATCTATGTATGTAAACAGAAATACAATCCTTTCAAATTATGATGAAGACACAATTAATTGGAAAGTATTTGATTTTGGTAATGAAATAACAGATTTATTTTATTTAAAATATGAATCAATGGGGTTAGGTAGTTTAGAAAAAAGAAAGTTATATCCTATCCTTGTCAGAGAATTAGTTGATTTTGTTCATTCAGCATATCTAAGGGCATTACATGGTGGAGAAAGAACAGCATTAAGGGAAGCAAGACAAGTTACTCAATCAGAAATAGTAAATCCTATGATGCAATCAGGTCAAATGCCAGGACAAAGGGGGATATTATCTAAGATGATGCCATGGAACTGGGGGAAGAAATGAAACTAATTTTAATCATGGCATTGCTTTTATGCAGTTCTGCCTATGCCATTGATTTAGGATTAGATGAACAAAGGGGTGTAATATTTACATCTAAGTTTCAAACAGCAATACTATGGGGGGATATTATCGGAAGCAAGTATATAATAGATAAAGAGGGAGTACTTGATATAAATGAATCACAATTAAATCTTTCTTCTACAAGTACAAATACTTCTGATTATTGGGATTCACTAGATACACCGACAGATATTAACGCAGGAGACATAACAGATGATGGAACTTATTTAAACACAACTGATGTGTTAAATGTTAATTCAACAACATGGTGGGCAGGATTAACAGGGTATATAACAAGATGGTTCATTAAAGTTGGGAATGATATACAACTGAATGAATCATTATTAAACAATACAATAGATGCAAGAGATACAAACTGCACAGGTTCAGGTTGTTATCCAGATTCTTTATCTGTAACACATAATACTACTTTAAATGGTTCTGTAGATATATTTGGAGAAACACATATTTTTCATACAGCAACGCATGATGATGACCATGCTGTTGAAATAATAATAGATGCAGATGGATATGGTGATGTAAAAGGTTTGGAGATATTTTATCATACTGGTGCAACAGAAGCAGGAGAAGATGAGGAAGTGTTTTTAGCTGTTATAGATGATTTTGAATCAACAGGGGGAAATGTTGCAGGTTTTGAAGTAATAGCCACAGAAGGTGGTGCAGAAGTTCATGGTTTGGAAGTTGGTGCAACAGTTCACCCAATATTACAATTAGCTGGAACATTTACAAATATGGATAGTGTTTTAGTAAAAGGTGTTGATAGATTATCAGAATTTACTTCAACAGCAAGTGATATTGCTATATTTGTTGATGATGATGATACTGTGATAATTGGTAATGCAGAACATTTTGAAGAAATAGAAGTTATTTTAGCAGTAGAATCAAGTCAAGATATACGACCCGAGTTTAGATATTCTACAGGGGTTAATACATGGCAGTTGTTTATACCAACAGATGGTACAGATGGTTTTGAACATACGGGGGCAATACTTTGGGAAATGAATGATGTGCTTAATTGGGTTACAGTTGGTGGAGAATATTTAATTAACATAACAAGGACAAGAAATAATATAGTTACTGTACCAGTAGAAGATTTTATACAAATAGCAGATGTAACAGAATATGAATGGGATAAAGACGGAAACTTAACTGTTAGAAAGATAAATGTAACAGTTGAGTTATCAACATTAAACTTTATTGTAAGAGGAGTATTAAATGCGGTAAAAGGATTCTTTAGTGGAGATGTTAATGCCTCAAATCTTAATGCAACTAACCTTAATTTACTCAATAATGCCGAAATTGGTGGAAATATTACAGTTGGAAACGACTTGTATGTCGCCGATGATACAAATCTTTCTGATGATGTTAATGTAGGTGGAGTTTTAACTGTTGAGGGTATTGTCTATGCTAATGCTATAGGTACAGGTTTTGATGTATTACACAGTGCTACTATTGGGAATTTCCTTGATGTTGGTGATGATTTAACTGTTGGTGGTGTTATAGATACAAAAGGTGGAATGGATGTTTCTAACTTAACAGGAGCATGGAAAACATGGACTCCAACATTTGCGGTTACTACTTTAGGTAATGGTGCAGTTACTGGAAGATATACACAAAGTGGAAAAACAATAAAAGGTTGGGGGAAATTTGTTTTAGGTTCTACAAGTGCGGTTGGTTCAAGTCCTACTATGAATTTTCCAGTTACAGCACACGCTACTAGTTCTGGACTTATTGGACAAGTCGGTTTATTAGATGCTGGTATATTATGGTATTCTGGTGACTTTCTTGTTGCTTCTGCAACCACTGGATTATTGATGGCAGAATCTGCTGTTTCATCATATGTTGGTTTAGGTGTTTTAACTGCTAATATTCCTTTCACATGGGGAGATACAGACCAGATTATTGTTTGGTTTGAATACGAGGCAACTTAAATGAAAAAAACAATAATCTGGATTTGTGCAATGTTTTTAATACTTACAAGCATGGCATTTGCACAAGACACTAGATTCACTGGAACACAAGATGAAGAAATAAATATTATTGAGTACTGTTATAATTCATCTGGAAATTATTGTGCAAGTGGAACAATCTGTAATCTAACAGTAACAAATGATAAAACAGTTCTTGTTGATTCCAAACCAATGACAGACAGAGGAACATTCTTTAATTACACACTACCAGATACACAAACAGGAACAGTTGGAATATACCAAGCAAGCGTAGTATGTTCTTATGCAGGAGAAAGTGCAAACGAAAACTTCTTTTTTAAAATAACAGCAAGCGGTTATGAAGGAACAACAGCAGATGCAATTATGTATGGAATAATAATCTTTATTGTTTTAATTGCTTTAATAACTTCCATAACAGGATTTGTTTCAATAGATGGGAATGATAGTTATGATTTTGGGGGTAATCTATTAAAAATAAATTATGGAAAACACCTTAAAACTGGTTTGTTCTTCCTATCCTACTTATTCTTATGGGGATTATTATTCTTCTCATGGCAGATAGCAGAAATGTTTTTAACATTCGGATTCATAAATTCAATATTATACACGTCTTTTTATATTTTAACTGTGGTGCTTCCAGTAATCTTTTTAGTCGTAGTTTTATTAACCCTAATGAGATGGACAGCAGACTTAAAATTGTGGGAATTACACAAGAGAGGTCTTAAACCAAGATGAACGGAATGAGAGAAATAAATCAAAAGCAAGTATGGACACATAAAGACTTTGCAAAAAGATTAGAAAAGATAAAAGCACAAAGATTATTAGTAGGTAAACCAGTTCACAGTATCGGAGAACTAACCAAAGAAATGTTACAATGTCCAAGCTTTAAAAAATTAGAGAAGGAATTGATTGAATCAGAGAGAAAAGCAACCAAATTACCAATTAAATTTGATGGGGTGATACCATCATGAACAAAAAAGGTTCATTCCTAGATTTGTTCTTGTTTATGATACTAGCATTTATTCTAATTATTTTTATAATAGTAATTACTTATGCTGGAAATAGAGCAGAGCAAGAATTAAAAGAGATACTTCCTTCCGCATTAAATGCCGAGGAAAAAGGTTACAACGTTACACAAATTATAAATGATACAGTCGGAAAAACTAATATGGCATTTATGGCTTTAAGATGGACTTCATTCATGTTAATAATTGGTTTATTCTTCTCACTTTTAATTACTGCTTACTTTGTAAAGACACACCCAATATTCTTTGTTCCATATCTATTAATAGTAATTGTCGCTATTATTGTAGCAGTGCCATTATCAAACACATATGAAATGTTAATGGATGACCCAACACTAGGAAGCACATTTGATGAATTTGTCGGAACCAACTGGATATTCTTACACCTGCCTGTTTGGATTGCAGTAATCGGAATAGGTGCTGGAATTGTAATGTTTATTAATGTGCTAAGGGGTGACCCCATTTATTATGGTTAAAAAACTATTAATCTGGATTATTGCACTATTCTTGATTAGCTCTGCCTATGCAGATATAGACACAGGAATTAAAAGATGTGTAAGTTTTAAACCAGAAGATGTGAATTTTGCAAATACAACTGTACAAGATAGAGCAAACTCTTCTTTGAACCATACTTTTGATGTAGCTTCGGTTACTGCAACGGGTAAATTTGGAAACGCTTTTACTTATGTAAGCAATCACCCAACAACAACTGATTATGTTAATCTTTCTAAACTTGATGTTGGCGATACTTGGAGTGTTTCTTTATTTTTTAATAGACAAGGAACTCTTTGTGATAATAATGAAGATTATTTATTCGGAACAGGAGGTTCAGACCCTTACTATTATTTTCAGATATCTGACCCTCTTGCAAGACAAAGAGCAAGACTAGATGCTGGTAATGATATTGATAAAAAAGAAGCAGAAACATCTTTTTGTCAAACAACTAATTTCATTCATGTAGTTGCTCAATATAATACTACAGTTTTAGAAGCTGAATTGTATGTTGATGGAATAAAAGTAACTTATGACAGTAACACTGATTCAGGAACGGGATTTTCGATGACAATTCCTCCTGATGCTCTACTTATTGGTTCTAATTATGGGGGAGGAACAGGATTTACAGGTAATTTTGACGGAGTAATAGATGAATTTGTTGTTAGAACAGGTTGGTGGACAGCAAGTGAAGTGTTGGAATTAAACGAAAGTGGTAGCTGTGATTATATTCTTGGAGTATCACCACCACCATCAACATCAAATGCTTCTGTATCAAATGTAGTATTAACATCTAATCTAAATAATAGAACAGGAAGTAATTTAACTCTTACTTGGGTTACAACAGTTGCAAATAGCACTTATGGTTACAACATAACAGACTGGAGAATAAATGGAACATCAATTATGGTTCTTAATATGCCATTTGAAAGAGACGGAGACCAAAACGCAACAGACTATTCAACCTATGGAAACAATGGAACAGTAACAGGAGCAACATATAATCCAACGGGTGGATTTGATGGAAGTGGTGCTTATGACTTTGATGGAACAAACAATAAATACATATCAAGAACATATACTGGGTGGTCAAGAACAGAACGTTCAGTATCACTTTGGATGAAAACAGAAGAAGAAGGCAATCTTGGTAGAATGATTGGTGCAGGAACATCAGGAAATGAATATTCCTTAAGACTAAGTACTAATAAATTACAAGCATTAATTGGAAGAGATGGAGGAGGTGTTGTTGCTAGTTCACTTGGAACAAGAATATTTTCTGTTGGAAGATGGTATTTTATATCAATGGTTTTTGATAATAATACTAATAGTTTAAAAACATATATTGATGGTACTATTGAAACTTCAAATACTCCTTCAACATATTTAGATGATTCAAATACATTACTAATTGGAGTAGCAACAACTGCAACAGCAGAAGAATTCAACGGAACAATAGACCAAGTTCAAATCTTCAACAGAGCTTTAAGTTCAGAACAAATCTTACAATTATATAGAAACAGAACAGACTTAATAGTAAGCCAAGAAACAAACATAGGAGAAAACTGGACAGCATGTATAACTCCAAATGACGGAACAATAGATGGAACCCAAGTATGTTCTAACATAATATGGATTGTTGATACGATTCCACCAACAATAACAACCAACTTTGAAAACCAAAGCTTCTATATGCACAACAATATCTCGGCACAATTTAATTTCACAGATAATCTAATGCTGTTCAGTTACAACATAACATTAGATACAACAACCCAAATAGCAAACAAATCAGGTCTAACAACTAATTCCTTCCAATACAACTTTTCTTATGATACAGAAACACTAACAAAAGGAAAACATACAATTAATGTAAGGGTTGCAGATGGACATACTTCAAACATAATTCAAGACTTTAAAGTTTCTAACGGATTATTCAACAGCTACCTTAGATATAGATGGGATGATAAATATGTAAGAATAGAAAAGAAAGGCGGAGGAATATTTGAAGATTTGTTTGATACATTATTTGACAACTTTGAAACAACAAAATTAACAGACAGATACACATGGACATACGAACCATGGGATGAAAAGAGCATACAAGTATTCAGCGTTAAATCAGATAACCAAATTTACATAATAAACAAACCAGAATCAAAATATAAACAATGGATTATCTTTGATGACAAATGGATGGATTTTGTTTTAAAAGATGAATCACCAACTATTAATATAAGCAGAATTGCATGGAATGAAGTTGAAGTAACAGTAAGTAATATAAAGAATCCAAAAACACAACTCTACAATTCAATAGGTGAGTTAAACATAGTAACCAGAAACTATACTTTTTATAAATTAAATGCTTCTGTTGAATACAATCCACTTGTTGTTGAAGGAGCTTTAAACACACTAACACTAACACTCAACTCTTCAAGTCTAAATGAATTTAATATAAGCACTGTATTAAACTGGGCTAGTACGTCAAAAGGAACAGGAATAAGAACAAATATATCAAATGAATCAATACAATTTGAAAATGCGTTTAACACCCCAACAATACCACAGACATTAGTGAACTGGACATGGTATTTTAATGTATCAAACTATAATTTCAGTCTAAGTGGAAACCAAACGTACATCTCAATAAATCTAACAGCCTGCACTCCTGGAGATTATGTTATCTTAAACTTCACATTAAAAGATGAAGAAACATTAGTGAAGGCTTCAAACATTTCAAATGCTTCAATCAAGACAGATATAACATTAACCAGTATCTTAAACACATCAATGGTGTGGAATTTAACATCAACTTGGAACTTCTCCCTGTCTTCAAATAATCAGCCAGAATTATTAGTTTGTCTTTCAAATGAAACATTAAATGCTTCATCTTTCAGATTAGATGCTCTGACAGAATACAGCTTTGCAAGCCATGTAATTGAACATAATTATATAACAAATTTCATTTTGTCGGGTGCTACAATTCCAAAAATTACCAGTTTATACGATTTGGCGACAGCAGATTCAACAAGCTTCTTAATCAATTACCAGAATGAAAATTATGTTTATGTTGAAGGTGCAATAGTTGATGTCTTAAGAAAATACATCGGTGAAGGTTTGTTTAGGTCTGTTGAACACGCAAAGACAGATGAATCAGGACAGACAAGAGTGCATTTAGTTACAGAAGATATTATCTATAAATTCAATGTGTATCTAAATGGCATACTTGAATATTCCACCCCAGAATATCTTGCTCTGTGCCAGGCAGTGCCTTGTGTAATCAATCTAAGAAAGCCATACGACTATAACGATTCATACATCTTGATTAATGATAATCTAATCTATGACATGGACATATCTGGCAGAGATGCAACTTTCTCATTTGTAACAAAAGACGGAACAACAACAGAAATAAAT
>SDBS01002793.1_pt1 | contig 17283 bp, 14 predicted proteins | sample 2277091 | NCBI WGS metagenome assembly SDBS01 (sample SAMN10404972, study PRJNA504765) | marine sediment metagenome | isolation source: marine sediment core GS10_PC15, 163 cmbsf | place: Arctic Ocean: Southern Knipovich Ridge | collected 2010 | reverse complement strand
TACGAATTGGTTCAACTAGAATCCAACCCAACCTAGTATTGTTTTCTTCATTTTTTGACATTTCGTATTGAATTTAAGTTCCTTTCCAGGTTAATATTTCTTATCATCTCAATTAATTTGGATCAAATTTAAAAACATTCTTAAAATGAAAATAACGCCTAACAAATCAATCTCACATTACCTACTTGTGAAGTAGCCCCCAATTGGACCGGACACTCGTAGACCTCTAAATAAGTTATAGTCATACGCCTAGTCTTACGACTATAATTTAACAAAAGGAGGACTATGAGTTCGATAAAAGTAATTACGGGAATCCAACGAAGACGAAGATGGAGTCCAGAGGAAAAAAGAGCAATCGTTGAAGAGGCCGAAGAGCTGGGAAACAGCATATCCTCTGTGGCAAGAAAATATGACATTAATCCCAACCAGCTCTTTGCCTGGAGACGGCTTATGCGACAGGGAGCTTTAGTAGCTGTTAGAAGGGAAGAAAGAGTTGTTCCTGAGTCTGAGGTTAAATTTTTAAAGGCTAAGATCCGAGAGCTGGAAAGGATGTTAGGGAAAAAGATTATGCTCATCTGTATCAAATATATGGACATCATAGAATGGGGATAACTTCAATCTGGGGACATGATAAGATAATGCCTGAGGATATTGAATAGAACTACTCCCCAAAAACTGGACAGCGGGGAGACCCTCAGTGCTCAACCAAGAGAATTTGCCCTTTTTCAAGAATGAGATGGGTGAGTTAGCTAATTTTTTCTGGCCCATAGGTATAAATTATGAGACATACCAAATAAGTTTGAAAATTTAGCTACTATAAAGACAAGATTTGCCTTCAATCTATCTAGAAATTTTCCAGAATAAACAATTTTAAAATCACCACGAATTTTATAATCAATTACTTCGAATCCATGTTTATTAAGCAGAGCTTTAAGTGATTTTACATTAAAACCCCATATATGGTACGGATGCCAGCTAGGTGAAAGATTGTAAACCTCTCTAGTTCCTTTTATTAATCCAAATAAATTTGCTATCATTGTCACAAGAGAAGGTTCGTTGGGTACATCTATGTAAAGCAGGCCACTGGGATTAGTAATCTTACTGATAGATTTAATCATCGAATCAGGATCATAAACATGCTCTAAGACTGCATTTAAAGTAACTGCATCGTATTTAGCTTTAGGGTTGTCTTTAGCAAACTCTTCTATAGGTGTTCTATAAACGTTTATATTGTATTTCTTTTGTACGTATTGTGCCATAGTCTTGGAAAATTCAATTCCTTCTGCATCAATCTCAAGAGTTTGAGCAGCAGCCAGTAGTTCTCCACGACCACACCCAATATCTAACAATTTGAATTTTTTTTTATTATTCAATTCTTGCATTTTATTGATCAACAATTCATAGTTTGAGATTTTTTCTTCTTCATTATGGGTATAGAAGTACTCATCAGGATTAGAGTATAACTTTTGTGGTTCAACAGGTATTGGCATAGGATTTGGGAAAATAAGATTGCACTTGAGACACTTATAAACTTTACTTGTAATACCCATTTTATAGCGATGAAACTTACCTCCTCTATACCCCATAAATTTGTTCTTAGACTTTTCACATATAGGGCAGTTAATTTGTTTCAATATAAATTCATTATCCTTAGAATCAAACAAAGATTTTGACACAACAAAACTCCTTTAAGTACTTTGGAACTGTCCCCCGTTTTTGATCCCACTTTGGAGGCCAATTTGGGCTAGCATCTCAGTCGAATCATTTGCCCTTTTCAATTAAATATTTCATTGGTGATTTGTAGTTAAGCTCCCAATGTTTACGCATGTGATTATAATACCTCACTTGCGACTTAACAACTTTTCTCAAGGACTCTAAATCTTCTTGTACCAAAAAATAACAGACGCTTTTCTTATTTGAATCGTCCGTTAAAAGATTCCATGTAGACCTTGCCTTTGGCTCCATCCAGAGAAAAGGATATTTGCATTTTATCCTCGACCATCACTTGGTTATCTCACACCAGCTGAATATTACAAGTTCTGGCTGGAATCTCAATGTACTAAGCGTCACTAATCATATGAACGAGTACAAGCCGTTGACCCTGCTGTCTTATGTGTGATATTTTCACTCCAGGACATCCGAGAATTGAAATCAAGGACAATCGTAGGAAATCGAAGGCACACATAAAAAGGAAATTTGATTTCTGCCTGGATAAAAAACTTCCATCTGTGATACTCAGATTAGAAGAATGAAAGTATTATTTATTTATACAAACATTAATACTATACACCCTGAAAACTATCATTTTGGTTTAGCCTCAATCATCAGCTATATAAAAACATATCATGATTTAAGCTTAAAAATAATTGACAATAAAAAAGATATTCTTTCCATAATTGATTTTATTAATAATTATGAACCCGATGTAATAGGTTTTACGTGCGTTTCGTCCCAATTCTTTTATGTGAATCTTATCAGTAGGGAGATTAAAAAACAATTCAAGGACAAGATAATTGTTTGTGGAGGGGTTCATCCGACATTATATCCTCAATGTATTCTTGAAACAGAATATCTAGATGGAATTTTTATCGGAGAAACAGAGGAGCAATTTTTAGAGTTTTTAAACAAAATCGAAAAAGGAGAAGATTATAAAACAACAGATAATTTTGCATATAAAGATGACAAAGGATTTTTAGTGAAAAACGATATTGTGCTAAAACATCCAAATCTTGATGTTTTACCCTGTCCCGATCGAGAAAATTTTGATTATCAGAAAATATTAAATGAAAGCGACAGGATGGTGCAAGTGGTGTTTTCAAGGGGCTGCCCTTTCAATTGTACTTATTGTTCAAATAAGGCAATAAGGAAAGTTTACGAGTTCGACAGGAATAACTATATCCGCTATAGGTCGCCCGAAAACTGCATAAAGGAGCTTGAACAATTAGATAATCACTACAATTTTAACAAAATTTGGATTATAGATGATATTTTCGGCATGAATAAAAATTGGTTGGATGATTTTTTACAGCAATATTCAGAAAGGTTTTCTTTTCCTTTCATGTTTCATCTAAGGCCAAATATCGTTACAGATGAGTTGATGCAAAAAATTAGAGACGCCGGTGGTTACCGAGTTCTTATGTCCATTGAATCGGGGAATGATTATATAAGAAATTCAGTAATGAAAAGAAACATTTCTCGTGAAGAAATAATTAATGCTTTTAAATTAGCTCATAAATACGGCATGGAAACAGTCGCTCCAAATATTATCGGTCTTCCTTACGAAACAAAAACGATGATAACAGAAACAATTAAACTTAATGCTGAAGTCAATCCTATGAACCCTGCTGTTAGTATTTTCTATCCTTATAAAGGTTCAGAACTATTTAATCTCTGTGTTAAAGAAGGCTGGCTGGATCCTCAAGAAAACAAAGAGCATATTGAAAAAAAAGAATCGATATTAAATTATCCACAAATAAGTAAAAAAGAAATTCAATATTATTATGATAATTTTAACTATCTTATTCTTAAAGAAATCAGTCTTATAAAAGCACTTAAATACAAATTAATATTTTCCTTCAAAAACTCTCCTTTAGGAAAAAAGTTGAGAAGCATTAAACGCCTACTAAAACAAGCATTGTTAAAAATTAGAAAATAATGTAATGAAAATCTTAACTTTGGTTGATAGAAATTAATAATCCTCAATTATCAGGAAATCAAGATGAACACAAAAACTCACAGCGAAATACTTCGCAAACAATGTATCTTTCATCACGGAAAAAGATGAAAAATGCTGCAGAATACCATATCTCCTTGGATTTTTCCTCATTATGAGAGTAAATACAAGAACTTCTCTCTACGTTCTGGTGTGAAATCCGAAAATTCATCCCAATTTTTAGCAGAAGTTTAAGAGATAAAACCTTGTTACAGATGTAACTCTCTATAAATGAAGGAGTTATGAGTCGATCGGCTGTAAGACACCCCATCGCCGATTTTCCAACCAAACACCTTTAGGACGTCCGCTTGAGTCTTTGTCGGCGTATTGAGCACCTTTTCAGGCTTCCTCTTGTCGGAATACCACAGCAAAGATCAAGCCCGTCGGGCCATCTTTGAGTATATTGAAATCTTTTTCAATCGATAGAGAAGACATTCCGCCTTGAATCAAAAAAGCCCTTTGGAGTATTAGCAAGATGCATCTCAAGCTTATTAGGGTGTCCATTTTTTCGGGGGAATTCCAATCTTGTAAAATGGAGCTAGTTAGGTATATTATGAATGACTATGACTGTAGCTTAAAATATCAATACATTAGTCCAAAACCACTTGAAGACAAACACATTTAAGCTGAACTGAGAATTAGTAAATATTATAAAGGGGCGGTAGCCTATACATGAATATCAAACTTACTTTGGAAATAGATGATATAGCACATATTGAAGAAGCCACTGGAGGAGGGATATGTTGAACTAGAGACGCAAAAGCCCTTCTAAATTCTGGCTCTGACAAAATCGTTGTTAATACTGTTTTACATGAGAATACAAATCTGGTAAAAGAGTTAATATCTATATACGGAGGTCAATGCATTATCGGTTCGATTGATATAAAAAAAAGCAGGCTCATATTCTGACCGGAGGCGCTGATCGCAAAAGGCATCACGCAATTTAATGTAACATGAAGAAAAAATAGAGGTACCCGATGAAAATAATCGATGAAAAGGGAAGGCTATTTGGCAAAATAAATGTAATTGATTTTATGGTAATCTTGATTTTTCTCTTTCTAGTACCTGCATTTTACTTTGGATATAAGATTATTTTTGAACAGTCAATAGACGTTCTAGAAAGAGGATTTGTTGAAATCGAGATAAATTGCCGACTCATAAAATTGAGACCAAACCTCTTAAAAATGATTTCAGTCGGAGAGAAAGAATTGGATGAAAATGGAGAAGTCATTGGAGAAATAATCAGCCTTGGTCAGAGTGAGCCCTATGAGTATGAATTTGACATAGGTGAACAAAGAATAATTAAGGAAGATGCCATCCTGAAACAGGTTGAAGCAAGACTTAAATTTAGGGCAGAAGACATAAACTCTAAGCCCTACTACAAAGATAAGATGATAGAGATTGGTTCGCCCTTAGAGTTTAAGATTAACAATTTTACGCTCATCGCTATTCCCTATGAAGAAGCAAAAGAAGAAGAAGAAAGAATAATAAATTTATATGTTACCCTGATAGACTTAGATCAGAAATTGCTAAAGGATATTTCTGTGGGGGATAAGGAAACAGACGAAAATGATAACACAATTGCTGAAATCTTAAGCCTGAACAGGGTAGAAGGAAGTTCTCTTAAATTTGATCTTGGGAGTGGCAGTGTTGTAAAAGAGGAGGAAGGAGCTAAAAAACAGATCTCTGCCAGGATGAGACTAAAATGTCAAGTGGAAGAGGGTGAAGAGGGTACTAAAATCTATTTTAAAGAAAAAGAAGTAGAGCACAATTCAATGATTAAATTTAAGACAGATAAATACGAAATAACCGGATTAGTTACTCTCAATGAGAAATGGCTAAAGCTTCGAGTAAAGGCCTTAGGTGTGATTCCAGAAGTTGCCAACTTCATCCGAAAAGGGGACGTAGAGAAGGATGTCTTCGGGAGGACAATAGGAAGAATAGATTCCATATTAAGCAATGAGTCAGCCTTGGTGGTGGAGGGAATGACCGAGGATGGCAAGTTCATAACACTCAATCACCCTTTTAATAGGTCCATAGTGGTTTTGTTAGATGCTCTATGTATAGAAAAAGATGGTGCCTACTATTACAAAGATTCTCTGGCAAAAATGGGGAGTGAGATTGCCTTCGGTACAACATCATATTCTATCTTAGGAAGGATAGTAGGATTAAGGATAGAATGATTTTAAGAGAAATATCAAATGCAAGTATCATTTTATCTTTATTTAGATATTTCTTCAGATGGCTTAGCCCGTTAGGACAAAGAATGAACACAATTTATCACAACAGCCAGGTATTCAGATTGGCAAAGGGATTTTGGGCAAGAATAAAAATATGTTTTAAATACAGCTTTTTGGGAAGAATCACGGAAACTAAGCAAATATCCTCTAGGATTTTAGATAACAGCAAACTCGTACAACATCTATTTAACTCATATAAAAAATGGAAGGAAAAGATAATCCAACTGCTCCGATTTAGTTCAACAGCTCATCTAGCTGAAGATACAAAAAAAGACTTCTTTTCTTTTCCGGTGAGGACAATAAGTACAATTTTGATTACTGCCGTCACAATCAATGTGATTTTTTCTTTAGTGCTTCAAAAAGAAATAAGCCTCTGGGGCTGGCTGATTCGGGGATTGTTTTTGCTTGTAGCTGTTTCTGGTCTAATTTGTAAGGCGGACTGGCAGACGATCAAGAAGAACAGCATTTTTTTTAAAAAATTGTAAATCAACGAGTTCAGGAAAATCATTCTAAATATTTCAGGGTTAACAAGAGATTCGCCTATAATAAAAAATAATCCTGGGGCCGGCACAAAATTGCATATCAAGTCGACAAGAAAAATTAAAGTCTTGAGGATAATTGATAGACTTAACATTGGCGGACCTGCCATTCATACAATTCTTCTCACAGCTGGCATGAACACTAACATATTCAATTCTCTTCTTGTTACAGGAACAGTTGAAAAAGATGAGGGCGATATGTTTTTTCTTGCAGAAGAAAAAAAAGTCCGGCCAATTATTATTAAAGAAATGAGCCGCTCATTAGTGATATACAATGATATCATTTCTTTTTTAAGGCTCTTTTTTCTGATAAAAAAAGAAAGGCCTGACATCATTCACACTCATAAATCAAAGGCTGGTACATTAGGCAGGATAGCAGGCCTTTTGTTCAAGTTAACCTTTAAGCCAAAGCTTGTGCATACATTCCATGGCCATGTACTGCATAGCTATTTTGGAAAACTCAAGAGTTTAATGTTCACCTGGATAGAAAGAATTTTGGCCCTCCTTACAGATAAGATCATTGTTGTTAGTGAAAGTGTCAGAAGAGAATTGATTGAACTTAAGATAGCTTCTCCTGAGAAAATCATCACAATTCCTTTAGGTTTAGAGCTTGGTAAATATTTAAAAATAGAAAATAAAAATCTCAAAAAAAACACACACCAATCCGTGGGGATCATCGGCCGTTTGGTTCCTGTTAAAAATCATAAAATGTTTCTGGATGCTGCCAAGCAGATTTTTTCTGATATCGATTCTGAAGGACGACTGAAATTTCTGATCATCGGGGATGGCCCTCTACGTCAAAATCTTGAAGTCTATTCACAAAAATGGGGACTTACAGAAGATGTTATTTTCAAAGGATGGGTAATAAATCTAAAGAACTCTTACTCTGAAATTGATATCGTGGCTTTAACTTCTTTGAACGAGGGAACTCCGGTTGCCTTGATCGAAGCCATGGCTGCTGGGAAACCAGTCATATCTACTGAGGTTGGTGGAGTCAAAGATCTTTTCAGTAATCGGTTAGAAACAAAAAGGGATGAAAGCAAATCAACAATACGATACTATGATCAAGGAATTTTAGTGAATTCCGGGGATGTCGAAAGTTTGGCAGTGGCTATAAAAGAGTTGTTGAAGAATGAAAAGCTGAGAGAAAAAATGGGAAAAATGGGAAGAAAAACTGTTTATCCTAAATATGATATTTCAAGATTGATTGATGATTTGAAAGGTTTATACTTAAATCTTACTGGAGGGCAGACATGAAAAGTCTTATTACAGGTGGATCCGGGTTTATCGGATCCCATCTTGCAGAAGAGCTCTTAAATCAAGGGAATGATGTTTATGTCATCGACGATCTTTCTACAGGCAGCATAGAGAATATCGAACACTTAAAAAAAGAAAACAAATTTTTTTACATCATTGATACCATCAGTAATAAACAGCTGATGGCAGAGCTTATTGACAAATGCGATGTGATTTATCACTTAGCTGCAGCTGTTGGAGTCAAATTAATCGTGGAAAGCCCGGTTCGAACAATTGAAACAAACATAACGGGAACCGAAATTGTACTCAAACTTGCCAATAAAAAGAAAAAGACAGTCATCATTGCATCGAGTTCTGAAGTTTATGGAAAGAGTAATAACTTTCCCTATAAAGAAGGAGATGATTTGGTATTAGGGCCGACATATAAGGGGAGATGGAGTTATGCTTGTTCGAAGGCCATCGATGAATTTCTGGCCCTCGCCTATTATAAAGAAAAAAAACTTCCCATCATCATCATCAGATTGTTCAATACTGTGGGTCCAAGACAGACTGATGCCTATGGAATGGTAGTCCCCTCTTTCGTCAAGCAGGCCCTTCTCGACCACTCCATCACCGTCTATGGAGATGGTCAACAATCACGATGTTTCGCCCATGTGAAAGATATCGTAGGTGGAATCATTAAATTGTCTCATCAACCCGATGCCATCGGAAAAGTATTCAATATCGGGAATACAGAGGAAATCACCATCGAAAATCTGGCTAAATTAGTAAAAACAATCACAAAGAGCCATTCCAAGATCGTCCATATCCCCTATGATGAGGCCTATGAGGAAGGTTTTGAGGATATGAGGAGGCGTGTGCCAGATATCTCGAGAATTCAAAAATTGACAGGGTACAAACCGACTTACGATGTCAAAGAAATCGTAAAAAGCGTTGTCGAATTTTACAGAAATAAATAAAATTGATTAAATACCTGCTTCCCTTCCTCTTCTCCTTTCTCCTTTCTTTGGTGATGACGCCCATCATCATCAAAATTTCCAATAAACATGGATTTGTTATGGAGCCGAGGGAAGACAGATGGCATAAAAAACCAACGGCTTTATACGGTGGAATCGGAATATTTCTAGCCTTCATCATTCCCTACTTGATCTTTGTCCCCTTGGATAGATTGGGAATTGGAATTCTGTTATGTATGTGCATTATTTTCATTTTAGGCTTATTAGATGATATATTTAACTTATCGCCTCAAATTAAACTCGTTGTCCAACTGGCCGTAGCCATCATTGCTATCCTCTTTGGAATCACGGTAAAAATAATCGCCAATCCTCTCATAGCCATTCCAATAACCATACTATGGATAGTTGGAATCACAAATGCTTTAAATATATTGGATAACATGGATGGACTTTCCGCAGGAATTTCCTTCATTGCAGCTTCCAGTATATTTTTTTATTCACTTTCTTCTAACCTTATTTTACCTGCCATTCTAGCCGTTATATTGGCCGGTTCCACACTTGGGTTTTTAAGATATAATTTCAATCCAGCAAAAATATTTATGGGCGACAGTGGGAGTCTCTTCTTAGGCTTTACCTTATCGTTGATTACAATTATCGGTACCTGGAAAACCGTAACAAATCTATTGCTGGCACTAACAGTTCCTCTGGCCCTAATGATTATCCCAATTTTTGATATGGCCTTAGTTACATTCAGTAGAAAAGGCCATGGACGGGCCGTCTTTCAAGGAGGCAAAGACCACAGTTCTCACAGACTTGTTTTTTTGGGTTTTTCAGAGAAAAAAGCGGTTTTGGTCCTAATGACGATTAGTGCTCTTTTTGGATTGATGGCTATAGCGTTCTCAAGATTGAATTTCTACATGGCAATACTGATTCTTATACTCATGTCCATTTTCTTGTTGTTCTTTGGCATATTTTTAGGTGAAATAAAAGTATATAAGAAAGATATAAGGGCTATATACAGAAAAAGTCTTCTTATTAATAAAATTTTGCTCTACAAGAAGCAGATCTTACAGATAATTGTGGATGTTTTCCTGATATCTATAGCCTACTTTCTAGCCTATTTGTTGAAATATGAAGGGTTGTTAGATCGTTGGAATTTGTCATTGATCGAGAAATCTATTCCCATAATAATCTTGGTCAAGATCTTTATGTTTACAGTGTTCGGATTATATAAGGGAGAATGGCGCTATATCGGTATCAGCGATGGGATAAAGATTTTAAAAGCAACTTTTTCTGGATCGTTAATCTCTGTAATGGCTGTAGTATTTATTTTCAGATTTGAAGGATATTCCAGGTTTGTGTTTGCAAATGATTTCCTGATCACCCTCTTGCTGATAGGTGGAGTGAGAAGTTTAATCAGAGTTCTCTTGGAATACTTCAGCTCTGCAGCAATATCCGATCGCAAAACAAGTGGAATTCCTGTCTTAATTATGGGGGCTGGGGATGCCGGGGAATTACTGATTCGAGAAATAAAAAACAACAAGAGATTAGGATATATTCCCGTCGGTTTTGTTGATGATAAAAACGAAAAAATAGGCAAGGTTATTCACGGAATTCCAGTCCTGGGTAATCGACATGATATTCCAGAGCTTATAAAAAAACACAATGTAAAGAAAATAATTATTGCTGTATTATCTGTTGAAAAAAATGAATTTAAAGATATTATTGAATCTTGTAACAAAGCGAATATCGAATGCAAATTTATCAGGACTTTAATAGAATAAATCAGGTAAATGATTATTTGCGAATAATCCCGCTGTCAGCTTAAAACATCAAATCCCCATGTTTTTATAATAATGTTGGATAAATCCTTATTGTTATTGTTGTAATAGGATCAATCATCACATTATGCTTTCTGAGATATTTACCCTAATAATACTGGTATTAATTCCACTCCAGCTTTATATGAACTATGTTTTTATTAAAAAAAATGACCTCGTAAATTCGGATACATATTCACACCTCAGAATTTCTGAAGAATTTTTTGATTATCGAGGCATAATACCTGATTATGAAAGCTACTTCCCTAATAAAAAATTAAGATATACTTATCCTCCCTTACTCCATATTATTCTTGCTGTTTTACAAAAACGGACATCCATTACTTTTCGCAGAGCTTTATCCCTATGGTTAAATTTATTTGTTGTGTCGATCTTTGCTTTAATTCTCTATTCAGTGTTTAATTTTCCAGCTGATAAGATTGCTTTGGCCTGTGGACTTTATCTGATAAATTCAATGAATTACTTTGAAACAAATGTCATTACGCCCCGATTTCTCGGGATTTTATTTTTCTTTCTCGCAGGAGTAGGAATAGCTCAATTTTATTCTGGGAACACACATTACTGGCCTTATATTATAATCGGGTCGATTGGATTATTTCTATCACATCGTATGGGAGTACAAATTCTCCTTTTTTTTAGTGTTGTATTTACGATTATTTTATTGATATTTTTTGAATTCAAGTTTTTCTGGCTGTGGTTATTCTTATTGATATCTTTTTTGATTGCATTATTAATTACAAGGGGGCAGGTCGTTTATGTCCTTAAAGACCATCTTAAGCGAATCTATCTCCATATAGCTACAGGCAATCAAAAAGATGGCAGAAAGAAATTGGGAAATCCTTTTATTATTTTGCGTAAGAATCCCCTTATTCTTTTGCTTCCTTTTTATATATACAAATGGCCATTGACTCAGAATACTGAGTACATTAACAATTGTCTTTTTGTGATCTTTATTATTTGTTGTGTAATTCTGTTCATGAGTATTTTCTGGATTTGGGGCTCAGGAGAGAGACATATCATTTTTGTTTCTCCTTTCGTATTGATATTATATTTTAGCCTGGGAACAATTTCTGATAACTATTTAATGATATTGTTACCAGTTTTAATTTTGATTGTAATAAAAAACTTATATTCAATTTGGCACGCTAAAGAAAACCGTGTCGATGATGAGTGGAGAGAACTGGCTGCATTAATAAAAAATGACGAGGGAAAAAAATTATTAATTTTTCCTGAGATAAACATTCCCTACCTGACATATGCAACTAAAAAGATAATCTTTTCAGGAGCTCATGATAGTTCAGCCGTTTCATTTAATCGTATTTTACTAAAGAGAAGGTTAAGCGAACACAGCCATATCAAAAACATGACTGAAGAGTTTAATAGTGATCTTATTCTTATAGGAGATACCTATAATAATCCTCTGTTAAAAGAGTATCTTAAGAAGCATTACAGATCCAAAGTTCACAAGTGTAACCATGTCCTGTGGAAAAAAAATAAATGAAAAGGAAATTAAAAATTTTGCTGTTATCAAGCACTCTTGGAGGTGGCGGGACTGAAAGAAGGACAGTCTATATACTCAAATACATTAATAGAGATATCTTTGAACCTATTCTTTGTGTTTGGGAAAAAAAGGGAGTGTATGTTAAGGATATTCCTCGACAAACAAAATTATACGCAGTCAAAAAGCGCTATAAAGTTTTTACTTTGATAAATATGTGTAAAGTTATTAATAAAGAAAAGCCGGATTTAATTTTTGGAAATATGTGGGGTATTAACTTAGCCGCTATAGTTGCTCTTAAATTGATGTTTTTTAAAAGGAAAAGAACGACAAAACTGATAATAGGAGTCGTAACCAATCCAACTTTTTTTAAACGCCAAAGACCTATTAGATTTTTGTACAGTTTTGCTGATCTTTTTGTGGCCAATTCATATGGAATACGTGAATATTTAGTCTCGTTATGGAAGATTCCTGAGGAAAAGATTCGCGTTATCCATAATGGGATAGATATAAAAAATATCAATAAGCTGTCTTTTGAAAAAGCAAATCATATCTGGATTAAAAATAACTATAATCTAATAATTTCAGTCGGACGTTTATCTGAACCAAAAGGATATCCTTATCTGTTAGAGGCTTTAAAAATCGTTAACAAAAAGATTCCCGTATATTTAATAATAGTTGGCCAGGGTGAGGAAGAAGAGAAACTTAAAAAAATGGCTGAAAACATCAGTATTGATAATAAGGTGGATTTTATTGGATTTAAACATAATCCTTTTAAATATATGGCTAGGGCAAATCTGTTTCTCTTGTCATCTATACGGGAGGGATTTCCAAATGTTCTGTTGGAAGCCATGGCCTGTAGAACTCCTGTTGTCTCTACTGATGTCCAATATGGACCATCGGAGATAATAGAAGATGGTGTCAATGGCTATTTAGTGCCAGTGGCCAATTCAACTCAACTTGCTGAAAAAATACTTTATGTGCTGGAGAATTTAGAGAAGCAGGATAACGTTATTAGAGAGGCAAGACAGACAGTTGAAAAAAAATTTACTGCACATAAGATGTTAAAAAATTACGAAAAATTATTTTATTCTATTTGTGCGGATACTGTCCACAAATTATAAAAGAGAAATTCTTATGGGGAAATATTTAGAGATGCGGGGCAGGCCTTCTACATTTGAATGGAGGTGGCGACAAAGAACAGAGAAATTGTTAAGGTTCTTCTACACGATCGAACGGAAAGAAGTCAACAGGGTATTAGATATCGGTTGTAGTGATGGTAGAAATGCAGAATATTTCATAAAGAGAATCGGCAATAAAATTCAAGTGCATGGAATTGATAGTGGCAACGATTTGATTAGCTATTGGAGCCATCGCAGTAATCCTAAGCTATCCTTTTTCCCAACTTTTGCAAATGCTCATGAAATTCCATTCCTAAATGAGAGCTTCGATCTGGTTGTTTTGCTTGCAACTATCGAACATGTCAACGAAGATTTTACTTTGAAGGAATGTTATAGAGTCCTCCGGAAGGGTGGATACATTTTTCTGACCTTAGCCAATCCCCTTCACGTCAATATTGCGAGGCGCTTCTTCGGGTGGCCGGATAAAAGTTTATATAACTTAAGTGGTTTAGCAAAGTTAATAAAAAAAAATAATTTCTCGATTGTGGATTCAGGGGGATTTATGTTTCTGCCACTTAGGTCAACAAGAACTTTTTCTAACTTCATCGATAGAAATTTCAATAAGTTTTTGAGCAATCAGTATTTCACAATATGTTCCAATCAATTTATTGCGGGAAAAAGATTATAAAAAATTGTTTTATTCAATTAGACTTGATGAACTAGGACTAACTTCGGATAAGCACAGAAATCATTCTTGAGGAAATTGTATAAGGTATTAAAATGAGCAAGAGGGAAAAGATGCACGATAACTTATTCATAGATCGAATACATCGTCTTCCCAGGATTTGGTCCAATATAGAACTTAAAAAGTTTGCACATTTATTTCATGGAGATGTTGCCAATGTAAGTGGATGGAAAGACTATGATAAAGAAGGTAACCATTATAAAGATTATTTTAAAAATGCTGAAACATATACCATAACGAACTATAAAACGGAATTTTGTGGATACCAAGGATTTAACAATGAAATCTTTTTAGATCTAAGTAAAAAGCTTCCTAATGAATATACAAATAAATGGGATGTGATTTTTAGCCATACAGTCCTAGAACATATCTTTAATGTTGAAACGGCTTTTAGTAATATATGCAAAATGACAAAAGACATAGTTATATTAATCGTCCCCTTTTTACAGCAGATGCACAGTCATTATGACGATTATTGGAGATTTTCCCCTTTGGCAATAAAAAAGCTGTTTGAGCAAAATGGAATGTCCTTATTATATTTAAATTTTAACGAACATAAAAATGCATCCGTATATATTTTTTCGATCGCAACAAAAAAATTTACTAAATGGGAAAATATCATTCATAAAGAATTCTCCTATGAGACAATCCATAATACGAATCCTTATAATGAATCTTTTATTGGTTGTAATGCTATACAAAACTCCGGCTATAATAAAAAGTGTGTCTTTGATGAAATAATTCGATCAAAAAACATTTTTTCCTTCGCTAAAAAGGGACTCAAAAAGTATTTGAAAAAATAATAACAGTTAGGAACTATATTAAGGTGCCTGCCTGCGATGAGTCATGAATATCGCCAGTGGAGTCCATAAATGAAAAAAACGGTGCTCATTATAGAACCAAAGGATAAGCATTGGACTACCGTGGAACCCCTGGTTCTTAGTTTTCTTTTTAACTCCTGGAAAGTCGTCGTTTATTCAAACAAGGCAACAAATGGATTAATTAAAAAACAAATTAAATCTTTTAAACTTAAAAATAATATTATTTTGCTCAATATATCTTTTCGAAACCTTATAAAGTTACTTTTCTATTCTAATAGCAGAATAATTATTGCAGCAAATAAGTTTTTCTATAATAAATATTCACGCAAATCTCTAAAATCCGCTATTCGTTTTGTAGCAGCTCAAATATTGAAAATTATATTCTTATATTTAACACCAAAAAAGACTTTCTTCATTATGACAAGTCACTGGGTTGATGGGAGCATAAGATGGCCTTCTTTGATAAAGCAGTCAAAAATTATGATTTTTTTTGACAAACTTTTATGGAAAAAAGCAATACAAAGAAAAGATGCTGTTAATGTTTATAGCTCACTTATAAAAAAAGAAACATTAAAACTAGAAAAAAAACCAGTTTTCTTTGCCCCGCCTGCTATGTTTCGTAATTATAAATTGAACCTTTTTCATAAGGATCAAAAATTAAAAGTTGTCATACCAGGAAGAATCAATTTAAGAAAAAGATACTATATATGGATAGATAAATTTTCCCCTAAAGATAAAATGTCTTTTATTCTCCTTGGGAAAATGGATAGTTCGGAATGCTTAAAAACAATTACTCATTTTGAAAAAAAGGGATATAAACAACTCTTTTGTCGTGCAGGGAAGCTAATAGAAAATGAGCAGTATGATAACACTATAATATCCAGTGATATTCTTCTTGCCCCTTTAAAAAAACCAGAGAATTACCATAGAGCTATCGATAGCAACACAGGACCTTTTTACGATGCAATACGCTATGGTAAACTGATTGTAATACCTAGCTATATACCTTGCCCCGAAGAATTGGAAAATCAAGTTTATCACTATGAAAACGATGATCATTTATATGAACTTTTAAATCAGTTTGTTGAAGAACCGGAAATCTTAAATGAATTACAAAAAAGAGCCTTTCAAAATTCAAAAAGATTCGCATTAGAGAGAATAGATTACATTCAGAAAGTTAGATGTGTTATTAATAATGGTTAAAAAGATCAAAATTTAAAAAGAAACCTTGAAGATCCTTTATCTATCAGATTCAGTTATTCCGATTCGTTCTGCCAACAGCATTCAAGTTATGAAGATGTGTAATGCCTTTTCAAGAATAGGTCATGAAGTGGTATTGTTATCAATCAAAGCACCAGGTTCTTTTGAAGAAGGAGTGGAAAGTGATTTTGACTTTTACGGAGTAGAAACTGGTTTTAAGTTAAAAAAACTTCACGTGCCTCAAATGAAATATTCAATACTGTTGTACAGTCTCCGTTGTGCTATTGAAATCCTTAAAATAAAGCCAGAGATCGTTTACGGAAGGTGTCTTTGGGGTGTTTGGTTAGCTGCCATGCTGGGCATCGACGTGATCTATGAAATGCATTTTCCCATAAAACACATGTCTCGTGGGGAAAAGATCTGTTTCACTAGTCTCACTAAAAGGAGGAGATTAAGACACCTGGTCGTTATATCGCATGCATTGAAAAAAATGATTAAAAATGATGTTTCAGGGAAAAAAATAATTGTAGCTCATGATGGTGCAAACTTGATAGATTATAACGACAAAGATATCCAGACAGCCATATCTGAAAAAAGTGAAGACAGAACGAAAGTCGGATATATAGGACACTTATATCCAGGCCGGGGAATAGATTCGATATTTAAAATTGCAATGGAGCTTCCCCACATTGACTTTCATATTGTCGGAGGCACTGAGGATGACATAAAGGCAAAAAAAAGAGCTATAAGAGGAAAAAACATTTTCCTCCATGGATTTATTCCCCCATCCTTGATCAATAATTACTTCCGTAATTGTGATATTTTAATAATGCCTCACAAAGGAAAAGTGGCTATCTCTGGAGGCACATCAAGAGATATAAGTCAGTACATGTCACCGCTTAAGATGTTTGAGTATATGGCCTCCGGAAAGCCTATCATAGCCTCTGACCTTCCAGTCCTGAGAGAGGTTTTAAAGCAAGGCATAAATGCGATACTTGTAGATCCAGCTGATATAGATGGCTGGGTGAGCGCAATACAATATCTTGCTGATGATGAAAAAGCCCGTGAAAAGATTGCACAACAGGCATTATTTGATCTGAAACAGTACTATACATGGGAAAAACGTGCAGAGAGGGTTTTATTATGAAAGTGATGAGCATTGTAGGGGCGCGTCCGCAATTTATAAAGACGGCTCCAGTTATAAGAGCTATTGAGAGAAATAACGAAAAAAAACCGTTTAAAATTCAGCACATTTTAATGCATACAGGTCAGCATTATGACGAGAATATGTCGAGGATATTCTTTGATGAGCTTGAAATACCGAGGCCTGAATATAACCTGGAGGTTGGCTCT